>CABEAR010000328.1_pt1 | contig 18509 bp, 21 predicted proteins | sample 3422041 | NCBI WGS metagenome assembly CABEAR01 (sample SAMEA5534326, study PRJEB31848) | metagenome | biome: tundra; feature: field; material: soil | place: USA | collected 2013-05 | depth 0.15 m | reverse complement strand
CTGCGCCTAGCACCAGCTGAGCTTCTGGCCCGGACTACCTGGACCAGGGCAGCATGCCCTGGCCTTGGTGTCCACGAACTCGCGCCACTCGGACTAGGCCCGCGAGATCTCGCCAGACGACTGGTTGAGGTGATTCCGGCAGGGAGTTGGACGGTTGCGGGAGATTTCGCTTCGGATGCTCTGGATGTGGACCCAACACGGCTTGTCCAGTGGTTGCAGGGCGAACGGGGAGGATAGCCGCCCGGCCATGTCCTCGCCGATCGCATGCACGCCCTTCTCGATCTTCCGGGCGCGGGCGGCGGCGTCGCGGAGCTGCTTGCCGCTGTCGTGCACCCACACCATGCGGTACCCCTCGGCGGATGGCCACGGCACCTCGCAGGTGGACCAGACCTGGTCGGGATCGCCGGTCCGGGCGCCGGGCGCGCGGTGCGCTTCGGCCCACCCTGGCCGGTGATCCTGCATCCAGGCGCGGAACGCCGCGTCCTCCTTCCGCCGCGCGGCAGCACGGTGACGAACCGGCCGCCGCCGCGGTGGATGTGGCCCATCGCCTCCTCCGAGGCGGCCTTGCAGTCCGCCACATACAGGAAGTCGCTGCGCCCGGTCAGCTCGCACAGCGCATCCCAGGTCGGGATGTGGGCCGGGTCGTCATTGGTGTTGCCGTCTGCCAGCCGGCAGGTCACCGGGACGGCATGGTCCCCAGACACTGTCAAGATGAACACCAGCTGCTTCAGGTCCGGCCGGTGATCTTCCGGGTGCCCCCACGTGATCGCCGGCGCGGGGTGCCGGCCACGTCTTCGCCGTCGGCGGCCTTATAGGCGCCGTGCACGCTGACCGACGTGGAGTCGTTGTGCAGCCGCGAGCAGTCGATGCCGAACTCGCCGATCACCCCGACCATCAACTCGGTGAGCAGGCTGCCCCGGTCGGTTCGGAACAGCCGGTCCAGCACCCGGCCGACGCGGTCGTCGTTGAGCAGCCCCGGCCCGTCCTCGCCCAGGCGCGGCAGGGATGGCTCGCAGGCGGCGGCCCACTCCGATAGGGCATACAGCGGCCGGTGCTCCACGGCCAGGTTCGCCACCACCGCCGCGATTACCACCGCCGGGTCCAGCGCCAGCCGGGCGTCATCGGCCGGCACCCTGGCATCCAGCAGTCGGCGCAGGCCGATCCGGCCGGCGAAATGGCCGACGACCGGCAGCGCCCCCAGGTAGCGGGTGGCCAGCGTGAACCCGGCCGGCGTGTCCATCGCCACCTCCTTGACGGTAGCCATCCCGGTAACCGAAAGTATGTATACTTACGGCGATCAGAGCACGCCGCCACGCCGCACCACCGGGGAGAATCTCGTGCCCGAGCCCACGCTGGCCGACCTTCAGGCCCGCTACCACGGCCTGGCCGCCAAGATCAGCCGGATCGGGTTCACCGCCACCGGCACCCTGCTGCGCAGCCACAACGTGTGCGGCAGCGCCGGCTGTGCCTGCCACACCGACCCCGGCCGCAGGCACGGCCCCTACTGGCAGTACACGCGCAAGATCAACGGGAAGACCGTCACCCGCCGCCTCACCAACGCCCAGGCCGCTCAGTACGCCGACTGGATCAGCAACGGCCGCGCGCTAAGGGATCTGCTCGCCCAGATGCAGCAAGTCAGCGACCAGGCCCGCGACATGATCCTGGCCACGCCACAGGAAGACCGGCAGCCAGGCACGTAATCCCCGGAAAACCGATGCGAGAAGCGCGGAACATGAGGTCGGCGAGGGTCTTGCCGGACCATTTGCGGGACACCAGGACCCGGCGTCCGGTGTAGCCGAGGTGCTCGCGGCGGTGTGCTTTGCACTTGCAGGCTCCCGGCAGCATCCCGTCCTTTGCATCTTTGGGCTGGATCCCGAACCGGAGCCAGTTCGCGCACAAGGGTGAGAAGGGCTCGTACCGGAGCGCTTCCATGAGCCGGTCGGCGTGGTCGTGCTGGGCGTCGGTGTCGGCCTGGTGGCAGTCAGCGACATGCTTGGTCAGGTACTTAGTCAGGTACCGGATGCACCGGCCGGAATTGTGGGACGTGGCCACCCAACAGCCGATCGGGAACCCCGTCACCGGCTACTCGGTGGCCTTCAGCCCGGACGGCAAGACCCTGGCCAGCGGCAGCAGCGATCACAAGGTGCGGTTGTGGGATGTGGCCACCCGCGCCAGATCGGGAACCCCCTCACCGGCCACAGCATCCAGCAGGTCATGACCGAGCGCGTATTTCCAGTCGATCCGGGTGCGTACCGCCTCGGCCACCTGCCGGTCGGTCAGATTCTCCGCCTTCTGGAAGATCGTAACCAGGGCCAGGCGGCTCGGCGGCCAGCCTGGCTTGCCACGCACCCCGCAGGCGCCCGCGAATTGCTCACCGGACAGCCACTCACCGAGCTGGTCGCGCACCATCACCGGCAGCGGACGCTCGCGTTTGCCCCGGTACGTCGCCGCAACGGCCGCGACGATCTCCAGCGAGGGCTGCGGCCACGGCCGCGGCTGGACAGACATCACGGGCTCCATCCTGCGGCCGGGGCAAGGGGGAAGTCGACCGCAGCCCGATCAAGCAGAACTCAAGATCCAAAACGGATGCGCCACGCCACGCGAGCCCAAATTGCCTACGGAATTAGCCAGCAGAGTCGCGGTCGCGGTGCCGGCTGCGGTCGATGATGATGCGGCGCTTGCCGAGGGCGTGCAGGGTGTCGCGGTGGAAGGTCCCGGCCATCGGGGCGGGCAGGCTCGCGGTGGCGGCGCCGGACCGGATGCTGGCCAGCACGGCGCGGCGGGCAGCGGTGAACGAGATCTCGCGCGGGTGCACCGCCTGGCCGGCGCGCCGGCCCTTGCGGGCCGGGGCGGCGTGGCGGGCGGCGGCGCGGGTGAAGGCGTCGGCGGCCAGCAGGTCACGGACCTGCGGGCAGGGCGCTGAGTCATCAGCGGTCCCGGCCGGGCCGAACGCCTCCCGGCTGGCGGGAGTGTCGGGAACCCGGGTGACCGACCCGTCGATGGAGCCCAGCCGCAGCTCATGACCGCTGTCCCCGACATGGCAGGCCCGGTAGTCATGGTCGCGGTGCCCGGCATCGACGGCGGCCAGCAGCCGGCGCTTCAGCTCGGTCAGGGGCGCGGGGCCGAGGGCTTCCCGCCAGGTAGACAGCACCTTGCCGGTGGGGACCCGGTACGGGCGCTGCCAGGGCACCAGCACCAGGTCACCGGCCAGAACGGCCAGCACCTCGCCGTAGTCCGCGTCCGGCAGCAGCGCCATGAGCACGGTCGCGCGGATCGCTAACGCGGCCGTCATCGCCCGCCTGGCTTCCCCTTTCACTTTCCCGGTCAGCGTCGCCTGCGTGGCGATCTCGTCGATCACGCCGGGACCCAGCAGGTCACCGGGCTGCTGCTCGGCGGCGCCCAGCCGGGCATGGGCGGCCAGGCTGCCATCTTGCCGTCCCAGCCCGGCCGACCCCCGCCGCGATTCGCTGGATCATCGACGTGGTCCCCTGCAGACCTTGGCGCCGCGACGACGTCAGCACGCTCACCTCCAGGTATGGCCTGGTCGTCGCTGACGAGTGCCACCGCGTCACCGCGGCAGCGTTCGAGCTCGTCGGGACGTTGCTGTGCATCAGGGCCTGTACCCGGACGGGCGCCGCGTTGTGCCCGGCGTGCGGCCGCAGCTCTCGGGTGGGTGCACAGCCGCTATGAGCGGCGGCGGGCCGATGCGCCGATCGGCGGGTGGCGGGTGGGTGTGTCAAGGAACATCAGGAATCGCCCGGTGACGGTCATGAGTTCTGACCGGTGGCGGCCATCAGACATGCCCGGGTGGTCAGGTCAAGGGGATCACTCCTTTCCCGGCTATGGCCGGCCGGTCCGACACCCTGTTCTCCGACGACGCCACCGCCCTGATCCACCAGACCAGCCGCGGCTACCCCCGCGCCGTCAACAACCTCGCCATCCAATCCCTCCTCGCCGCCTTCGCCGCCGGCAAGGCCATCGTCGACGAGTCCGCCGCGCGCGCCGCCGTGACGGAGGTAACGACAGAATGAGCACCCCGCCGACACCACGAACGCCAAGCCCCGCCGGCCACCAGCCGGCGGGGCCCTCTTATCCCCCAGCAGGCTCACCAGCAATGACGCTCACACGCTCACCGCGAATGACCGCAACAAGAGGGTTATCGCGCCGACCTGTACGCGCCAGATGGCATCTTCCACGGCGGTGGCCGTGGACCTGCTGCGCCAACGCGCACCGGTTAGAGTGTTTCGTTTCTTTCGAATTTGGGCTAGGCTGGTGTACGAGGAGGGACATCATGACAACGACGCCTGAGTCAGGGGTGGTCTTCCCGCCGGAGAACCTAAACGCGTTGCTCGACCTCGCCCGATTCCTCGAACTGCACACGGAGCCGGCTCTCCTGCTTGGACCGGATGGGGAGCAGGCCCCGCTTCCCGAAGAGGTTTACCGGGTCCTGGTCAGGGTCGTCGAAGCTCTGCGCGAGGGAAAAGTGATCACCGTCGTGCCCCAGACACAGCGGCTCACCACGCAGGAGGCTGCCGATTTCCTCGGAGTCAGCCGGCCAACGCTGGTGAAGCTACTCGACCGGGGAAAGATCCCCTACGAGCAGCCGGGGCGGCACCGCAGGATCTTGTTCTCCGATCTGCTCCGCTACGTCGAGCAGCGGCGTGAAGAGCGCACTGCTGCCTTGGACCGGATGACTGAGGACGCCAGCGAGGCAGGCATCTACGTCGGCCGCCCTGAGGACTACGCCGCCGCCCTCAAGAAAGCCCGCAAGCACGGCGCCCGGCAGGACGCCTCCTGAGGTGTCACGGTATGCGGCGGTACTCGACGCATGCGTGCTCGTGCCTATCGCGCTGGCCGATACTCTGCTGCGCACCGCTGAGAAAGGCCTGTACCGGCCGCTATGGTCAGACCGGATCCTCGGAGAGGCTCAGACAGCCATCGAGGAGATCCACTCCGGTATCGACGTGCAGAAGCGTTTCACCGACGTACGCGAAGCCTTTGACGATGCGCTGGTCACGGGATGGGAAGGGCTCGAAGCCGGGATCTCTCTGCCCGACAGCGACGACCGGCATGTTGTCGCCGCAGCCATCCGGGTCGGCGCCCAGGCCATCGTGACCTTCAACGTGAGGGACTTCCCGGAAACGACGCTCAGCGCGCTCGGCCTGGAGGCCGTTCACCCGGATGACTTCCTGCTAGATCAACTTGATCTGAGCCCTCCCACCATCTTGCAGGTCATACGTGAGCAGGCAGGCCACACACGTCAGCCACGCCTCACGCCACAAGACCTCGCCGAGCTGCTCAGCAGAGCAGGAGTCCCGAACTTCGCAGACGAGATCCGTCGCCTCATGTCCACGCCACTCCGCCAGCCATAACTCAGGCTGACCGCCCCGCACACGCCGGGTGCCAGCGGACCATTTCCCAGCAGTGTGATAGCAGGGTGTGAGCCCGGCCTTCTGGAAACGCTCGATGAGGCTGGGCTTGCGCAGGTGCTGCTCGCGCAGGAGCTGGAAGCGCTCGGCAAAGGCCCTAGCGCGGCCTTCTCGCTGGCTGAGCGCACGCAGGTCGGCCAGGAAAGTGACCGCCTTGTCGTATTCGCCGGGTTTCTTGGCATCGATGAGGACGCTGACCTGCTGCCAGGCAGTTTCTTCGCTGTACCGCTTCAGAACTCGGCAGGAGCTGTGACCGCCAGGAGATCCGCGACCTGGTGCTGCGGCTAGCGCAGGAGAACCCGGGGCGGGCGGATCTCGCCGAGGATTGTCCACGCGATCTCGAGGTCAGGCACGAACCTCGCGATGGTGACAATCACGTCATAACGGCATATCGGGCAGTCGCTCAGCGCCTCCCGATCCATGTGAACGACGAAGCTTTCGCCTACGGCGGAAGCAGGCTCGCCCGTGGCCGCCATCAGCATCCCGGAACTGTCGATCGCCACATGCCCCTGCGGATCGCACAGCAGGCTGAAAATGGCCGCTGGGCCCGCCGCGGTCCGCCGCCGGACCTCGAGCCGCTCAGTGGTCATTTCCTCATCCTGCCGGGTACAGCTTCACCGGCCGCAACACCGGGCCGGGCACTCTGCCGCGTCCAGGGGAGCGCTGATTCCGGCTGGCCACTGACTGGCTGGGCGAGCACCTGGCGCTCATCTTCGGTCCGCCGGCTGACCCGAGCCGGGGCAGGGCGCATGTTGATCGCGGAGCCGGCATTTCTTTTGATCCCGGCGCGGCGTAACGTCTGCCGGTAGACCACTGTGTCATTTCTGGCACACGGTGCAGGCGATAGTGTCGCTCCGGACCCTGGCGGCGGCAGCCACAACGACCCACCGTCGGCGGTGGCGGGACCCAAGGAGCCCAGACACATGGATCTACCTTCGAATTCCGCGGGACCTCGGCTGCTGCTCGGTGCGACCACCACAGCCGCGACGCCGGCGCAGAGCCCGCCCAAAGCCAGCAAGGTTCCCACCGCGGGGTTCCTCGCTGTCCCGGAAAGCGGCTGAGGTCGTGACCGCGTTGCCGGAGCGACGGGACATTACACCGCTGGCGGATCTGCTGCACGGACGTTCCCGGGCCGGGCCGGTCCGGGAACAGCGCCCGCTCTACGTCGACTTGCTCCCGCCGTGCAATGCGGGCTGCCCGGCCGGGGAGAACATCCAGGCGTGGCTGGCGCACGCTGAGGTCGGCCACCACGAGCAGGCGTGGCGGCAGCTGGTCGCCGACAATCCGATGCCCGCGATCCACGGGCGGGTCTGCTACCACCCGTGCGAGACCGTCTGCAACCGTGCCAGCCTCGACAGTGCCGTCTCGATTCACTCGGTCGAGCGGTTCCTGGGGGACCTCGCGCTTGAGCGGGAGTGGTCATTCGACCCCCCGCCGGTGCGCAGCGGCAAGCGGGTCCTCGTCATCGGCTCGGGGCCGAGCGGGCTGTCCGCCGCGTACCACCTGGCCCGGCTGGGCCACGAGGTGGAGATAAGGGACTCGGGCGACCAGCCCGGCGGGATGATGCGCTATGGCATCCCTTCCTACCGGATGCCGCGTGACGTCCTCGACGGTGAGGTCGACCGGATCGCCAGGCTGGGCGTGCGCATGACCTGCGGCCACCGGGTGGAGGACCTGGACGCCGAGCGGCGCGAAGGCGGCTTCGACGCGGCATTCATCGCGGTAGGCGCGCACCTGTCCAAGCGTGTTGACATCCCGGCCAAGGACACGGGACCGATCGTGGACGCGGTGTCGTTCCTGCGCAGTGTCGCCTCGGGAGAGCGCCCGGTGATCGGGCGGCGGGTCGCCGTCTACGGCGGCGGCAACACCGCGATGGACGCCGCCCGGGTAGCCCGCCGCCTTGGCGCAAATGACGCGCTCATCGTCTATCGCCGCACCCGTGCCCAGATGCCGGCCCATGAAGACGAGGCCGAGGAGGCCGAGCGGGAGGGGGTGCGGATCAACTGGCTGCGCACGATCACCGCCTTCGACGGCCCGGAACTGACGGTCGAGGCGATGGAACTGGATGAGAGCGGATTCCCCCAGCCGACCGGCCGGTTCGAGACACTCGCCGCGGATACCGTGATTCTGGCGCTCGGCCAGGAGACCGACAGCGCCTTCCTGCGCCAGATGCCCGGGGTGGAGTTCGGGCGGGACGGCACCGTCCAGGTCTCGGCGTCGATGATGACCGGCTGCGCCGGCGTGTTCGCCGGCGGGGACATGGTGCCGGCCGAGCGCACCGTGACGGTCGGCGCAGGGCACGGCAAGAAAGCCGCCAGGCACATCGACGCCTGGCTGCGGGAAACCGCGCCAGTGAACCTGCCCAAGCACGAGCTTGTCAGCTTCGACGACCTGAACTTGTGGTATTTCGGTGACGCGGCGCGCCGGCAGCAGCCGGAGGCCGCGCCGGAGCAGCGGACGGCAGATTTCGGCGAGGTGCTCGGCGGCCTGTCGGAGCAGGAGGCGACGTACGAGGCGCGCCGCTGCTTGTCGTGCGGCAACTGCTGCGAATGCGACGGGTGCCTGGGCGCATGCCCGGAGGACGCGGTGATCAAGCTGGGCGTCGGGCATCGCTACAGGTTCGACTACGACAAGTGCACCGGCTGCGGCGCTTGCTTCGAGCAGTGCCCGGTGCATTCGATCGAGATGATCCCGGAGGACGAATGATGCGTGCCACGGTCGACGGTAACGAGGCCGCGGCGTCAGTCGCCTACCGGCTCAACGAGGTCTGCTGCATTTTCCCGATCACGCCGTCGTCGCCGATGGCCGAGCTTGCGGACGAGTGGTCCAGCAAGGGACGGCCCAACCTGTGGGGCGGCGTGCCGACCGTAGTGGAGATGCAGAGCGAGGGCGGGGCCGCCGGCGCTTTGCACGGCGCACTGCAGAGCGGGGCGCTGGCCACCACCTTCACCGCATCGCAGGGCCTGCTGCTGATGATCCCGAACATGTACAAGATAGCCGGTGAGCTGACTCCGGCCGTGATGCACGTCGCGGCACGGTCCCTGGCCGCGCAAGGGCTGTCCATCTTCGGTGATCACTCGGACGTGATGGCAGTCCGGCAGACCGGTTTCGCGCTGCTCGCCTCCGCGTCGGTCCAGGAAGCACACGACCTCGCGCTGGTGGCGCAGGCTGCCACGCTGGCGACCCGGGTGCCGTTCGTGCACTTCTTCGACGGGTTCCGCACCTCGCACGAGCTGAACACGATCGACATGCTGTCGGACGACGACCTGCGCGCGCTCGTGCCCGAGGAGCTGATCCGCGCGCACCGCGGGCGGGCGCTGTCACCGGAGCAGCCGTTCATCCGGGGCACCGCGCAGAACCCGGATGTGTACTTCCAGGCGCGGGAAACGGTGAACCCGTTCTACGCCGCCATACCGGACGCGGTAGAGAACGCGATGGCCGCCCTTGCCGAGCGCACCGGGCGCCGCTACCACAACGTGGAATACGCCGGCCACCCGGAAGCCGAGCGGGTCATCGTCGTGATGGGATCGGCAGCCGAGACGATCCAGGAGACAGTGGCCCACCTGTGCGCGCAGGGCGAGAAGGTCGGCGTGCTGCAGGTCCGGCTGTACCGGCCGTTCCCGGTCCGGGCACTGCTCGATGCGCTGCCCGCGAGCGCGGGGCGGATCGCCGTGCTCGACCGGACCAAGGAGCCCGGCTCGAATGGCGAGCCGCTGTTCCTTGACGTGGTCGCCGCGCTGGCTGAGGCGCACACCGGCGGTGAGCGCCCGGTGCTGCCGCTGATGACCGGCGGCCGCTACGGCCTGTCGTCGAAGGAGCTCACCCCGGGCATGGTCGCCGGGGTGTTCGCCGAACTCGCCCGCGAGCGGCCGCGGCCCCGGTTCACGATCGGCATCACCGACGACGTGTCCGGCCTGAGCCTGCCGTATGACCGGTCGCTGGACATCGAGCCGCCCGGCACGATCCGCGCGGTCTTCTTCGGCCTCGGCTCGGACGGCACGGTCGGCGCGAACAAGAACACGATCAAGATCCTCGGAGCCGAGGAGAACCTGAACGCGCAGGGCTACTTCGTCTACGACTCGAAGAAATCGGGCTCACAGACCGTCTCGCACCTGCGTTTCGGGCCACGGCCGATCCGCGCGCCCTACCTGGTGGAGCAGGCCAGCTTCGTCGGCTGCCATCACTTCGGCCTGCTGGACCGGGTCGACGTGCTCGGCCGGGCGGCGCCAGGCGCGACGCTGCTGCTCGACTGCCCGCTGCCGCCCGACGAGGTCTGGGATGCGCTGCCCCGCCCGGTCCAGGAGAAGATCATTGCCAAGCGGGTGAACGTCTACGCGATCGACGCGGCCCGGATCGCCCGCGACGTGGGCCTTGCCGGGCGGACCAACACCATCCTGCAGACCTGCTTCTTCGCCATCTCCGGCGTGCTGCCCCGCGACGAGGCGATCGCCAAGATCAAGTCGGCGATCACCAAGTCCTACGGCCGGCGTGGCGCCGAGGTGGTCGATCGGAACCAGGCCGGCGTCGACCGCGCGGTGGAAGGCCTGCACCAGATCGAGGTGCCCGGCCGGGTGACATCCACCCGGGAGCTGCCGCCGGTCGTGCCCGCAGGCGCGCCGGAGTTCGTCCGCACCGTCACCGCGGCGATGATGGCCGGCCTCGGCGACGACCTGCCGGTCAGCATGCTGCCGGTGGACGGTACCTACCCGAGCGGCACCGCGGCCTACGAGAAGCGCAACGTCTCCGAGCTGGTCGCGGAATGGGATCCGGACCTGTGCATCCAGTGCGGCAACTGCAGTTTCGTCTGCCCGCACAGCGTCATCAGGTCCACCTACTACGACGAGTCGCTGCTGGACGGGGCACCACCGGATTTCCGGTCGGCTCCGCTGGACGCCCGCGGGCTCCCGGATACCCGCTTCACGCTGCAGGTGTACGTGGAGGACTGCACCGGATGCGAGCTGTGCGTGCAGGCCTGCCCGGTCGGGGCGCCGGACGACCCGGCACGCAAGGCGATCAACCTCACGGCCCGCGAGCCGCTGGTCGCCGCCGAGCGGGACAACGTTGCCTTCTTCGAGACGCTGCCCGTGGCCGACCGGTCCCGGGTGGACTTCGGCACGGTGCGCGGCACGCAGTTCCTGCAGCCGCTCTTCGAGTTCTCCGGCGCCTGCGCGGGCTGCGGCGAGACCCCGTACGTCAAGCTCCTGTCGCAGCTGTTCGGCGACCGGCTGATGGTCGCCAACGCAACCGGCTGCTCCTCGATCTACGGCGGGAACCTGCCCACAACGCCGTGGACGACCGGCCCCGACGGGCGCGGCCCGGCCTGGTCGAACTCCCTGTTCGAGGACAACGCCGAGTTCGGCCTCGGGTTCCGGCTGGCCGCCGACGGGCACCTCGGGCTTGCCCGCACCCGTCTGGCCGAGCTGCGCGACACGATCGGCGCCGCCCTGGTGGACGACATCCTCGGCGCGTCACAGCTGCGCGAGTCGGAACTGGTTGCCCAGCACGACCGGGTCGCCGAGCTGAAGCGGCGGCTCGATGCCCTGAACCAGGATGACGGGCATGTCGCCGACCTGCGCAGCGTCGCAGATCACCTGGTCCGGCGCAGCGTCTGGATCGTCGGCGGGGACGGCTGGGCCTACGACATCGGATCCGGCGGCCTCGACCACGTCCTTGGCACCGGCCGGAACGTGAACGTGCTGGTGCTCGACACCGAGGTCTACTCCAACACCGGCGGGCAGTCATCCAAGTCGACACCGCTCGGCGCCGTCGCCAAGTTCGCCGCCGCCGGCAAGACCGTGCCCAAGAAGGACATCGCGCTGCAGGCCATCGCCTACGGCAACGTCTACGTCGCCCGGGTCGCGATGGGCGCTGACCCGCAGCAGACCCTGCGCGCCTTCCGCGAGGCGGAAGCCTACGACGGGCCGTCGCTGGTCATCGCCTACAGCCACTGCATCGCGCACGGCATCGAGATGCGGGACGGGCTTGACCAGCAATACCGTGCCGTGGCCAGCGGGCACTGGCCGCTGATCCGGTACGACCCGCTGGTACGGACGGCCGGCGGTAACCCGTTCCTGCTCGACTCGCCGAGGCCGCGCATCAGCCTGGCCAGCTACACCCAGCGGGAGCTGCGGTACCGCGCGCTCACCAATACCAACCCGGCCGAAGCCGAGCGCCTGGGGGTGCTGGCCCAGGACGCGGTTAATGAGCGCTGGAACACCTACGAGGAAATGGCTACCCGCGGAGCGCAGCGTTTCCCGGCCGACGCGCGGAAGGATGACTGATGGACCTCACGACCGGCTACCTGGGCCTGGCGCTGCGCAACCCGCTCGTCGCCTCGGCTTCCCCGCTCTCGAATACCGTCGACGGCGTCCGGCGGCTGGCCGACGCCGGCGTCGGCGCTGTCGTGCTCTACTCGCTGTTCGAGGAACAGGTGCGCCAGGAGATGGCGGCGAACGCCCGGCTGGCCGAAGCCGGCGCCGACCGCTTCGCCGAGTCGCTGTCGTACTTCCCGGCCGAGGTGGCGGAAGACGGCTCGGCGCAGGACGCTGCCCCGCGGCGCTACCTGAGCCTGCTGGAGCGCGCCGTGGCCGCCGTAGAGGTCCCGGTCATCGGCAGCCTCAACGGTGTCACGACCGGCGGCTGGACCAGCTACGCGCGTGCGATGCAGGACGCCGGCGCCGCGGCGATCGAGCTCAACATCTACTACATACCAGGCGACCCGCGCATTTCGGGCCGGGACGTCGAGCAGCGGCACATCGATATCCTGTGCCGGGTCAAGGACGCGGTGACCGTGCCGGTGGCGGTCAAGCTGAGCCCGCACTTCAGCTCGACCGGCGAGATGGTGATGCGGCTGGACCAGGCCGGCGCAGACGGCCTGGTGCTCTTCAACCGGTTCCTGCAGCCCGACATCGACTCCGAGACCCTCGCGGTGGTCCCCGCCGTGAATCTCTCCAGCCCCGCCGAGGCCCGGCTGCCGCGTACCTGGATCTCAATTCTGCGCCAGGGGGTCCGTGCCTCCCTCGCGGCGACCACCGGCGTCGAGGAAGCTTCCGACGTGGTCAAGTACCTGCTGGCCGGCGCCGATGTCGTGATGACCGCCTCCGCGCTGATCCGACACGGCCCGCAGCATGCGGCCGTTCTGCTTGATGGCCTGTCCGGCTGGATGGCGCGGAAGGGATACACCTCGGTCGGTGAACTGCGCGGAAAGCTCTCCCTGCCCCCGGACACCGACCAGGCCGCGTACGAGCGCGCGGGCTATGTCCGCGCCATGCAAGCCGCCAACAGCGCCCGCAGTCCGTGGTGACCGGCAAGCCAGCACGGTGCTGACGAGGTGAAACCGCGCGACCGGTGACCTCCTCCGGGCCAGTGCCAGACCTGCAGCGGCACCCCGGCGGCAGGCGGCAGCCTGACCGCGACAGCACCGCCCGGGTGCCAGGCGCGGGCCAGCCGTTCCAGCGGGCATGGCGTTGCGCCGGACGGGAGATCACCAGGCCGCCCGGCCGCACCGTGGGCACCGGCGGCGGCTGGCCGCGCCGGGCGGCCTGCACCAGATCCCGGAGCCGCCGCCGGATGGCCTGGCAGAAGCGCTGCTGCATCCACCGGCCGGACAGCCGGAAGCCCCGCCGGACCAGCGGGCCGGGGATGGGCGCCCGCCGGGAGCAGCCGCTCACCCGGAACGCCACCTCCCCGGAAGCCAGGTCCTTGACCACCTCTTAGCTGAGCCGGCCTTCGTGGCCGCCATCAGCATCCCGGAGCTGTCGATCGCCAGATGTCCTCGCGGGTCGCATGGCAGGCGAAAAATGGCCGCTGGGTCCGCCGCGATCGTCCGCTGCACCTCGAGCCGCCCGGTCGTCATTTCCTCATCCTGCCGGGTCGTCTCGGCCAAGACGGCAGCACCGGCACCGGGCGCGCAGCGAGGCCGATCACCTCCGGAAGACCCAGACCGGCGTCGAAGCTCAGCCAGCGGCTCCGAAGCCCGCTGAGTACGAGCGTTGCGAGTTGCTGGGCATGGACACGGTCTGGCGCTTCGCCGGGAAGCAGCCGGTACCACGCGGCACCGTAGGGAGCGAAGACGGCCACCTCACTGGCGGCATCGGCAGGAAGCTCTCCCCGCTCGATCCCCTGGCGGAGCAGGTGGCGCAGGGAGTCGTGCCGGGCTTCGATGAAGCGATCCAGGAGCAGTTGCCGAGATCCGGGATCGTGCTGAGCATGAGCCATCAGGCTGCGCAGCGCGGGATCCGTCAGCTCAAGAGCGATGAACGTCATTTCGAGGAAGCGGATGACTGCCTGCTCCCATGATTGGGCCTCGGCCGGGTCATCGACCTCGAAGCGGGCGTGCGCGGCGAACGCCTCAAGCACGAGCTCGGCCTTGCCCGGCCAGCGCCTGCAGATCGGCTGCCGGCCGGCGCCGGCTGCCCTGGCGGTCATTTCGATCGTGACGCCGTCGTAGCCGTGCTGGACGACCAGTGACCGGTCGCTTCGAGCAGAGCCCGCTGCGCCCGGTCACTTCGCGGCCGCCCCGGCCTGCCCGTCATCGGCATCCCCGGTTTCGCTACCATCAGCCCGCGGGCCGTCGTGGAATCATCGGAGCCGTGCTGATCCTGATCGGACTGCTCAGCCGGGCAGTCCGGTGCTGGGTGGTCATCTTCAATCTGCGGGTCAGCTGAAAGCTCACCCGCAGGCAGCCGATCAACCGCACAGCCAGTGCCGGGCTTCTAGGTCCCGAGGCTGGCCAGCTCGCCGAGCATCTTGCGAAGCTGTGCCATCTGGCGCCCGCCGAGTGTCTTCTCCCACTTGGCCTCGAGGCCGGCGAAGACCCGGCCGGCCACCGCGGAGGCCTCGCGCCCGCGCGGGGTGAGCCTGACGATGCGGCCGCGCCCGTCGCCTGGGTCGGGGACGCGCTGTGCGTAGCCGCGGTCCTCGAGGTAGCGCACGATCTCAGCCATCGCCTGGGGCGTGACGCCGGCCCGGCGTGCAAGCTCGGTCGGGCGGGTGCCGCCGGCGTCGATCACGCGGAACAGGTTGATGGAGTGCGCCGGGCGGATGTCGGGGAAGCCGGCCGCCGGCAGGGCCGTGTGCAGGGCATCAACCAGCGAGTCGAACACGGCGCTGACCAGCATCGCCAGCGGCTGGTCAGCCAGGCGCCCGGTTTCCGGGGTAGACAATACTTCAGACACTTAATAAGGTTACCTAACAAGGTTGCTTAATTAGGATGTTGAGCCAGATGATACAGCACGCACCGCCCGCCGTGGCCCCGCCAAAGGAGAACCCATGAACAGCCACCAGCCAGCTGGAAAGGACCTGATCGCCAGTTTCGACCGCACGGTCACCGCCGTCGGACAGCTCGTGGCCGGCGTGGCCCCTGTGCAATGGTCGGCGCCCACTCCCTGCACCGAGTGGGACGTCAGCCATCTCGTGGATCACCTCATCGCCGGCAACCGGCACTTCGCTGCGCTCGTCCAGGGCCGGCGTCCCGCCGGCCAGTACCTCGCCGGCGATCGCGCCGGCGCTTACCGAGCCTCGGCGGCGGCGCTGCGCGCCGCGTTCTCTGCCACCGGAGCCCTCGAGCAGGTCTACCAGTCGCCGATCGGGCCAGCTTCCGGCAGCGCCATCGTCCACCTGCGGATAAGCGAGCAGCTTCTGCACGGCTGGGACCTGGCCCGCGCGACCGGGCAGCGCCCGAACCTGCCCGCGGACCTGGCCGAGCAGGCACTTGCCCTCTCCCAGGCCCAGCTCGGGGATGCCCCCCGCGACGGACTGCCCTTCGACCCTGCCCGGCCAGTGCCCGACGACGCACCGGCGATCGACCGGCTGGCCGCGTTCTTCGGCCGCGCAGCCGAGCGTCCGAGTTCCCGCGACCACTGTCCTGCTGCGGTACTGCCGTGACGTCGTGGCAGTCCGGCAGACCCCCGGCCAGCCGAGACCGCACAGCGCCGCGCCCAGCACTTTGCAGCAGTTGATCAAGGCCGCGCCGGCCCGGATCTTTCAGCCGGCGCATGCGGCTGGCTTCCGGGCCGGGTGCCAGGCGCGGGCCAGCCGTTCCGCGGGCAGGGCGCTGCGCCGGACGGGGCGATCACCAGGCCGGCCGGGCGCACCGCGGGCACCCGGCTGGCCGCGCTGGGCGGCCTGCACCAGATCCCCGGAGCCGCCGCTGGATGGCCTGGCAGAAGCGCTGCTGCGTCCGCCGGCCGGGCAGCCGGAAGCCCCGCCGGACCAGCGGGCCGGGGGCGGGCGCCCGCCGGGAGCAGCCGCTCACCCCGAACACCACCTCCCCGGAAGCCAGGTCCTTGATCACCTCGTAGCTGAGCCGGCCTTGCTCCAGATGGCCTTCCAGCGTCTGGTAGCTCCAGCCCCAGACCGGTTCGGCCACGTCCCGGCGGTCGCGGCCGATCACCCGCCGCTCGGCGTTGCCGCGTTCGCCCGGATCGACGGTCCTGGCCCGGATCCGCAAGCCGGTGCACAGCGCGACCGGGCGCGGCGACGCCAGCTGCAAGTGCGTGCTGCGCAGGCCGAGCCGCCTAAGCACTCTGCAAACGATCAGCAACAGCGGGCTGGCGCGCCGGGTGCTGCCGCCCGCCGGTTCCGCGGCCGCCGGATGAGGCCGAGCTGGAGTCGCCAAGCCGGCGGGACTAGTAAGAGACGTGACCGGCAATGAGGCTGCCCACGGCGAACGTCACCCCGACTGCGAGGCCGCCCAGAGCGAGCTGGCGCAGGGCCGAGCGCAGCAGCGGGCGGCCGGTGATCCGGCCCACCACCATGCCGCCGCCGACAAGCGCCACTGCCGTGATACCCAGGGCGGCGGCCAGAGAAGACAATCCGGCCAGGTAGGGCAGCAGCGGCACCAGCGCCCCCAGAGAGAACGCGATGAGCGACGAGACGGCCGCCAGAATCGCGGAGGGCAGCTCAAAGGGGTCGACGCCGAGTTCCTCGCGGGTATGCACGCGCAGCGCGGTGTCCGGATCCCGCGACACCGCGGCAGCCATCCTGGCCGCGGTATCCGGGTCGGCGCCGTAGCCGCGGAACGTGCCGGCGAGCTCGGCCTGCTCGGCCGCAGGGAACCGGAAGAGCATCCTGCGCTCGACGGCGACCTCGGCGTGCACCAGCTCGTTCTGGTTGGTCACCGACACGTACTCTCCGGTCCCCATCGAGAACGCCCCGGCCACCAGCGCAGCGACGCCGGTCAGCACGATGATGTGTGCCGATACGCCGCCGCCGCCGAGCCCGGCGATCAGCGAGGCATTGGTCACCAGCCCGTCCACCGCCCCGAATACGATGGGCCGCAGCCAGCCGCCCGACACGTCGCGGTGCCGGTGCGACCATCCGGCCGCGGCCGCCGCAGCGCCCACCGCCTGAGTCGGCTCCCGCTTCTCCTCAGCCACTGTGCGGATTATCCTCCGTGATGAGGGTAAATCCAGGCCGCCAGGTGGAACCCGGGGCAGCTGACTCGCGGCCGCGCGAGCAGCGGCCCCGCTCAGCGGGCCAGTTCCGGGTCGGGCCGGCGCACCCAGCCCGGGAAGGTGGTGGCGGTGAATCCGGTCGAGCGGGTGATCCGCAAGGTGGACTCGGCGCAGCAGCGAAACACGGCGCTGGCGTTCGTGTTCGGCGTTACCAAGAAGTTCGGCGACGACAACGGCGGAGTTCTCGTCGGGAACATGGCCTATTCGGCCTTTGTCTCCCTGTTCCCGTTGCTCCTGGTCCTGGTCACGATCCTGGGCCTGGTCGCGTCGCATGATCCGTCGGTGCGCCAGAAGGTGCTGAATGCGGTCGCCGGGCAGTTCCCGCTGATCGGCCATCAGCTGGCAGGCAACGTTCATTCGCTCCAGCGGTCCAGCGTGATCGGGCTGGTCGTCGGGCTGCTGGTGCTGATCTGGGGTACCACCGGCCTGGCGCAGGCTGGCCTGTTCACCATGGCGCAGGTCTGGAACCTGCCCGGACCGGCGCGGCCAGGCTACGCGCAGCGCCTCGGCCGGGCCATCCTGTTCCTTGGCGTGCTCGGGCTTGGCGTGGTCGTCACAACGCTGCTGACCGGCCTGGACACCTTCGGCCATAGCTCCTCGCTGACCGCCGCTGCGGCGCAGCTGCTCGCGCTGCTGGCGAACATCGGCGTGTACGCCGTCGCCTTCCGGGTGCTGACACCCAAGGGCATCCCGACCCGCCAGCTCCTGCCCGGCGCGGTTGCCGGCGGCGCAGGCTGGACGCTGCTGCAGGCGCTGGGCACTTTTCTGGTGCATCACTACCTGCACAGCGACTCGGTCTACGGCGTCTTCGCTACCGTGCTCGGTCTCATTGCCTGGATCTACCTGAGCGTCGAGATCACCGTCTACGCCGCCGAGATCAACGTGGTGCGCACGCGCCGCCTCTGGCCAAGGGCGCTCGTCCAGCCGCCGCTGACAGAAGCCGACCGCACGTCCATGGCGCTTCAGGTGCTGCAGAACCAGCGGCGGGCCGAACAGCACGTGGATGTGACTTTTGCCGACCGGCCGCCGGAAGCCGAGCCGGCCAGCCAGACGCCCAGGACGCCCGAGGAAGTCAGTCCGCCCGCAGACACGCCCCCCAGCGGCAGCTGACTGAGAGCAATGTGGTGACAGGCCATGCGCTCCTTGCTCCCGACAAAGAAACGTATGCCACGATGAAGAATGCCTGGTTCGAAACGGTCGCCGAAGCGCAACGGCGCGCCAGGAAGCGGCTGCCGAGGTCGGTCTGCGGAGCACTGGTCGCTGGCTCCGAGAAGGGACTGACCGTCATCGACAACGTCGCGGCATTTGGCGAACTCGGATTCGCTCCGCACGTGGCCGGGCTGCCGGCGAAGCGCGACCTGGCCACAGCGGTGATGGGCCAGCCGGCCTCGTTTCCGGTGGTCATCTCCCCTACCGGGGTCCAGGCCGTGCATCCCGACGGTGCAGTGGCGGTCGCCCGTGCCGCCGCGCCCGCGGTATCCCGATGGGCTTGAGCTCGTTCGCCAGCAAGCCGCTGGAGGAGGTCATCGCGGCCAGCCTGCAGACGTTTTTCCAGTCCTGCCGGGTCGGCACTCGCGACGACATGGCGGCACGCGCTGAGCGGGCCAGGAGGGCCGGCGCAGTG
>CABEAR010000325.1_pt1 | contig 18510 bp, 15 predicted proteins | sample 3422041 | NCBI WGS metagenome assembly CABEAR01 (sample SAMEA5534326, study PRJEB31848) | metagenome | biome: tundra; feature: field; material: soil | place: USA | collected 2013-05 | depth 0.15 m | reverse complement strand
CATCAGCTGACGGATCTGGTCTGTCGTCACCGTCCCGTTTGTTCCGAGTCCTACTACCACGATCGGCCGCAGTTCTCCGCTGCTCGCCAGCGCCGCGATTGCCTGCAGTCCCACGCTGAACTGGCGGCTCACTTCCGCGTCGACATAGATGCCGGGAAGACGGCGCTCCAGGGCCGGCTCCGATCCCAGCATCACCGAATCGCCCACGGCGGTCACCGATGAGCCATGGACTTCATGATCCCTGATGGGCGTCAGCAATTCCGGATGAGCAAACGCGACCGGATCGACGACCGCCGGAGCGAGGCCAACGTGGTGCCTGGCTTTCGGCAGTTTGCTCAGCGCTCGCCTAGGCAGTGCATGCATCCTGCCTGCAGGGCTTGCCGTCCCGCTCGCGGCGATTGGCGGCAGCGATGCCGCGCCGCCTGACGTGCCGACGGAACCGCACCCGGCAATCCCGGCAACCGCCAGAACGGCCATGGGGATGATCAGCGACGTACCGCGCGCTGAAAACCACCTGGCCGCCAGCACGGAATGAACGTTCCGGCCGGTGGCGGACATCAGCCCGTGTTCGGCATCGCAGAGCCGGGCAATTGCTTTTCGCATCTCGTACGCCCCGTCGCAACTCGTCCCAACAGTCCGAGGATCTAAATCTGGCCGGCCCGGCGCGACGCAGCATGCTGCGGTCGGTAATGAGTCGGGCTGGCTTCGTTATGGATTTCGTCTCCTGCAAGCGGGGTCGCAGCAAAGTCCCGCCTGTAGCCATGACCAGCCGTCAGGCTGCAGCCGGGAACTTGACAGCCGTGAGCGCCGCGCACGACGCGAGAAGCTGTTCTTGCCGATCGGGCGTGATCAGCGCAGTGAACAGGCAGAGCGCGAGCACGTCGATCGCGGGGCATGAATGAGGCCATCGGCGGTCTCGATCCGATGAGATTCGCGCTGGCCGACGCTAACGTTGTGGATCACGGCGTCGTGCCTGCCGACAGCATTGGCCTGGTCGGCGACCTGCCTCATGCCCGCGATGCACGACAGGCCACCGACGACCACGTGCGCCGCTCCGGGCAGGGCCGCGCGGGCGTCGTCTGCGCGAACGTCGCTGCGGGCGTGCAGAGTGACTTCGCGCCCGCCGTCGACAAGCAGGCGGGCGGCCGTCAGGCCGAGATCATCGGTCGATCCAGCGATCAGTACGCAAGCCACCGTGAGCTCCTCTCCACGGTGACGGGCAGCAGCACCGTGAACCGCCGTTCTTACGAGGGTCACACGACCCTGCCGGTGCGGATCGACCCGGCGGCGAAAACACAAGGCCAATGGGGGAGGCATGAATGCAGAGACGGGGGCAGCGCAAGAAAAGGCCGAGTTCTTCGATGCCGATACGTACATGTTCCATGTGACAGGCTTCCCGCCTCGGCGTGAGGTACTGGTCTGCCCGGAGGATGCGCCGGACGGCGCGCGCCTTGGTGTGTGGCGGGTGGACTCCGATGACGGGCGGCACATTCCCGGCCCCTGCGCCGAAGGCACACTGTTCAGCACGGCGGAAATCTCGCTAGGGAACAGCGGTAACCGGACGCTGCGCGCCCCGAAGAGATCAGGGAAATTCGGACTTGAGCCGGCACTGGGCGGCGGCACCCGGCTGGCCGGCATGACCCGGATCAGCCTCAAGTCGATGTACAACGATCCTTCTCAGATGCGCGAGGCGCTTGCCTGGCGGCTGTTCCGTAACGCGGGCGTGCCGTCGCGGCACACCTACCACGGCTTGCCTTCGATGACAGTTACCGCTTCAGGCCCAAGGCGCCCAGGCGCCGCACCTATCTCCTCAAGACGAACAAGAACGACCCCTGCGCCAGCACTTATGACGACCAACTTCTATTTCTGCAACTCCGGGCGGCTGGGGCGGCAGACGACTTCGTCCGCTCGCCCTACTTCACGTTCATTCCCCGGGATTATGACAACTGCCTGGGCATCGATTACTTCAGCACGCGGTGGCAGTACACCGATATTCTCGACTGGCCGAGCAACACGAGCCGGTACCTGGCGGGGCCACGCAACATCGCGCATCCCGCTGGTGCAGAACCTGCTGCGCAACCGGGAGTACCGGCAGACTACCTGGAACACCTGCTCGAGACCGAATTCAGGCCCCCGAATGATCACGGCATTGATCGGGGCCGGGTCCGACGACGGCCTGTGGGGCCGCATCCGCCAGGCGGCCTATACGGAATCAGGGACGCCCACGGCCGGCCGTGCCACCGCAGGCAGAGCTAATCGCGGGCCTGTCCCGAAGTCAGGACGCCGGCCGTAGATACCGGGCGAGCACCGCTGCGGCAGCTTGAGCTGCCGAGGAAGGTGAAGATCTTCGACATCCTAGGCGACAGGATGGATGGACAGGGACGGACAGGCCTGCCAGCGCGGTCAGCCATTGTGGGGCCGCGCTGGCAAGATCTGGCTGCCGGAGACGCTGTCGTTTGAGGACTAAGGTGGGATTGCCGCGACCGGCCGCCGTACCTCGGTCGTAGCCCGGTATATTCGGCGAGATCATCGACAGTGCGGCCGAGGGAGGGTCATGGATCGCGCGGGACCAGACTATGACAGTCTGCGTCAAGGCGAAGCCGGGGCAGGAACACAGCAGGTGCCGCGCAAAGGTTCAGCCGAGCTACATCTTCAGGATTCCGGCCACGGCAGGAGCGGACACTGAGCCCGGACCAGCGGACCGGCGGCGGTTCTCCTGGCCTGCGGTTGGTCCACGGCCTGTTCCAGCAGCGCATCGCCGGGGATGACGCACTGCTCAGGCTCGCCAGCCTCCGCTTCGCCCAGGAAGGCCTGGCGGCAGAGGCGTATGCCGACACGCCGGACCAGCTTGACCACATGCTGCAGTACGTGCCGCCGCATCCTCGACTCCCAACGGTCCATCTGAACCGCGGGCTGAACATGCTGCGTGAACGCGACCGGGGTGTGACTGAGGAGTTCGCCGTCCGTTTCGCCGGGCGCCTTTCCGGCATAGTCGTCCACGACCACGCCGATATGGGCGCCCAGACCGACAGCCTGGTCGCCGCCCTGCGGGAGCTTGACACCCGCCTAGCCCGCTCGCAGGGCGCGCCGCGGGTCTTTCTCGAATACGCGGCCGGCCTCGAGCCCGGCTGGTTCGTCGAGGTGGCGGAGCAGCTCAAGGAAGCCGATCGGATCAGTTGCTGCATCGACGTTGGCCACGTTGGGATCCGGCAGGCCTCGGACAGGTTCGCGCGCGATCACCCGGATATCAGCCTGCGCAGCCTCAGCCCCCACGATGAGCGCCTGCCCAGTCTGGTAACGGACGTCCAGAATGCCGTGGCGGGCGCGTTGCATGACGTGCTCGACATGACGCGCTCGATCGGGCGGCTCGGCAAGCACCTGCACTTCCACCTGCACGACGGGCATCCTCTCGTCGGCGGCCTGCCCGACCATTTCACCTTCCTGATGCGGCTGCCGATTCCGTTCAGCCATGATGGCCGGCAGTCCCTGGCGACGATGTACGGGCCAGCCGGGCTCGCGGCAATCGTGGCAGCCGCGACCGACGCATGCGGCCTGGACCGCGTGTCGTTCACTATCGAGATCCATCAGGTGGAAGGCCGCCTGCCGCTCGGCGACGCTGCGGGCCTGTTCCGGCACTGGCGGGACACCACCAACGCCGAGCGTATGAACCACTGGCTTTCCGTGCTCGCGCAGAACGCCATGCTCGCGGATGAAGGCATCCGAGGGTAGCCGTTGGGCCGCGGCAGTATGGCCTAACTGCTTGACCCACATCGATGGCTGCCATTTCGGCGGCGTCAACGACTTCTCGCCTGCCCGGTGGCTCGCCCGCTGCTGTAGCGGCCGTTTCCCCCGCTACTGCTACTTCCGGGGATGGCTCCGGCACGGATAGCCTTCTCGTTATTCAAATCAGCGATCTTCTCGTGAAGAGATGCCAAGTGGCCTACCACCAGCTGATGATGCCGTTTAAGGTGGATCTTGACTCTGCGCACGGCCCAGACCGCGCATAGAATCGGTGCCGCGATGTTAGGCCAAATCGGATCGTAGAAATCGACGATTATCCAGTGATGGAACCATGCGCGCACGCCTTTTCTCCAATCTCGTAGGCGCTCCCGTGGCTGGATATGCGGCGGGCCACTAGGCGGAGTCAGGTCCGATGCGGTGAGGTTTCTCCCTCCCTGGACATACAGAGCAAGTGGAGCCCGCGCAGATACATCGGGCCCGGTAGCGAAATGGCAGCTAGCCGCGGCCTGCCGTCAATGCCGTAGAGAAGAGCGTATTCGGTGGGGGCTGGGACAGACGACGCCTGGTCACGATGAGTGATAGCGGGTGCTGTGCGGGGCTGGCGCGGCGCGGCACGACTGGCGGGATGCCCGTGGTTACGGGGATCTGGGGGATGCTCCCGGTAGATGAAGAGGTGCTTAGGCCCTTCTTCTCCCCAGGAGCCTCCCGTGTCTTTCTACCCTGCCCCGCATGCTGCTGTCGCGTTCCTGGGTGATGTCGCCGGGCTGCTGCCATTAGCGGCGGGCGGCGCGGCGGTGGTCGCGGTCAGGGCAGCAGAGCTGGTGTCCCCGGCTCGCCGGACCTGGCCGACCTGCCGTGGCACCGCCCGTATGCGGTCCCGTCGCCGGCGGTGCTGTCCACGTGGCGGGCCGCGATCGGCCCGGAACTCCTGCAAGGGCTGCAGGAGATGGTGCTGGACGCGGCCCGCGCCGAGCATGACGAGCACGATTACCGGACGGCGCGCGTGGGTGACCTGCGCCTGGGGGGGATCGACGGCACCGTGACGAGGATGCGGGATACGCCCGCGAACCGGGCCGCGTTCGGGTCCACCGGGACAGCGGATGACCCCGCGCCGTATCCGCAGCTGCGCGACCTGGTGATCAGCGACGCCTCCACCCGCGCCGAGCTCGGCGTGGTGACCGGCCCCTCCGGCGGGGACAAGGCCGAAGCAGAGCAGGCGCTCCCGGGCAGGGCTCTGAAAGACTGCCCGCGCCTGTTCACCCCGGACCGCGGGCCCGTTCACGGGGCCGATCTTCCGGTCGCAGTCCCCGGACCTGGTCGGCAGGAACACGCCGCCTGGATCACCGCCACCGGCCTGGTCCGCGCCGTCGCCAGGCACGCCGCCCCCGCCGCCAAAGGCCGCCGTGCCGGGCAGCCCGTCCACCCGCGCGAGATCTCCTTCACTGCCTGCCGCCGCATCACCCTGGCCGCCATCCGGCACGGCACAGCCACCGCTAGCCTGCCCGGCCAGGTCATCGCCGTCAGCTGCCGCGCCGCAATCGCCGCCATCGGCAAGCGCCGCGTCCAGGCCGGCCGCAGCCGGCACCGCGACCACACAACCAAGGCCCGCCAGGGTTTCCCGAATGCGCCCCGCGGCATCACCACCCGCACCGCTGTCGCCGAGATCAGCATCTGCGCCCCGGCAGCTGCCTGACCCCAGTCCCCGCCTCGCCGGGCACTCTTGACCAGCCCCGCACGCCGGCCAGTGGAACCGGCCGCCTCCCCGGAGCGACAGCCGGGCCGTTAGCATGCCCGCCCGAAAACCATCACTCTCCGTATAACACTTTGGAGGAATCCACCGCCTTGCGCACCCTAACCCAGGACGCCGATCATGCACTTCTCCACGGCATTGGGCCTGACGTCCTGGCGCGTGAGCTGCCCGGACAGGAACATCAATGGCGGCCCGTCGGCACCAGCAAATCTTGGGCGCCATCGAGGCTGAGGGTTCGGTTGCGCCACGACCCACTGCAGTTCGGTCTCCTGGGCATGAAAGTCCGGGCCATCGGCCGTCGTCCGCCGGATGTCGATCACCCGATGCGCGCGCCTTGGGCCGAAATGTATCAGCGTGCGCCCCTCATCGCTCTTGTGTGAGACAAGGGCGCGCAGGAAGCAGAACCGCCGCTTGGCAGCGGTGACTGCGCCGCGCCTGGCGCTGATACGGCAGGACGGTCGAAGGGGAAGCCATGGACGCGACTGTGGGCAGGCAGCAGTTCTGCGAGATCTTCAAGGACCGGGCGGTGGTGGTGACGGACCTGCCCGCAGGGCATGGCAGGGATCTCGCGTGCCGGGCCAATGCGGCAGCGGGCCGTGGTGACGCGTCGCTGCGCACGAAAGCCGAGTACCTGGCGCTCTTCGGACTCCTGGCCGAGGAGGGCCAGCAGGGCGCACGGCCTGATCTGGTGGTCCGTGATGAGACCGGGCAGCCGACCGCGGCCGGGCGGGCGATCGAGGAATTCATCAGGGCTTCGCAGGGGAAGCCCGAGTTTTTTGATACCGGCATGTACATGTTTCATGTCACGGGCTTTCCGCATGAGCGCGGCGTGCTGGTACGCCCGGCAGGGGCGCCGGACGGCGCCCGGCTTGAACTGTGGCGGACCGATCCGGCAGACAGCCGCCACATTCCCCCGCCGGGCGGCGAGGGTGTCCTGTTCAGCACGTCGGCCTTCGCGCTGATGAACAGCGGAAACCGGACGCTGCACGCCCCGAAGCCGTCATGGAAGATCAGTTTCCGGGCCGCGCGAGAGGGGGGCAGGCTCGCCGGCATGACCCGCGTCAATCTCAAGTCGATGTACAACGACCCCGCCCAGATGCGCGAGGCGCTGGCCTGGCACATCTTCGGCAGGGCCGGCGTGCCGGCGCCCCGGCACACCTACGCGAAACTGGCCTTCGATGCCACCTACAGCGGCCTGTTCTCGGTCATCGAGCAGGTCGACAGCCGGTTCCTGAAGGATCGGTTCGGCCAGAACGACAAGGGCAACCTCTACAAGGCCTACTGCGGCGACGTCGGCTGCGCCACGCTCCAGCACCGGATCGGGCCTGACGGCGACGACAGCGGCCGCCAGTACTTCACCCCGGCCAGCAAGGACCGCACCTATCGCCTCAAGACCAACGAGGACGACCCCGGGTCCAGCAGCTATGACGATCTCGCCCGCTTCGTCGCCGCGATTAACGGGGCCGGGCTTCGCGGCGGCGACAAGCGGTTCGACACTGACGCCTTCCGCGCGTCGGTGGACGCCATCATGAACGTGCGCGCCTTCCTCCGCTGGGCAGGCGTCAATCTGCTGCTCGGCAGCTGGGATAACTACTTCGCGACGCCTTCCAATTACTATCTGTACAACTCCGGGCGGCGGGGAGCGGAAGACGACTTCGCCGGCTCCCCCTACTTCACCTTTATCCCGTGGGATTACGACAACTGCCTGGGCATCGACTACACCGGCACGCCATGGCAATACACCGACATTCTTAACTGGCCGGGCAATACGCGGCGTTACTGGCGCAACCACGCCACCTCGCGTATCCCGCTCGTGCAGAACCTGCTGTGCAACCACGACTACCGCCAGTACTACCTGGACCACCTCGAACACCTGCTGGATACCGGTTTCACCCCGGACTCGATCGCCGCCCTCATCGGGGCCGAGGGCGCTGGCGGCCTGTGGGACCGTGTCCGCCAGGCGGCCTACCTCGAATCCGCCACGCCCTACGGCCAGCCGTTCACTGGCCGGCAGTTCAGCAACGACGAGGTCTACCGCAGCGGATGCCTGCAGAACGAGCTGCGCCACGGGAACGAAAACGCCGAGGGCATCGTGCATTTCGTCCGCATGCGGCGCGACAGCGCGCGCCGGCAGCTGGCGGAGCTGGGGAAGGCAACGCCTCGCGCCACCGACACGTCCTTCCCCGCGGACATGGAAGCCCTCCCAGGGCAGCCGTGACCTAATCGCGTACCAATCGTCGCGCAGGAGGCCGACTATGGACACCGTGCAACCGCCAGAGCTGGAGCTGGAGCTAGTGACGGAAGCGAAGATCTTCGACGTGCTCGGCGACCGGCTGGATCCCAGGCTTGAGGCGAGCGGCGTGCTCGCCAAAGACGGTCTGTTCTACGTAATATTCGACAACCTGCCCCACATCGCGCGCATAGAAAGCGGGCTCTCGGCTGCGCCCGGGATGAACCGCCTCATCGAGCAGACACATGGCCAGCGGCGAGGCTTCGAGGACATCGCGTACGACCGCGGGGCCGATCGCTTCTATGTGCTGATCGAATCTCTGCCTCGCGGGCGGCGCTTCATGGCCAAAGTGCAGGAATACGACGCGCACTTTCGCTATCTGTCGGCAGCGTGGCTCGACCTCCCGCTGGACCGGCCCAACAAGGGCCTGGAGGGACTGACGTGCGTGCAACGTAAGGGGCGGACCTACCTGCTGGGGCTGTGCGAAGGCAACCGGTGCGCGGGGTGCGGCAAGGGCCGCGCTCCCGGCGGGGGGCGGATACAGGTCTTCAGCCGCGGTCGGCGCCACTGGGACCACGTGGCCAGGATCCGGCTACCGAAGACCCTGCTGTTCGAGGATTACAGCGGCATTGCCGGGCGCGGTAACCGGATCGCCGTCGTCTCCCAGGTCTCCTCGGCAATGTGGACCGGCACGCTCGCGCCGTCAACCTGGGATATCACCGGCAAGGGCACGACCCGCGCGTTCCCGCGGAACGAGCGGGGGGAGATCATCTACGGCACGGTCGAAGGGGTGTCATGGATCACGCCGGACCAAGTCGTGGTGGTCTCGGACAAGGCGAAACCAGAGCAGACCAAGAGGTGCCGCGCCAAGGACCAGTCGATCCACATTTTCAGGATCCCGGCCAGCCCAGACGCTGACGCGCGCTGAGCGCGGGCAGATCTGCCGGTTACGGAGAGCCACCTGTCCGGCCCTGCCACGAGCGAATGAACACCATCGACCAATTCGAGGTCTACGTGACCCGGCTAAGGGACGCAAACAGCCGCAAGCACAGCTTCGTCGCCCCCCGCCTGAGGACCGTATCCCAGCCCAGGTGACGCACCCAAGGCCCTTGCGTCAGAACTCGCGGAATGCCCCAGATAGGGGCGCCCGACCGGTATACCCAACAGGTGGCGAGCTCCAGGTCAGCGCGATCGCAGGGATACAGATGCCTACACGTGGTAGGCCGTACGTACCACGATACGAACCGCGAGATCTTGGTTGCTGGTGACCCGCTGCGATTCGTGTGCGGGACTCACCCGGTAAGAAGGCGGCGCGCTAAGCGCGTCCGCCTCGGCCCGCAGATCCCCCGTCCGCGATATCGGGACCCAGTCCGAGGGCATACGGGTCATCGAGCAGCAGGTCCGGGCTGAAGGCCGACCGCAGGGGCTGTCAGCCTACGCGCAGGAGGTCGTCGCCGAAGTCGGCCATGAGGCTCAGGCGCCCGCCGAGGGCCTCTAAGTAGCGGTCGAGCACGTCCCGGCTCTGCGGCCACCGCACCGGGCCGACACCGCGTCCGCAGAGACGGGGAAGGCGAGCTTGCGATGCGTCAGCCGACGCCGGCCCGATCAGCCCGCGGCAGGCAGTGCACACCCGCACCGGCGTGCCGCACGCTCGCCGCACATGCCTCAACGCTGGATCCGGCGCCGGTAGTCGATCACGAGCTGACTAACCACCTGCGGGCAGGGCCACGTGACATGCTCGGCCACGAGCTTGCGCTCCCTGCTCAGCGCGGGTGCCGACGCTGATCACCGTACCGGCGGGCGCCTGGTGAATCCGCATCCTCCTGAGAACCAGGGGCAGCTCAGACTGAACGTGCCGACGGCCGGAAAGAACGGCTTGAGTCCGCTCGCCAACGCCCAAGTAGCCGATGTGAGGGCGGGCGGTAGCCCTTGGCTGCCGCCCCGGCCGACGGCCCAGTCTAAAGCAGCACCGAGATCCCACACGCGGCAGCGGAACCTCTTGCGGGCCAGGACCTTCGAATCATGATCGGTGACCAACACCGTCTGCTTCTTGCCGGCCAGATCGATCCCGACTATCGCGTTCGCGGCCGGGGCCAACTCACGAAGCCGCATCAACCTCGTGTTCCTATTGCGATCACCCCGCAACACATCGCTACCGTTGGTCATAGAATGTCCGTCCTTCTGCGATTGGGGCACCAGGCCCGACAAGCGCATCAGGCGACGTTCCTAACTCGCGAACGGACACGCAGAACGTCCTTCCATGCTGCCGCGCGAGTGTTCGCTGGTCGTGACACTAGGGCCTGTTGCCCTCTGGGGCGCAGCACATGGGACTGGCCTACAGCCCGTGGGCATTCATCCAGTTCAGCGCGGTTTCGGCGATGGCGCGCCATCCACTGTCGATGGTGAGCGAGTGGCCGCGGTCGGCGAACCGCCTCAGGTCGGTCACTGCTGTCGAATGGCGGTATTGGCTGAAGGTCGAGTGAGTGACGATGTCGGGAACAGTGCGGTCGTGCTGGCCCGAGATCAGCAAGAGCGGCCCGCGGGCGGAGTTCCTGGTATTTACCTTCGCCGGGGAGTGGCGATCGAGGTTGGCGAACGCAGCCTCGAACAGCGGGCGGCCCGGGGCCAGGGATGTTCCATGCGTCATACAGCCGGGCCGACTCCTGCACGGAGATGGCGTTGCCGAACGCATAGCGGAACTGTGCTGCGGTAAGGGACACCGCTCGCTTCCTGTTCGCCGGATTGCCCAGGACCGGGAAGGCGGAGCGCAGCTGCGCGGGCGGGAGCACCAGTACGCCCTTGATCGGCGCCGGATCGATTGCGACTGCGGCGGCGGCGAGATCCTGGCCGAGCAGGCTCTGGGCGATCAGGCCGCCGAACGAATGCCCGATGACTATCGGCTTTGCCGGGCCGATGATGCCGGCATAGTGCTCGACAACATCGGTGATGCCCCTGCCTGCCGTTCGGGATGATCCCTGGTGTCGGCAACGGTATCCGCGACACCCGGCCATCCTGGCGCAGTCGCTTCATAGCCCGCTTCCTTGAACAAGTCGATCCAGGGCTGCCAGCTGGCGGGATGTAGCCACAGGCCGTGAATGAGCACAACCGGCGTCTACGGTGCGGTCATGGCGCGCTCCCGGTGATGCCCTCGATAGAAATGTGACTGGCCACCATGATCCGCCGGGTTCGCCCCTTTGGCCAGAGCGCACCGGCCGCGGAAGGATCATCCAGGCGGACTATGGCAGCGCGCTGATGGCCCGTGCTGAATCTGAACGTCTTGACCCGGTGCGGCTGGATACCCCACTTGCGCGATATCCGGGCCACCGACGTGAACAAGATTTCCAGCTCCGCGGCCAGGAACCGGGCCGACCAGTGCGTGATCCCCAGCCGCTCCGCCGGCCTGCCTTCCCGGCCAGCGTCGCCACCACGATCTCGATCTCGTCGATCTGCGCCGGCCGGCCCGACCGCCGCTCATCGCCCGGCGCCATGATGCCGCCGCGCTCACGGCGGGTCCCGCCAGCCGATCACCGTCGGCCGCGACACCCGCGCCACTCGGGCAATCTCCGCATTCGGCATCCCGTCCGCGAGCACCATCCGGGCCCCGATGGCACGGCCACGCCATCTGCCCGACGCGACGCGCGATCCCTCTCCCAGCTGGTCAACGTGAGACCCTTATGTGAAGGCCAGCTCCGGCGCGGGCTCAACTCGATCCGTGCGGCGACGAGACTCTGGATGGCGCGAAATGTCTGAGCTGGGCAGGATGAGTGACGACACCGATGATCAGCACGGCGGTGAAACCGACCGCAACCTCACCGCGTTCCGGCGGCTGGTTCAAGGGACCCAGACGCGCTTGAGTCCAGTCAAGCGGTGGTTGGCGCGGTACGAGCACATTCCTGTGGTCGATGTCATCCTCGGGACCTACAAGCGAGATAAGGAATCGGCAGGACCGGTCATGGGGAGCGCGATCGCGTTTCGCCTGTTTCTGTTCTTCGTGCCATTGCTGCTCCTGGTGGTCGGCATCGCAGGGTTCGCCGCTGGATTCGTCGATGCCCGCACCGTCAGCAGGACTGCAGGTGTGACCGGTAACCTGGCGGCGCAGATCAGCGAGGCCTTTCACCAACCTGGGTTCACACGATGGCTCGCGGTGCTGATCGGCCTGATCGGGGTGTTGACTGCAGGCCGATCGTTGAGCAGGGTTCTGCAGGCGGCGAGCGCAGCAGCGTGGCGCCAGCCGCTGACGGGGACTCGAGCTTCGTTTCGCACGGCAGGCGCGGTTGCAGGCCTGATCTGTGGCATGGCCGTGATCGCTATTCTCGTGAATCGAGTGCGGGAAGACCTAGGCCTCGGTGTTGCGGGCCTTGCGTTTGTCCCGGCCCTGGCGATCTACGGATTGGCGTGGCTCGGCGTCTCGATGATGCTGCCGCGTGTCACGGCTGACCCCGGAGCACTGTTGCCAGGATCCTCGCTAGTGGCTCTGATCATTACGGTCATGCACGCAATCAGTGAATTCTATCTTCCGGACCGGATCGATCGCGCAAGCCAGCTCTACGGAGCGATTGGCACGACCATCGTGACGCTGGGATGGTTCTTTATTCTTGGCAGAGGCATTGTGCTTGCCATGGAGCTGAACGCGGCAATCTACGAGCGCTACGGAAGCATTTCTCAGGTCGTGTTCTCGCTCCCATTGTTCCGGGTCTTGGCTCACAAGTCTGCTCGTGTGCGCAGATTCTTCGGACTCCAATAAGCCCCGCGCGGCAGATCACCTCGTGCGAACCTCGCACGCTCGTGGCCCGAGGGCAGAGCGGAACAAGCTGATCACAGGACGAAGGGCGCAATAGCCGCGGTCGCTGACCTACCGCCGACGAGGCGGTGATGCCTGAGCCGCCTCCCGGCCGAGTTTGTCCTTTTGACCGCGGGCAGTGCACACCGTCAGCGGGTGCCGCACACTCACCGCACACCCCACCGGCGCCGTGCCCTGCGCGTAAGCAGCACCACTGGGATGCACGGACATCCGCCAGCGGCTGACCACCCCCGCCGGGCAGAGCTGCCCCTCTGCCCCTGGCTGCATAAATCGAGTTCAGATCAGGTCAGACCCGCCGTTAACGACGAGGTTCTCTCCGTTAACGCCGTCGACAATCCAACAGAAACAGCACCACGGTCGCGGTATCTTTGCGGGCGTCGGCAGCCGTTTCGTCGGCGTGCGTTGGCGCATTGCCTCAAAGAACTCGGCCCGCACCGGATCGGCGTCGTCGACGGCCGCAGTGTCGGCGACCACACCCGGTGTGACAGCGTTAGCACGCACTGGCGCGATCTTGAGGGCGAGGGAGCTTACGAGCCCGAGGATCGCCGAGTTGGCCATGGACAACGTGGTCAAGCCCGGAGCGGGCCGCTACATCGACAGTCCGCTGAACGTCATCACCGAGCCCTCGGACGAAAACTTGGGCAGGGCCACTGCCGACTGCGGCGGCGTAGCCGACGGTATTCATGAGCATGGTCCGGCCGGCGTCGGTCGGCCGGAACTGGACGGCGGTGTTGAAGTCGCGGTCGACCGCGGTGAGGATCGAGTGGTCGCCGACATCGGTGTCGGCGAACAGCCGCTCAAGGGACCCCGTGTCCGAAAGGTAGCAGCCGACTCCCCGCGCGGAGCTGCCCAGCTGCGCGGCGTGCTCGGCGGCCGCCGCTGGATCCCGCCCGGTGATGGTCGCGTGCGCAGCTACCGGCGGTCCCGCCTTGGTGGGCTCCATGCGGTAGCCGACAAATGCCGCGGTGATATCTGGCCGCCAGCCGATGCCCAGAGGTCACCGCTCGATACGCCCAAGTTCAGTGCATGCTGCAGCGACCACCTCCCAGGCCCGGTGCATCCGAGGCAAGCGGCCTGGACGCCGTAGACGAGCGGAAGCTCGCACCCACCCACCGCCTTGAGCCGACAGCCCCTTGGAGAAGTTCACCGAACAGGCGACGAGCATTGTTCCCAAGCGCGGTCGCGGCACTCACAGCGGGGAACAGGCCGAGCATGGGCAGCAGCGCGGCGAAGAGCTTCAGCGCCCGAGGCGATTTGCATCAAGTGTCCGGCCGGAGCCGCGTCCGTCCGCCGCGAAGCTGCTCACGGGAGAGCCGAGGTGGGCACAACGGGCGAGACCCGGATCATCGAGCACGCGGGCAGGTAGGCGTCAAGATCAGGAAGCCACGCGGGAATGACGGTGGTGTGAGTGCCGCCGGGAGGCTTGACGCGCAGGCGCTGGTAGGACGGAGGGCAGGTAGAGCCCGTCGCGGGGATGTCACTGCCGGCGAAGACCGCTTCCGCCCGCGCCCCTGGGAGGACCGTCACCACCGGGGGCACCGTAATGTAGGGCCCGAATGTTGTCGTGAGCGTGCGTGCAGCGGTCGTGGTTGTCCCCGCCGCACCGACCGCGACGAGTGTCGGCCAGCCGGTCAAGGTGCAGGGCGAGGTTCCCTGATTGGTGAAGCCGATGCGACCACTGACGTTCCCTGCGGCGACACCGCCTCGGATCATCGTGATCTTGAGCTGCGCGCTCTGGCAGACGGCATGGGCGGTGGCGGGCGACGCCGTGGCCGTGGGCGTCGCGGCGTCTGCGGCGCTCCCCGCGTTACCTGCGACTGAGCCACAGCCGGTGACCCCGGCAGCAACGGCGGCAACAAGGCCGACAGCCCAGCGGGACCAATGAGCACGCAAGATGATCATCCCTTTGCCTGATAGCGGTTTGTCAGCAGCCGCCCACCTCAAGACCGGCTGGCTGGAGGTCTCGCGGCGGGGGCTGGCAGGCCAGCCCATGCACGCTGCCGTGCCGCCCCTGGCATGGTGTCCTGCACTGACGCATGAACCGCCAGCGCTCTGCCAGGCAGCCGCCTGACCAGGAAAACGACCGTGCCAGGCTGGCACTGCGATTCAGGTGACGCGCGGAACCAGAACTCCGCCGCGCAACCGGCGCGGCGGTAGCCGAACTCCTGGCCAAATGGTCCGGCCGACCCGGCCATGGCCGCGAACACTGGGTGCCGGATGAGCCTGGCGAGCGTCCCGCGGATTGGAAGCCACCTCTGCCAGCCGCACAACCCCCGGTAAGAGGCCGGATCCGTGCTCAGCAACGCCAGCATGATCGAGCCTGCGGCAACTCCGGCGTAGAACCATGGCCGCGCGAAGGGCGGTGGTCCGGGCCGAGAGAGGGCCACGTTGGCGAGGCCGGCGGCGAGGATCCACGCTGCCCGGACGATAGCCAGCCACGTCACCGCCCCCGCCTCGGCGTGGCGCCACCGGAAGCACCCGCAGCCGCCGGGCACCGCGGCCCGGCGTGCGTGCAGCAGCAGTGCCGTGAATACGGCGCCCAGCCCGGCCATCGTCGCGCCTGCCAGCGCGGGGAAGATTCCAGCGCATACTGCAGCGCCCGTCACGCATTCCGCCGCGCCCGCCCCCGCCTCGACGAGCCGCCAGTGGCCCGGCCAGATCCCGATCGCGCGCCGGATGGCACTGTCACCGTCGGTGCCGCGCACGGCACCGTGCATCTTGGCCGCCCCGGCCGCGACTAGCAGTGCCGCTGCGCTGACGATCATCCCGGACAGCACGTCGGCGGCGCCGGGAACCATTTCAGTCACGTCTGCCGTGGCCTTACGGATACGAGCTGACGTTGAAGCAGTGCCTGGCAAAGTTGAGGTTGCTCCAGTTACAATCCACATTAACCGTGAGATGACATCGCGGGTGTTCAATATCCTCATGGAATTGCCAGAGTATAACGCGCGTAGATGCTCGTGAGCCGCAGGTCACCGGGGCGTAGGACGGCGGGTTTCTGAGGGTATGGCCGCATGCCTGGTCCTCGGGTGTCCAGATGCCGAAACAGTAATGGGCCGAGGCGCTGCCTATGGTCGAGCAGTTGGGATACGGAGAGTCGGGGCTGCAGTACAGGCCGGCATGCAGCACGTGTCCGTGCCCCCCGAAATCGTAACCATTTATGTACTCCGCCCAGCCGTTCCAGTAGTGAAGGCTCAAGGAGGTGGCATATTCCTGGTCAAGCCAGCAGCAGAGAATACCGTTGTCCGGCAGCAGAAGAGGAGCCACGTCGTGATATGCGGTTATCATCGCCGACACGAAGGCCTGCGCGTCGGCGAGTCCCGTGGCGGAACGGGTGCTGCTCAGGTTGTGCTGCGCAGGGGCGCTGATGGGGCTCAGGAAGTGACCGCCGCTGTCCCATATCGCCTGGCATTCAGACACCGCAGCATCCTCAAGAAGATAATCCCCGGGGGACGGCGCGAAGTACCGCACCCAGTATCGAGGATGACCGTACTTACTGGCCGCTGGCCAGACCTCCTGGACCCTGCTCGCCGTGTCGTAGCCGCCCATGTCCGGCTCTATTTCCGACATCTGGCTCCGCTCTCGATGGGGTGCGGCGTGAGGGGGCATCAGAACACCGCAGCCACGCGTACATCAGTGTCGGCGGTCCCTATCGGCATGAGCGATGGGGTGAAGAACACCAGCTGCGGTCTGGTCGGGCTGACGGCCAGGACCACGCCGCTGGGCAGCCGATACACGCCGGTGTAGTGCTCCCCGTGGCTGTAGGACGCAGCGAGTGCGCCAGTGCGGGTGTCATACGCGCTGAGTCCGCCCGCTCCCGCGGCGCCCAGGATGTAGACCATAAGGCCGTCCGGCGAGAGCACCGCCTTGCCGGACGGCCCGCCGAATGGAACGGCCGGCCTCGGATAGCTGATCACCGACGTCTCGCGGAACGACCGCGCCGGGTCGGCGATGACCGCCCGCCCGATGGCCGGGTTGTTAATGAAGACCGTCCCGTCCGGTCGTGGCGCCAGGGTGACAGCGCCGGGCTTCGTCGACGGGACGTCGAGCGCGGCGAGCCTGATCTGCCGTCCTTGACCGGAGCGGGGTGAGTAAAGCAGGACTTGGCGGCCGTTGACCAGGCGCGCAATGTGGCCGCTCGCCAGCATCGCGACTGGCTCCCCGCCCGTGGGCCACGGCCCAGGAGCGGGCACGCAGAACCGGGCGGTCCCGGACCCCAGCGGGTAGGCGGCGAGCCGCGGAACGGGGCCCTGCCCTGAATGCCCCCTCCGGGAGCGGACGGCTGCCGCTTCCTTTACTGTCCACAGATACAGGTGACGGGCATCAGCAGCGGCGCTGACCAGAGCGAGGGACGGGGCGTCGGATAGGTGATATGGCCCGGTAAATGATGATGTGCGCCGGTCGAAATATGCCAGGGCGTGATGCGAGGTCCAGGTTGCCGTCGGAACAGCGATCGTCCGCCCGGTGTGCGGGTTCATCCTGCTGACGGTGCGCATGCTCGTCGGCACTGTGATCGACAATACGAGCGCGACCGTCGCACAGTCCGCGGCGAGGACCGGGGTTACCAGCAGAGATGTCGCGGGCGGCAGGTCAGGCAGCTCGAGAGTGCCGCCCGACTCTGCGGTCCCGGACAGCATGTCCACCAGGGTTATGGTCACCGCCGCCCCGTCGGAACGCTCTTCCATCGTGATCAGAGCTAAGGCCGACCGGTCCGCAGACGGCGCCGGAAGCCCAGCCAGCCTGGTCGCGACCGGCCGAAACGAGACCTGGGCTGGGTGGCGCAGCGCCGGGGGGCGGGCAGCTTGAACCGTCGCCCCGGCCGGATCGGCGGCGCCGGTAACGCCGTAGAGAAAGAATGTGCGCCCGGCAGAGCCGACAGAGGCAGCAGCCGCAGCAGGCTCCCGTACCGCAGAGAACAGGTCCGGCGATGCGATCATCGCAGCGGTGCCGACGCCGCCGGCCAGTACGCTGCGTCGGCTGACCCGCAGGTCCCCCGGCCGCGGCCGGGGGACGCTAAGGCCGCTGTCGCGCTTGTCACCTGCTCGAAGCATCCTGGCCTCCGATGTCAGGCTTGAGCTAGATCAAGCCATTGCGGAATCAAATGCGAGCCTCACAGGCCACAAGTGAAACCGCTGCGTGCATGTCATGAGATGTTGAGTCACATCCGGCCTTGCCCTCGGTAACGCGCTCTGTTCCCTTTGGGCGTTTGCGTCACGCTAGCAGCGGCGGCGCGGGAATGCGGGCCGCGACGCGCCCGGAAATAGATACGACGAGACTGGGCCGATCCGCGGATCTCAGGCATTGTTCCTGGCGCACCCGCTTCTTGCGGTCCGAGCCATGACAGGTGTGCGCGATCCAGGACCGGCCGCCGTGATCTGCGCACAAAATATCCGATTTAGCACATTACGGACTGCTGGCCCAGACGGTGATTCTCGTCGTGGCACCGAGCCGCTGGCAGACCGTTCCTGATCGCCAAGTCAAGGTTTCCCGCACGGCAAGTGCTGCTGCGGCGCCCTAGCGAACGGCCAGGCCGGTGACTGTCCTGCCGATGATCATCCGCTGAGTCTCCGATGTGCCCTCGAAGATGGTGGAGATCGTCGTAGGCCGGGCAGTTTCCGCAGGTAGATGGCGCTCTGACGGGCACAGGGTCAGCACCGGCTCAGCACGGTAGTCGGGCGGCGCCGCGCAATTTCAACGTGACCGGCCGCCTCGGAGCGCCAATTGCCGGTCGATTCCGGTGACGGATCTTCGGAAGCGGACCCTGAGCCTTCGGGCGGCGGCAGATCGCCGATTCTCGCGCCGTTCCCGGACCGCCCCTGGCGCTCGTCGCTGGCGCAGGATGGAACGTTCGGTATCCGGCGGAGGCGCTGGTCGCTATCTGCCGGTGCGCTCGCGGTGCCTGCACCCTGGCCAGCAGCAGGGCCGACGCTGGCCTTCCTCCAGCTCCTCCTGGGTCCGGCGGATGCGGCGTTCTCGGGTCATCTCCTG
>CABEAR010000269.1_pt1 | contig 19280 bp, 19 predicted proteins | sample 3422041 | NCBI WGS metagenome assembly CABEAR01 (sample SAMEA5534326, study PRJEB31848) | metagenome | biome: tundra; feature: field; material: soil | place: USA | collected 2013-05 | depth 0.15 m | reverse complement strand
GAGCCACTGGATGTGGTTTGTCTTTCCGCAGATCGCTGGCCTCGGGCAAACCCAGACGTCGAGAAAGTTCGCAATCTCGTCGCTGGAAGAGGCCAGGGCTTATCTGCGGCATCCCGTGCTCGGCCCGCGGCTGACTGCATGCGCACGCATCCTCGCCCAGGCGCAGGACCGCAGCGCGGAGGAGATCTTCGGCGGTCTTGACGCGCAGAAGCTGCGCTCATCGATGACGTTGTTCCTGCGGGCCGCTCCCGGCGAGCCGCTCTTCGGTCAGATACTCAGCCTGTACTTCGACGGACTCCCCGACTCGGCGACCGACCATCTCCTCTGACCCGAATCAACGAGTAGAGCCCTATTCGCGGATTCGGGTCTGAGCACCTGCCAGCCGGAGGCGAGGGCAAGCACCGGGCCAGTCTGGCGCCCTAGCGGAGCGCACACTTTGGGTAGTTATGGCTGTTGGATGGGCTGGTTTGGCCGTTACCATCAGGTCGCATGGCGACGCCCACCACTAGCGGTGTGAAGTTCGAGATCGAGGTCTGGTATGACCGCGCCAGCCGCACGATCACCTTTTCCAGCGATGACCCCGAGCTCGGGCCCACGGGGATGACCGGCAGCTTCAGGCCAGGAACGGCGGCCGAGAACAGGGCGAGGGAGCTGCTCGCGAATTACGGCAAGCTCCCCGACGGTGCCACCTGACAGCGCGGCTTGAAAGATCGTGAGCCGCAGTGGCGCGCTCAGTTATTCTCGCCCCTGGCGGCGCAACGGGATTTACCACTGGCCGGAGGGGCAGGCACAATCGGGACCGCAGTCAGCACCGCAAGCGGCGCCGGGATTCAGCCAGCTGCCAGGGAAGGTGGCCGGGAGGAAGCGGAGGGAGGATTCCCGGAACTTCGCCAGGTGGTCGTCGAATGCACCGACGCACGCGCGCTCGCGGAGAAGCTGCCAGAGGCGACGTACGGTAAACGGAAAGTTCGGAGCGCGCTATTTCGGCTTCTACGGCACAGCCGGATTTCAGCTGCGCACCATCACGATCACCTGTAAGGAGCCCTTCGCCATCGGCGAGTTCGGGATAGCGAAGGGATAATTCCGGCTCGCGTTCCGCGGTGTCAGCTCGGCGGGACATGGGGCAGCCTCGGCGGCAGAGCTCACTGTCACGGGCATCGGGGAAAGACGGGAGACCTCGACCTGGCGCATCGACAGCTCCCGCCAGCAGCCCGCGGCCCGGTCGGCGCCTCCAGCTGCGACGTGGCCAGAGGGCCCGTCCCGCAGAGCGCCGTTGATGCGGTGGCGCCGCTGAGCGGGCTGGAGGCGGCGCCAGCGCATCGAAGCGCACGCCGGGGTCGTCATTCGTCGGGATCGACGATGGCGGGCACCGCGCACACCATGCCTTCGCTGAAGCCCGCCGCTCCGATGCCGAGCGCCAGGTTGAAGCGGCCGCGCAGGTTTTCCAGCGCGATCAGGTGGGTGAGCTCTACGAGCTGGGCGTCGTCGAAGTGCTTGCGCAGCCTGGCGACGAGCGCATCGGACACCTCCGCGGGAGTGCGGCTCATGCCGACCGCGTAGTCGAGCACGAGCTTGTCAAGGTCGGTGAACAGCGCGCTGGACCGGTAGGAAGGCAGTGCCAGCAGTTCCGCATCGCTCAGGCCCCACCGGCGTGAGATCTGCGAGCCCAAGTCGATGCAGTACTCGCAGTGCGTGAGCGTGGCCGCCTTCAGCTCGGCGAGGGCCCTGAGGCGCTTGTCGACGCGATGCAGCCTGGCTGTTGCCTGCTCGAGCATGGCGAAACCGCGTAGCAGCCCGGGTACGTGCGCGTACATCTCGAGCGGCTCGATTATGCGCTCGGGCTCGCGCCCCGTGAGCTGCGCGGTGCTGCGGCGGGTGAGGCGATAGGCGAGCTTCACCGGCGGCCCGGCCTCGCGGGCGGAGACGCCAGCGATACGTGCCATCTGATGCTCCTCTTTCCAGGGATTGCGGGAAGCCGGTCTCCTGGTCACATCGGCCGGGCTTCGTTCGTCACTGCTATGACGGACAGCCGCGCAGGGATGTGACCGACGGGCGAACAGGACTGGCTGGCATGGTCATGCCAGCCGGATGCTGAGGACAGCGGCTGGCGCCGCCCGCAGTCAGCGAGTCCCTGACCAGCGATGCGAGCGGGCGCTGCGCGGCGACGACTGCGACGGCGACGGAGGAGGAGGAATTTTTCGTTCGCCGGAACCGCTGCGCTCTCGGTAGGTTCATTGCGCGCGGAATCTGATGCGCCTGGCGGCCTGCTCAGGAGGATGTGGTGGCACAGATCAGCCCGGGGCCGGCAATCCTGGTGGAAGGCCTGGCCAAGTCGTTCGGCGAGGTGCACGCGCTGCGGGGTATCGACCTGTCGGTGCCACGTGGGACGGTGCTCGGCGTGCTCGGCCCGAACGGCGCTGGCAAGACGACCGCCGTGCGCATCCTGACGACTCTGCTGCAGCCGGACCGGGGCCGGGCACTGGTCGAGGGCCACGACGTCGTGCGGGAGGCTGCCGCAGTCCGCCGCTCGATCGGGCTGGCCGGGCAGTCAGCCGCCATTCAGGAGGAACTCACCGGCCGGGAGAACCTTGAGATCATCGGCCGGCTCTATCACCTGAGCTGGCCGCGTGCTCGCAGTCGCGCCGCCGAGCTGCTGGAACAGTTCGACCTGGTCGATGCCGCCGACCGGGCCGCCAAGAATTTCTCCGGCGGCATGCAGCGCCGCCTGGACCTGGCCGCCAGCCTGGTCGGCCAGCCCAAGGTCTTGTTCCTCGACGAGCCCACAACTGGCCTGGACCCGCGGTCGAGGCTGGGGATGTGGGACATCATCCGGTCGCTGGTCGCCGACGGCACGACGCTGCTGCTCACTACTCAGTACCTCGATGAGGCCGACGAGCTGGCCGACGAGATCGTGGTCATCGACCACGGCCTGGTCATTGCCGCCGGCACGGCGGAGGCGCTGAAGGGCCGGGTCGGCGGCGATGTGCTGGAGTTCACGGTGCCCGACCGCAGCCGGGTCACCGACGCGGTCGCGGCGATCGGGCAGGTCGGCGACAGCGAGCCGCACGTCGACGCGGAGACTGGCGTGATCAGCGTCGGCGTCGGCGGCCGGGGCTCGGAGGCGCTGATCCAGGCAGTGCGCGAACTCGATAGCGCCGGAGTCGAGACCCGCGGTCTGGCGCTGCGCCGGCCCTCCCTCGACGACGTGTTCCTCGCCCTGACCGGGCATGCCGCCGAGGAGGAAGGCCCGCCGGGCGGGCGCCGCCGAAGCCGCCGCCAGAAGGCCGACGATAAGCGCACCGCAAAGGCGGCGTCATGACCGCGGTCGCCGCGGAAGCGGGTGCCCCGAGCCTGCTCGACCAGGCTCGCTGGGCGGTCAGCGACACACTCACCATCACCAGGCGCAACCTGCTGGTCTGGATGCGAGTACCCGCCTACATCGTGTTCACCGTGATCCAGCCGGTGATGTTCGTGCTGCTGTTCCGCTACGTCTTCGGCGGCGCGATCCCGGTGCATACCACGGGCGGCTACGTCAACTTCCTGATGCCGGGCATCGTCGCGCAGACCGCGGCGTTCGCGACGTTCGGCACGGCCATCGCGCTGGCGCAGGAACTGCAGAAGGGCGTGATCGACCGGCTGCGGTCGATGCCGATGGCGCGCTCGGCGGTGCTGGCTGGCCGCCTGGTCGCCGATACCGGACGGATGCTCCTGACGATCCTGATCGTCATCGGGGTCGGCTACGCCGTCGGTTTCCGGTTCGAGAATGGGGTTGTCCCGGCGGTGGCGATGATCGTGCTCGCCACCGTGTTCGGGCTGGCGATCTGCTGTATCTCCGCCTACACCGGGCTGGCCATCGGGGATGAGGAGTCGGTGCAGGCGTTCGGGCTGATCTGGCTGTTCCCCCTCACGTTCCTCAGCTCGGCGTTCGTGCCGATCGAGACCATGCCGGGCTGGCTGCAGGCTTTCGCCAACAACCAGCCCGTCACCTACGTCATCAACACGATGCGCGCGCTGGCGCTCGGCGGCCCGGTCGAGGCGAACTTCCTGAAAAGCGCCGCGTGGCTGGCCGGGATCTTCGTGGTATTCGTCCCGCTCGCGGTCCGCGCCTACCGGCGGGCCAGCTGACGCGGCTCGCCCGCGAGCAGTGGCTGCAGGCACCGGCACATCAGGCCGTCAGGCGGATCCGGACGGACTCGCGCTCCCCTGCCGCGGTCGGCTCGCCAGCCAGCGGGTCACCGTCAAGTGCGCCCGGCCCGAGCAGCTCAACCGCGGTCGCCAGCGTCTCGCTGGCGATCAGCTGCTGGTGCGTCCGCATCGCCTGCTGCGCGGCCGGGGTGCCGGCGATGGTAAGGCTGATCCGGTCGGACACGCCGAGGCCCGCCGCCCGCCGGGCCTGCTGCACCGCCCGCACCACGTCGCGGGCCAGCCCCTCCGCAGCGAGTTCCGGCGTCACCGCGGTGTCGAGCAGGAGGAACCCGCCGCCGGGCAGCATCGCGGTCGCGCCGGCTCCGTCGGCGACCACCGTCTCGACCGTGAACTCGCCCGGCTGCAGTTCGGCGCCGCCGCAGACCACCGCGCCGGACGGACTCGCCGACCAGTCGCCTGACTTGCTTGCCTTGATCACCGTCTGCACATCCCTGCCGAGCCGCGGGCCGGCCGCACGGGCGTTCACGGTGAGCCGCTGCGAAACCCGGACCTGCTGCGCCGCTGCATCGGCGACATCGAGCAACGTCACCTCGCGCACGTTCACCTCCTCGGCGATCAGTGCGGTGAAGTCGGCCAGCGACTCGGCATCGGCGGCCACCACGGTCAGCTCCGGCAGCGGCAGCCGCACCCGCAGCCCGTTCGCCTTGCGCAGCGACGCCGCGGCCGAGCACACCTCGCGGGCGCGGTCCATCGCGGCCACCAGACCCGGATCGGACGGCAGCCCCGCGGCGTCCGGCCAGTCCGTCAGGTGCACCGAGCGCTCGCCGGTCAGGCCGCGCCAGATTTCCTCCGTGGTCAGCGGCAGCAGCGGCGCCGTCACCCGGCAGGTCACCTCGAGCGCGGTGTACAGCGTGTCGAACCCCTGCCGCGGCACCGACGCATCGGCGCCGGAGGTGTCCCAGAACCGCTCGCGCGAGCGCCGGATGTACCAGTTCGTCAGCACGTCGAGAAACGCGCGAGTCGAATCGCAGGCGTTCGCGACCTCGTAGTGGTCCAGCTGCCACTGCACCGTCTCCACGAACTGGCGCAGCTTCGCCAGCAGGTACCGGTCGAGCAGATCGGCAGACGACGTGCTCGAGGATGCCTCGTAGCCAGCCGCATTCGCATACAGCTGGAAGAAGTACCAGCTGTTCCACAGCGGGATGAGCACCTGCCGGACGCCGTCCCGGATGCCCTGCTCGGTGACGACCAGGTTCCCGCCGCGCAGGATCGGCGAGGACATCAGGAACCACCGCATCGCGTCGGCGCCATCGCGGTCGAACACCTCGCGCACGTCCGGGTAGTTGCGCAGCGACTTCGACATCTTCTGCCCGTCCGAGCCGAGCACGATGCCGTGGCTCACGCAAGCCTCGAACGCGGGCCGGTCGAACAGCGCCGCCGCCATCACGTGCATGGTGTAGAACCAGCCGCGGGTCTGCCCGACGTACTCCACGATGAAGTCGCCGGGAAAGTGGAACCCGAACCAGCCGGCGTTCTCGAATGGGTAGTGCACCTGCGCGAATGACATCGAGCCGGACTCGAACCAGCAGTCGAGCACGTCAGCGACCCGGCGCATGACCGACTTGCCCGACGGGTCGTCGGGGTTGGGCCGGGTGAGCTCGTCGATAGCCGGACGGTGCAGGTCAGTTACCTCGACGCCGAAGTCGGCCCGCAGCTCGGCCAGCGAGCCGTATACGTCGATCCGCGGGAACTGCGGGTCGTCCGATTTCCACACCGGGATCGGGCTGCCCCAGAACCGGTTGCGGCTGATCGACCAGTCGCGGGTATTTTCCAGCCACCTGCCGAACTGGCCGTGCTTGACGTGCTCGGGCACCCAGGTGATCTGCTCGTTCAGCTCGAGCATCCGGTCCCGGATAGCGGTGGTCGAGACGAACCACGACGAGACCGCCATGTAGATCAGCGGCTTCCGGCACCGCCAGCAGTGCGGGTAAGAGTGGTCGTAGGTCTCGCGCCGCAGCAGCACAGTGCCCTCGGTGGTCGAGCCGGCCTGCCCGCCCGCGTCGCCGGCGTCGAGCCGGGTACGCCCCTTCAGGTGGTCGATGATCGCTGAGTTGGCGTCGAACACGTGCATTCCGGCGTAGTCGTCGACCGGATCGGTGAATTTGCCGTCCGGGCCGACCGGCACCACTGGCACGATCCCGTACTGATCGGTGAGCTGCTTGTCCTCTTCACCGAACGCCGGGGCGATGTGCACCACGCCGGTGCCGTCGGATGTGGTCACGTAATCGGCCTGCAGCACCACATGCGACTTCGCATGGCCGAGGAAGTAGCCGAACGGCGGGGTGTATCGCAGCCCGACCAGCTCAGAGCCCTTGCAGCGCCGGACAATTCTCGTTCCGGCATCCTCGCCCAGCTCGCGCGCGTAGGCAGGCAGCCGGGCTTCGGCCAGCAGGTACCGCTCGGTTCGCCCGCTGGCATCGGATTCGACCACGACATAGTCGATGTCGCCCCGCACCGCCAGTGCCAGGTTGGATGGCAAGGTCCACGGCGTGGTGGTCCAGATCAGCGCCAGCTCGCCTGTCTCGAGCCGGTACCCGACCGTGACGGCCGGGTCCTGGCGCATCTGGTAGACGTCCTCGTCCATCCGCAGCTCGTGCGCGGACAACGGTGTCTCGTCGTTCCAGCAGTACGGCAGGCAGCGGAAGCCCTCGTAGGCCAGCCCCTTGTCATGCAGCTGCTTGAACGCCCATATGACGCTTTCCATGTAGGTCAGGTCGAGCGTCTTGTAGTCGTGCTCGAAATCGACCCAGCGAGCCTGCCGGGTGACGTAGTCACGCCACGCCTGGCTGTAGCGCAGTACCGACTCGCGGCATGCCTGGTTGAACCTGGCGATGCCGAGCTGCCCGATGTCTTCCCTGGTCCTGATGCCGAGCTGGCTCATCGCCTCCAGCTCGGCGGGCAGGCCGTGGGTATCCCAGCCGAACCGGCGCTCGACCCGCTTACCCCGCATGGTCTGATACCGCGGGATCAGGTCCTTGACGTAGCCGGTGAGCAGATGCCCGTAATGCGGCAGGCCGTTCGCGAACGGCGGCCCGTCGTAAAACACGAACTCGTTCGCGCCGTTCTCGCCCGCCGGGCGATTGCGCACCGAGGCGCGGAACGTGTCGTCGGCCGCCCAGTACCCGAGCACCCGCTCCTCGACCTCGGGGAACCGCGGGCTGGGCGGCACGCCGACGGCTTTCTCGTCGGCTGAGGCCTTGGGATAGCTCATCGGTGACCCTTCGCGGTCGTCGGTCCTCACTGGTCACGAGGACGACATCGGCCGGGCGCTGGCCCGGCCGGTACCGCGGTACCACCTCGCTTGCCGCTGGCCGTCCTGCGTACCGGACTTTCCGCGGCCGCTCATTCGCAGGCTATGACGGGCCTTACCCGCCCGGTTCTACTGAGGTGCTCAGGCACCCGTTCTTCCGGAGGCTCCCCGGTGATAGCCGGATCAGCGCCGTGTTGTCTCCAGCTTACCGATTCGGTGCCGGGCTTTTTCGTCCGACGCGGTCACGGCGGGCTGCGCTGCACCGGGCGCACGTCCATCGTCAAGGAGCGTATCCGAGGAGATCCCGGCCTGACTGCGGTGGCCGACGCGAACCGGCGCTGGCAGGCGATGATCCGGTCCGGGGCTTTCCCCAGCGGAAGCGACCGGCATCGTCTGATCCTCGGTGCTCCGGAGGCTGCGTTCCTTCGTCGTTTCGGCGCGCTTTCGGGTGCCGTCACCCAGTGGTCGCTGCCGCTCTGGCCGGATCTGCGCTTCGAGACCATCGCCGTACCCGGTGGGCCGGTGCTGCAGGAATGGCTGGTCCGGCCTGACCCGGCCACGCGGCCGGACCTCGGAGCGGTCGCCGACGCACGCCCGTGGAGCTGCGTGATCGCCGACCTGGACCACGCCTTCGGCCCGGTGCGGCACGCCGACGGGGACACGTCGAGTCGCTGGAGCATCGTCCTCACGGCCGCCGGCGGCCGGGGCGTGCCGCGCTGCCACCTGGCCCGGTTCGCCTGGGGCCTGCTGCAGGCCGTCACACTCCTGTAGCGCCCAGACAGGTTCCGTCGGGCACCGTCAGGCAGCCGGGGAGACCTCGCCGGCCGGCCTCCCCGGCGGCGGCCGGGGCCGGAGCCGGGCGGCTGGCGTCTGAGGCATGTCCCTGCCTGGCGGCCGGCCGGACAGTAGCGCCGCGATGACACCGCAGCCGTAGGCGGCCAGGGCGAGCGCGGGCAAGACCCCGTCCGGGGCGAATCCGGCGATGGCCAGCCTGGCGAGGCCGGCCATCGCGGCGGCTATGCCGAGCAGGAGAATCGAGCCTGACCAGCGGCCGGCTGGTCCAAGCCCGACAGGCAACCGGAGCATCGGCCGTTCCGCCCGCATGACCGCCAGGACCAGCGGCACCAGGATCAGCGCGAGGGCGCCGAGCCAGGCCGGCCGTGTCTCCCACCACTGCGCCGACCCGATGGCTGGCTGAGGCATCACCCCCGTGGGGTAGAGGGCGACGGCCACGATGATCGCCGGCACCATGTGCCACAGGTAGACCGTCATGACACAGCTGTTGAGCCGCGTGACCAGCCGCCACCTGCCGGGCCGGACAAGCAGCCGGGACACCGCCGGCTCGGCTGCAAGGACCAGCCCAGTCTGGGCCGCGGCGAACGCCAGCAGCGCGATCGACGGAGGGGTGGTGTTGCCGATGCGCTCGGCCGGGCCGATCATGTCGACGGGGAAGGGCCCCCGGGCCAGCAGCCCGGCGAGGACGGCGGCGCTGCCGGCCGCGAGGGCGTAGGGCCGCCACCGGGCACGCGTCAGCGTGCCGTCCTGCCAGGCAAACCCCCACTGGTGCATCGAGCCCCATACCAGCAGGTAGTTCGCGAATCCGATCAGCGGGAGGTTGGCACCGACGACGCCAGCATCCACCGCAGCGGCTGCGGCGGCCATCACCGCGGGTACCGCAAGCCCCCAGCGCCGGTGCGCGGCAAGCATGACCGGTGTCGCCGCGATCAGCAGCAGGTAGACAGGGAGGAACCACAGCTGCACGGCGACGAGCCAGCCAGCCTGTGCCAGCTCGGCCGCACCCGCGCCCGCCATCCCGGCCGCGATGACGGCGAGGACAGCCGCTGCCACGTACACGGTGGTCGGCCACAGCAGCCGCATGGCCCGCTCGCGGACCCAGTCGGTCCAGCTTTCGCCCTGCTCCTGGTGCGCGGTCCACGAGCGGGCGTTGAGATAGCCGCCCACCAGGAAGAACACGGGCATGGGTGACCCACCGTCCCCAGCTGATGTACTCCAGAGCATCAAGCCCCGACAGCTGCCCGCCCTGGTAGGTGATATCGGTCAGCAGCCAATGACCGGCCACCACCAGGCTGATCGCGCAGACACGCAGCAGGTCCGCGTACCGATTACGGCCGGCTGTCGCTTCCGGCCGCAGTGACCCGTTCCGGCGGCCCGCGGTCTGCCCGCTCACGGCACGCCTCGCCCAGTCGTAATGGCAGGGATGCCGGCGCTGCGGTGGCCCCCGGCAGCCAGCGTCTCGCCAGCGCAAGAGGTCTCTGCCATGATCACCTCTTTTTCTGGGGCACCGCTCGCCGCCGCCGCGCCGCGGTCGTGGCCGGCGGCGGACGCGCTGGTGTCTTCTTAACTCTAGGAATGCCGCCTGTTCTTGACTCTGGGAATGCTGCCCGGGCAATCATGCCGATGGCATCCGGGCGGCCGGCGCTGCGGCAGGATGGTCAGGTGACCGGAGGCGACCTTCTGCAGGAAGCGGCCGAGGAGCTCTACTCGTCCGACCCGGACGAGTTCATCGAGCGCCGTGGCGCTCTCGCGGCGCGGGCGCGGGCGGCCGGCCAGGCCCCGGCCGCAAACAGAATTGCCGCGTTGCGGAAGCCGACACGGTCGGCCTGGGTGCTCAACCAGCTAGTCCGCTCCGCGCCCGGCGCCGCTTCGCAGCTAGCCGAGCTCGGGGCGGAGCTCCGCACTGCCCAGCGGGCCCTCGAGGGCCCGGCGATCAGGGAGCTGTCGTTGCGGCGGCGCCAGCTGATCGATGCCCTGGCCCGTCAGGCGTTCACGGTTGCCGGCCAGCATGCACCTGCGGCCGCGCTGAGGGATGAGGTGACCGGCACTCTTGGCGCTGCGCTGGCCGACCCGCGGATTGCTGAACAGCTGCAGGCAGGAACCCTGGAGCGGGCGGCCCGCAGCGATGGCTTCGGCCCCTCAGCGCCACCGGCATTGACCCTCATGACGGCGTCATCGGGCAGGCGCCGGACAGCGGCCCGCAAAGAAGAGGAGCCGTCGGCACCGGCCAGGCCAGCGGCGAGAGCTGCCGCGCCGGACGGCCGGGCAGAGTCGGTGCGGGAGCGCCGCCGTCATGCCATCGCTGCAGCTGAGCGGGCGGTGGCAGCGGCCGACAAGGCCGCCGACGCCGCGGCCAGGGCGCAGCGGAATCAGGAGTGCGCCGTCCGCCTGATCGAGGAGCGGCTCGCCGATGCCCGCGGGGAACTCGCCGATGCCAGGCTTCAGGCGCGCCGGGCCGTGACCAGGCAGCGGCAGGCGCGCCAGGCACTTGACCGGCTGCAGAAATAGCCCGCTCGCGAACTGGCCTTCGTTGCCGCTGCCAGTTCTTCCGGACTTCGGCGACCGGCCCGAGACGGGAAACCGGCCGGCGGCAAGGTCTGCGGGAACAGTAGCGGCAGCCCGTACCTGTTGCGCCTGGCCGGCAATCCGTACAGTCGGGTCCACCGACACCCCCGGACGTAGGAGCGACGTTGACCGAGCCCATTACCGTCGAGCGCGATGGACACGTACTACTCATGGGAGTCAACCGCCCGGCGAAGCGCAACGCCTTCGACCTCGCGACCATCGAGGCGCTAGGCGCTGCTTACGAGACCCTCGGCACCGACGACGAGCTGCGCGTCGGCGTGCTTTTCGCACATGGCGATCATTTTTCCGCGGGCCTCGATCTGGCTCAGGTCGGTCCGGCGGTGGCCGAGCACGGCCCCGGCGTGATCAGCGGCTCGCACCGCTTCGACCCGTTCGCCGTCTGGCGCGACCCGGTGCCCAAGCCGATCGTGATGGCGGTCAATGGCATTGCGTTCACCCTGTCCATCGAGCTCGCCCTCGCTGCCGACATCGTGGTCGCCGCCGATGACGTTCGCTTTCGCCAGCTGGAGATCGGCCGCGGGATCATGCCGTTCGGCGGCGCCACCTTCCGCGCCCCCGCGCAGCTCGGCTGGGGCAACGCGATGCGCTTCCTGCTCACCGCGGAGGAGTTCGGCGCCGCCGAGGCGCTCCGGATCGGGCTGGTGCAGGAGGTCGTCCCGGCCGGGTCGCACATAGAGCGAGCGCGGGAACTCGCCCGGCTGATCGCCCGGCAGGCACCCCTGGGCGTACAGGGCACGCTCGCCAACGCGCGCACCGGAACAGGCCCGGGCCCGGACGCGGCGCGCGACCATCTCGCGTCGCTGCTGCCCGAGATCCTGCACAGCGAGGACGCGGCCGAGGGACTGCACAGCTTCGCGGAGCGGCGCGAGGCCCGGTTCACCGGCCGCTAGCCTGCCGCGGCAGCGACGCCCGCGCGGCGGATCAGTGGTCCGCCGCGCGCACCGGTTGCCAGCGGGCGACGGAGAACCCGAGCAGCAGGGGCACGTCGATGGCGAATATGGCCAGCATGGCGGTGAACAGCCACAGCTGCCTGGCCGGGGTGTGGTCGAAGACGAAGACGAACTCGAGGATCCCGGCGATCACCAGGTAGGCGAGCAGGGCCCAGCCGGTGACCTGAAAGAACTTGTCCCAGGCGAATTCCTCGATCCTGGCCAGCAGCACCACGTTGACCAGCGCTACCAGTGCGGAGGCGACAGCCAGGACGACCGGAGGCACGAGGGTGGCGGCGCGGCCATACTCGGCGGCCAGGTAGATCCCGCCGCTGATGACCAGGGCCAGCGTGACCGTGGCCAGGCGCGCCACGGGCGGCAGGTCCCCCTGCCGTCGGTCCATCTCATCGGAGCCCGGCGGGGTCTGGCCGGTGGCGCTGGTCATCGGCTGGCCAGGAAAGTCATGATCACGATAGTGGCGATCTGCATGACACCGGTGATGCCTGCGGTGTAGATGAACACCTTCATCAGGCGGGCGATCCGCTCGCCGTTGGGCCGTGGCTTCTTCAGCTCGAAGAGCACGGCCAGGTTGGCTGGCTCCAGCAGCCCGAGCGCGATAACGGCCATCACGCCGACGATGATGTACGAGACGACCAGCCAGCCGTGATGGGGATAGGCGACGTCCAGGTTCCCCAGATGGCGCGCCAGCTGGAAACCGGCACCCAGGGTCAGCGCCACCAGGGTCGGCATGATGAGGATCATCTTGGGCATGAACCGGACCGTGAACTCGATGCGGGCCGGAATGGAGAGTCGCCCGAGGATCGGCCCGATGGCCAGGCCGACGAAGAGGTCGAGACTCGTCCACAAACCGCCTCCGGCCACATGGAAGAAATCCAGCGCCCAGAGCGAGTTGAAAGCGATGCCGACGACAAGCCCCGCCAATAGTGCGGCGACGACGGGAAGGCCCCGCACGGGCACGATCGAGAACTCCGGAACAGCAGGAGGCCGGCCGGCACCGTAAGGCGGGACGGCGCCGACGTCGACTGCGGTGTCTGTCACGCTCCTTCTCCTGTCTCGGATGAGAGGCGATAGCCCCGACAAAGCGGGCGCATTTCCAGTGACTGTGATGCAGGCCTCGTCATGGCGGTCTTTCGTCACGATCGGAACGCCAGTAGCGATCGCGGCGGCCTATGAGCCCGATCTGGCTGGACTGCGGTTCTGTTGCAGTTGACCTGCCCGGCGTAGCCTCGGGCCGCGGCTCCCAGGGTAAAGAGATCGCCTCCCTCCGAACCGATCCGTACGCCCCGCCGGAGGCAGCAGGAACCGAGCGTACCGCCTGCGAGATCAAGACCAGCGTCCGCCGGTAATTGCCCTCATCTGGCCAGTAACTTCGCACCCTACGCCATCACCTTACTCACCAGCAAGGCGCCAGCAAGGCCAGCTGAAAACCTACTCCCGCTCACCACAGACGCCATGAATCTGCGGCAGCGCCCTTCGCGCCCGACGGATGCCAAGCCGCTGTTATTCGAACCCATTACGGGATATGTTGCCGAAATGGCTGAGACTTTCTTTGAGGTGCGCACTGATGCGGGCCCGATAGGCGGCTGGGAAAGCGGAAGGGGCCCGGCGCTCCTGTTCCTGCATGGCGGCCCCGGCCTATCGGAGTACGGGGAGATGCTCGGCGCCGAGGTCGACGGCTGGCGCGTGATTCGCTATCAGCAGCGGGGCCTGCGCCCGTCGACCGTCGGCGGGCCCTTCACTGTCGAGCCCACATTGCCGACGCCGTCGCCGTACTCGAGACGCGTGGCGCGGGCCAGCCCATCGTGCTCGGCCATTGGTGGGGCGTGCACCTGGCGATGCACCTGGCCGTCGCGCAGCCCGACCGGGTCGCTGGCCTTGTCCTCGTCGACGGCCTCGGAGCGGTCGGCGACGGTGGCATTGCCGAGATGGGCCAGGCGATGGTCGATCGGCTTCTTCCGGGAGCACTCGCACGCATGCAGGAAATGGCCGGGCAGATGGCGCGCCGCGAGCCTGCTGATGCCGACGCGACCGAGCAGACCGCGCTGCAGTGGCCGGGCTACTTCGCTGAGCCAGCCGCCGCCCGCCCGGGCCGCCGCAGATGCGCGTCTCACTGGCCGCCTGTGCAGGCACCGTAGCCTCCGTCGCCGGGCATCTCGCGGCGGGCTTCGCCGGGTCGCCGGGCGCCATCAGCGTGCCTGTGGCCTTCGTCCTCGGCGCGCAGAGCCCCCTGCCGGTCAGCCAGGGGCAGCAGACCGCGGCACTGATTCCGTCCGCCGAGGTGACATAATCCCGGCTGCCGGGCACCTGCCCTGGATCGAGCAGCCCGGCTGCGTTGCGGACGCGCTCGCCAGCGTCCGCGCCCTCGCCGGCGACCTCGAGACGCCCGCGGGCTGAGGCTGCTCCGGTCCCGGCCAGGCTCGCCAGCGTCCCTGCAGCGTGCCTGGACAGCAGCCGCAGATTCCCTGGATCGGCTTCCCTGGATCGGCTTCTGAGCGGCTGAAGCGCCTGGCAGCCGGTCCTTAAATAGTCCAGGATCTGACTAATGCAGGCTATATTCCTGACCATGACTATCGCCGCGACACCCGTGCCGCTATCAGAGGCGAAAGCCCGCCTGTCCGAGCTGGCCCGGCGAGTGCGCCAGCAGCACGAGCGGATCACCCTGACCCGTAACGGCGAGGCCGAAGCCGTCCTGCTGTCCGTGGACGACCTGGAAGGCCTGGAGATGACCCTGGAGATCCTCGGCGACAGCGACTCCGCCGCCCGCATCTCCGAGCGCCTGGCAGCGCCCGGCCGCGGCGAGCCGGGGGCAGACCTGGCCACCGTCCGCCAGGATCTTGCCAGGCGCCGCGCTACAGGCGCGTGACATCCGAGCCCGCCAGCCGGTACGACGTCTGCTTCCAGCCAGCCGCCCGCCGCGCGATCTCGCAGCGCCTGCCCGAGACCGTCGCCGCAGCCGTGCTCGAGTTCTGCGACGCCGCGCTCGCCGTCAATCTTCACCGGGTCGGCAAGCCATTGTCCGGCCCGCTCGCCGGATGTCACGGTGCCCGCCGCGGAACCTACCGGATCGTCTACCGCATTGACGAGAAGGCACGCACCGTGCATGTCCTCGGCATCGACCACCGCGCGAGCAAGCTAGCGCGGGCCGGCGCCCGGCTGGCCGGGATCCCGGGGCCGGCCGAGATGCTCGCGGCGGCCTTCGATGGCTGAGGGGATAACGGCCGCGGGGCTGGAGCGGCTGCATGCGACGGCTGAGCAGCACGTCGGCGACGAGCGCGTCCCCGGCCTCGTCGCGCTGGTCGCCCGAGGCGACCAGGTGCACGTGGAGGCGCTGGGAAAGCTCGCGGTCGGCGGCGCGCCGGTAACCAGGGACTCCATCTTCCGGATCGCCTCGACGACCAAGCCGATCACCGCGGCAGCTACCCTCGCGCTGGCCGGCGAGGGGCTGATCGCACTCGACGAGCCGGTCGACCGGCTGCTGCCGGAGCTGTCCGGACGCCGGGTGCTGCGCCGGATGGACGGGCCGCTGGACGACACCGTGCCTGCCGACCGGGCTATCACCGTCCGGGACCTGCTGACCTTCACCTTCGGGTTCGGCATGATGATGCAGATGTTCACCTCCCCCGGCCCCTGGCCGGTGGTCGAGGCCGCCGAGGCGCTGCACCTGGCGACGATCGGGCCGCCGGAACCGGACGTGCAGCCCGACCCCGACACCTGGATCGCCGGGCTCGGCTCGCTGCCGCTGCTGGCCCAGCCCGGCGAACGCTGGCTGTACAACACCGGCGCGTCGGTGCTGGGCGTGCTGATCGCCCGTGCGGCCGGGCAGCCGGTCGGCGAGGTGCTGCGGTCGCGGGTTTTCGCGCCGCTCGGCATGCGGGACACCGCGTTCTGCACCACCGCCACCGGCCGGCTCGCGACCGCGTACCGCCCGACGCCCGGCGGACTCGTCGCGTGGGACCAGCCGGACGGCGCCTGGAGCCATCCCCCGGCGTTCGGCGACGGCGCGGCCGGTCTCGTCTCCACCGTGGACGATCTGCTGGCGTTCGCGCGGATGCTGCTGCGCGGCGGCGCGCCCGTGCTGTCGGCCGATGCCGCCCGCGCCATGACCACCGACCAGCTGACGCCCGGGCAGAAGGCACATGGCGGCCTCGGCCCCGGCTTCTTCGCCGGCCGGTCGTGGGGGTTCTGCCAGTCGGTGCTCGACAGTGGCGCCTATGGCTGGGACGGCGGCCTCGGCTCGTCCTGGCTGGTCGACCCGAACTACGACCTCGCCGTCATCGTGCTGACGCAGCGCATGTTCGAGTCGCCGGAAGCGCCGAATGTGCACCGTGACATCCAGGCGGCGGCGTATGCGGCGCTGGCCGGCCGCAGCAGCCCGGCTGGCCGCTAGCTTGCGCGGGAGATTGCCGGTCGCGCCGGGAGCCCGGTCAGTCAGCGCCCAGCCGGGGCCGTCAGGGCGTCAGCGCTGCGAGTGTTGATCACCCGATCGGGCGGGATGCCGAAGCTCTCGGCCCGCGTGCAGCCAGTGCCCAGCCAGTCGAGCTGGCCGGGCGCGTGCGCGTCAGTGTCGATCGCGAACGTGCAGCCCGCCTCGACGGCCAGCCGCAGCAGCCGGTCCGGCGGGTCCTGGCGTTCTGGCCGGCAGTTGATCTCGACCGCGACGTCATTGTCGCGGCAGGCGGTGAACACCGCCTCGGGATCGAAGGCCGACTCCGGCCGGCCACGTCCGGTCAGCAGCCGGCCAGTGCAGTGCCCCAGCACGTCAACGTGCGGGCTGGACGCCGCGGCCACCATGCGCTCGGTCATCGGCGCAGCGGGCATCCGCAGGTGCGAATGCACGCTGGCGACCACGACGTCGAGCCGGCTGAGCAGGTCGTCGCTCTGGTCGAGTGCGCCGTCGTCGAGGATGTCGACCTCGATTCCGGTCAGGATGCGAAACGGGGCCAGCTCGGCGCTGAGCCGGCTGACGAGCTCGAGTTGCGCGTGCAGCCGCTCAGCAGACAATCCGCGGGCCACGGTCAGCCGCGGCGAGTGATCGGTCAGCGCGATCCACTCGTGGCCGATGATGCGTGCTGATTCGGCCATCTCCCGCGGCGGGCTGCCGCCGTCCGACCAGTCGGAGTGCGTGTGGCAGTCACCGCGCAAGGCCGCGCGCAGGCCTGTCCGCTCCGATGCCGGTGCCGCCGCGAGCAGCCCGGCGAGGTAAGCCGGCTGCCGGCCGTCAGCCGCCTGCGTGATGATCTCGGCGGTGACCGGGCCTATGCCGGCGACGTCCTGCAGTGTTCCCGCGCCTATCCGGTCCTGCAGCTCGCCTGCCGGGAAATCCGCCACCACCCGGGCGGCCCGGCGGAACGCCCGCACGCGGTAGGTCGGGGCCCCGGCCCGCTCGAGCTGGAACGCAATCTGCCGCAGTGCCTGTACCGGGTCCACCTGTGATCCACTACCCCGGCATCCGCCCGCCAGGCATCAGCTGCGGTCCCGGAAAGCGCCGGTGATCGACTGGCGGCTGCGCTGCAGGAGGTCGCGCTCGGCTGCGTTCTGGGTGAGAGCGATCGCCTTGTCGTAGGCCAGTGCCGCCTCGGTAGCACGGCCCAGGCGCCGGAGCAGGTCGGCGCGGATGGCGTGAAACAGGTAATAGCCCTCCAGATCGAGACAGTCGACGAGAGCAAGCGCCGCGCCCGGTCCGTCCACCTCGGCCACGGCGACTGCCCGGTTGAGGGCGACAGCCGGGCTCGGGGCGAGCGACAGGAGCTGGTCGTACAGCTGCAGGATCTGCCGCCAGTCCGTCGCGGCCGCAGCCGGGGCGTCCGTGTGGACGGCGTTGATCGCCGCCTGGATCTGGTAAGGGCCGGGCTGATCGCGCCGCAGGCACTGCCGGACGATGGCCTGGCCTTCGGCGATGAGGTCCCGGTCCCACAGCCCGCGGTCCTGGCCGGGCAGGAGCACGACGCCGCCGCCGGGGGTCGCGCGGGCAGCCCGGCGCGACTCGGCGAGCAGCATGAGCGCGAGCAGTCCCATCACCTCAGCCTCGTCGGGCATGAGCTCGGCCAGCAGCCGTCCGAGGCGGATAGCCTCCGCGCAGAGGTCCTCGCGGATAAGCCGGTCACCGGAACTGGCCGCATAGCCCTCGTTGAAGATGAGGTAGACGACCGCCAGCACGGCGCGGAGGCGGCCCGGCAGCTCGGCCTCGGCCGGGACCCGGTACGGGATCCTCGCGTCACGGATCTTGCCTTTGGCCCGGACCAGCCGCTGGGCCATGGTCGGCTCAGGTACCAGGAACCCGCGCGCGATCTCCGCGGTGGTGAGGCCGCCCAGGAGCCGGAGCGTCAGAGCAACCTGAGCGCTGGCGGCGAGCGCAGGATGACAGCAGGTGAAGATCAGGCGCAGCCGGTCGTCGCGCACTGGGCCCTCCTCGGCCCGCTCACCGCGGGCGTGCAGCAGAGCGGCCTCCGCGTGCCGGTCCTGCAGGGAGGCCTCCTTGCGGAGGCGGTCGATCGCCCGGTTACGGGCGGTGGTGATAATCCATCCCGCCGGGCTCGGGGGCAGTCCGGAGGATGGCCACCGTTGCACCGCCGCGGTGAACGCGTCCTGGACCGCCTCCTCGGCGACGTCGATGTCGCCGAAGACGCGGACCAGGACGGCGATCGCGTGACCGTACTCAGCACCGAACACGCGTCCGATCTCGGCGGCGGGGACGGCCGGCACGGCAGGTATCAGCCCTCAGTGCCGTTCCGGAACGACCGCACCTCGATCGGAAGTGTGGTCACCCGGCTGAGCTTGCGGCCCCACTCGAGCGCGGAATCGAGATCGGGCGCGTTGATGATGGTGAACCCGCCCAGGTACTCCTTGCCCTCGGCGAACGGACCGTCGGTCGTGAGCACCTCGCTGCCTTGCAGCCGCACGACCGTGGCCGTGCTTGACGCATGCAGCCCGCCGGAGAAGACCCACGCGCCGGCGGCCCTGAGCTCCTGGTTCAGAGCGTCGAGTTCGGCCGAGATCTTCGCCAGGACCTCCGGCGCGGGAAGCGGTCCTTCGGGCTGATACACGCTCAGCAGGTACTGCGTCATCTGGTGTTTCTCCTTGATGTCGCGGCCGGCACTGTGGCGGCCTGTCACCCTCTACACGAACGGATTGCGACCAGATCGACATCATCCACCTGCAGGCTCAGCCAATGCTGGCCTCGAAGCGGCCGGCAATCTCACCGGCAAGCGCCAGCGATGACGTCGCCGCCGGAGAAGGTGCATTCCGGACGTGCGTTGCGCCGGGCGTCTGCGAGATCACGAAGTCGTCGAGCAGCCGCCCGTCCCGGCCTACCGCCTGTGCCCGGACGCCGCTCATGACGTGCGGGTCGATTGCCATCGACTCGATCACCGGCACGTACTGCGAGCAGGCCCGGACGAATGCCTTGCGGCTGGCGGCCATGGTCAGCTCGCTGATCCCGGTGCGCCAGAAATTCTTCGCGACGATCCAGGTACCAGGCCAGCTCAGCGTGCTGA
>CABEAR010000265.1_pt1 | contig 19333 bp, 18 predicted proteins | sample 3422041 | NCBI WGS metagenome assembly CABEAR01 (sample SAMEA5534326, study PRJEB31848) | metagenome | biome: tundra; feature: field; material: soil | place: USA | collected 2013-05 | depth 0.15 m | reverse complement strand
GGCCATTCTGGCATGGCCGGGCCGGTAACTCAATTATTCTAGTGTCTACACAGTCGGCGTGTCGGCTCACCATACCCGCTGCTCAGGTACAAGATCACGCGTCAAACTAGCCGCAACTTCGGGCTAAAGCCCCCCCCGTGAGGTCATCAGCGGCCCGGACGCGGCGGGCCCCGGCCGCGTGCTGACGGGCGCGGCTGACCGTGGAATCGGCGCTGACTGTCCGGTCCCTGCCCTCGGCCTCATCACATCCGGCCCGCAGCCCGTCCAGGACTCTCTCCCGGGTGCCATCCAGCGACCAGCGGCGATGCCGGTTATAGATCGTCTTCCAGTTCCCGAAGCCCTCCGGCAGGTCCCGCCACGGGCAGCCCGCCCGGGCGCGGAAGAAGATCCCGTTGAGCACCGCCCGGTGATCAGCCCGCCGGCCGCCGCGCGGCGGATCAGCGGGCAGCAGCACCCGAAGACGCTGCCACTCCTCCTCGGACAGGTCATGGCGATTCAGTCGATCAAGCACTGTACTGATCTACACGACCCGGCCACAAAGATCCACAGAGCCCTAGCAGGCGAGTTCGCCGTGTACCGCGAGCTGCTGCGCAACATCCCGTTTCTGAGTGGATAAGGAGTGGAGCTCGGGGTACTTGTCGACGTGCTCGAAGACACGGGCCTGCCCGCAATGGCTCAGGTGGATCTTGGCTCCCGGCAGAACCGCCATCAGCCGCTCTGGGACCTCACCAGGATGAGCTCCACGGTGCTGCGTGCCATGGCACGGCGGGTACGAGTGCCAGCACCGGAGCTTCCCGCAGCTGGCAGTGCCGGAGCCGGGGCGATGCTGAGGCCGGAGACTTACGTCCATGCGGTCGCAACCGAGGACGGGCTGCGCCTGGAGGAGCACCTCAATCCGCTAACTGAGCGGCCCCCGATCGCCCGGGTGCTGCCCGGCCGGGAGTGGCAGACCGTCGCCTGACCGGCGCAGGACGGCGCCTTGCACGTCGGCGAGCCATCGCCTGAGTCCGAGTGCGCGGGCCGCGAAGCTGCCTGCCGGTCAGTCCGGCATGATGAGTTCCTAACCATGTACGCGGTGAATGCGTCCGGCCCACTCAGAGTCGCGCAGCACGAATTTCTGGATCTTTCCCGTGGACGTTTTCGGCAGCTCGAGCGTGATGTCGATGTCGCGAGGCGCCTTGTAGCTGGCAATCTTGGTGCGTACGTGCGCGATCAGCTCCTCCGGGGTCGCGCTCTCGCCGGCCCGGAGCACGACGAACGCCTTCGGGCGCTCGCCCCACTTATCGTCGGGCACCCCGATGACCGCCGCCTCGAGTACGGCAGGGTGGCTCATGAGCGCTTGCTCCACCTCGATGGTGGAGATGTTCTCTCCGCCGGAGATGACGACGTCCTTGGAGCGGTCGCGCAGCTCGATGTACCCGTCGGGATGCATGACGCCCAGGTCCCCGCTATGGAACCAGCCGCCTCGGAACGCCTCGGCCGTGGCGTCCGGATCAAGGTAGTAGCCGGCCATGACGTTGTTGCCGTGCATGACAATCTCGCCCATTGTGCTGCCGTCGGCCGGGACGTCGGCCATCTCGGCGTCCACGACGCGCAACCCTTCGGCTTGGATCATGCTCACGCCCTGGCGAGCCTGCAGCACGGAGCGCTCGTCGGCTGACAGGCCGGCCCACTCCGGCTGGGACTGGCAGAAGGAGATCGGGCCGTAAGTCTCGGTCAGCCCGTAGACGTGCACGATCTGGAAGCCCATACGTTCCATGTGCGCGATGGTCGTGGGACTGGGCGGGGCGCCGGCCGTGGTGATCAGGACCGGCCGCGTCAGCGGCCCGGTATCGCGCGCGTTCAGGATGGTGCTCACGACAGTCGGCGCCGCGTTGAGGTGGGTGACGTCGTGCTCGCGCAGCTGATCCCAGATCGCGTCGCCACGTACCTCGCGCAGGCACACGTGCGTGCCGCCGATGGCGGTCAGTGACCATGGGGTGCACCAGCCGTTACAGTGGAACATCGGCAATGTCCACAGATAAACACTGTTCTCGTCGTGCCGGGAGTGAATGATCTCGCCGAAACAGTTCAGGTAAGCACCCCGGTGGGTGTAGACCGCGCCCTTCGGGCGCCCCGTGGTGCCGGAGGTGTAGTTGATCGCGATAGGAGCCAGCTCGTCCGAGACCGACCAGGGCAGCGGTTCCCCCGTGCCCCGGGCGAGAAACTCCGAGTAGCTCACCAGCCGCGGGTCCTCGATCAGATCCGCATCGGCCGGTGCAAGCTCGGCGTCCTCGGCGACCACCAGCTCAGTCACCGCCTCGACGTCGTTCGCGGCAGTCGCGGCCGTCGGGAGCAGCGCCGCGTCGACAACCAGGATCTTCGCGCCCGAGTGCCGCAGGATGTAGGCGACCTCCTCGGCCGTGAGCCGGGTATTCACCGCGACAAGCACCCCGCCGGCCAGCGGAACCGCGAAATGGGCAATGAGCAGCTCAGGCAGGTTCGGCATCAGGTAGGCGACCCGGTCGCCCGGCTCGACACCGCTCGCCTGCAGCGCCAGCGCCACCCGCATCGCCTCGGCCGCCAAATCGGAGTACGTGAGCCGCCGCCTGCCGTAGACCACAGCGATCTTGTCGGGCCATACGCGAGCCGACCGTTCCAGGAAGGACAGCGGCGACATTGCCGTGTACGAGACCGAACCCACACTGACCTCCGGAGGATGCGCTGATCGCCATCTTTGTGCCAGCTCATCTCTGTGCCGGCTCGTCCCTGACGCTCTTGTTGAACTGATTCTTTCCGTTCTCGTCCTGTCTGTCGAGATGTGACTCGCCACGGACGCTACCCGCGGGCAGGCCGGCCGGCACCCGCCGGCCGGCTGGCTGGTTTGGGCGTCGGCCGCCGACCCGGCAAGTGACGCGGGTGACCGGCACGGCAGGTGCAGACGCAGTCTGCTGCCGCAGTCTGCTGCCGTAGCCTGTTGCCGGACCGAAGGCGCCAGGTCGTGGGCGGCTAGCCATGCGGCGCCTCGCGGATACCGGATCGTCACGACGTTTGGATGCGGGCGGGAGCATAGGGATGACAGACCGGTCGCGTCTTCGGTGCAAGGCTGTCGCCGACAGGGTGATGTCGGCTGAGGAGGCCGCGGCGTTCATCGCGCCGGGCAACCACGTCGGGATGAGCGGGTTCACCGGTTCTGGCCATCCGAAGGCGGTACCGGCCGCGCTGGTCCGCCGGGTCACCGACGCCGCCTCGCGCGGTGACCGTTTCACCGTCAGCGTCTGGACCGGCTCGTCTACCGCGCCCGAGCTGGACGGCGCGCTGGCGGCTGTCGACGGGATCGATCTGCGGATGCCCTACCAGTCCGACCCGGTGAGCCGCGCCAAGATCAACGCGGGGCTGCTTGACTACGTGGACGTGCACCTGTCGCATGTCGCCCAGATGGTGTCGGAAGGCTTCTTTGGTCAGCTCGATGTCGCGCTGGTCGAGGTTGCCGGCATCACCGCCGATGGCACGCTGATCCCGTCCTCCTCGGTCGGCAACAACACGACGTGGATCGACATGGCCGACCGGGTCATCCTCGAGGTGAACTCCTGGCAGCCCATCGAGCTGGAGGGCATGCACGACATCTACTGCGGCACCGCTCTGCCCCCGCACCGCACGCCAATCCAGATCCTCAAGCCCTCCGACCGGATCGGCGTGCCCTACCTGCGCTGCCCGCCGGAGAAGATCATCGCCGTGGTCCCGACGCACGACCCGGATTACAGCCCGCCGTCCAGACCGGCTGACGGCGACTCGCAGCTGATCGCCGGGCACGTCCTGGACTTCCTGACCCACGAGGTACGGCGCGGGCGGCTGCCCGCCACGCTGCCGCCTCTGCAGTCGGGCGTCGGCAACATCACCAACGCCGTGCTTGCCGCGCTCGACGGCGGGCCGTTCCCGCCGCTGACCGCCTACACCGAGGTGATCCAGGACGGCATGCTGCAGCTGCTGCGCTCAGGCACGATGACCATCGCCTCGGCGACGGGCTTCTCCCTCAGCGAGGACGGCATCGCCGATCTGCGCGCCAACATCGCCGACTACCACCATCAGATCATCCTTCGCCCGCAGGAGATCAGCAACCACCCGGAGGTGATACGCCGGCTCGGCTGCCTCGCCATGAACGGCATGATCGAGGCCGACATCTACGGCAACGTGAACTCCACCCACATCATGGGCTCAAGCATGCAAAACGGCATCGGCGGCTCGGGCGACTTCGCGCGCAACGCCTACGTCGCCATGTTCCTCTCCCCTTCGACCGCCAAGAACGGGGCTATCTCGTGCATCGTGCCGATGGCCAGCCACGTCGACCACACCGAGCACGACGTGCATGTCCTCGTCACTGAGCAGGGCATAGCCGACCTGCGCGGCTTGCCGCCGCGGCGCCGCGCCCAGCAGATCATCGACCACTGCGCGCACCCCGACTACCGGCCGGCCCTGCAGGACTACCTCGACCGGGCCACGGCTACCGGGCCCGGCAGGCACACGCCGCACCTGCTTAACGAGGCACTGTCGTGGCATGTGCGGTACTTGCACGAGCGCACCATGCGGCCTGTCTGAGTCAGCTCAGGAAGGTGCGGGCCGTCCCGATTGTCGAACCGGTCGGCCGGCCCATCGCGGCCGAGAACGATCAGGTCAGCCACGCGGCCGCTGGCTCTTTCCCCCCGGCGCTGACTGCGGCAGCCAAGCGTGACCCTCATCAAGCCGGCATTTGGGATCGATCGGCTGATTCCTCACCTTTATCCGCAGCTTCCTGCCCGGATTCGGGCAGGAAGTTGGCACTGAGGCGCAGAACACAGCACGATAGGGCAGTGCACGATCGCGACCTCACCGACCGGGTCGCCGCCTCAACGGGCCTGGCGCCCGCCGAGGCAGCCCGCGTGGTCGAGGACGTCCTCGCCTGGTATCGCGAGCCGGTCGAGGACTACGTGCGGCATCGCCACGCGCATCACCAGCTCCGCGGCAAACGCAATAGCGAGATCTTCGCGCTGATCGCCGACGAGCTGGCCGATCGCCTGGTGGCCGCGCCGAGCCTGTCCGAACGTCAGTTGCGTCGCATCATTTACGGCTGAAAACCAGGAGGAAAACCGGAACATGTGCGGAATCGTCGGCTACATCGGAAGTCAGAAGGCGGTCCCCATCCTCGTCGAGGGCCTCTCCCGCCTGGAGTACCGCGGCTACGACTCAGCGGGGATCGCCGTCCTGAGCGCCAGCGGCACTCAGGTATTCCGCAAGGTCGGCCGCGTCCGCGATCTGGAGGCATCCCTGCCCAAGCGGCTCACCGGCAAGGTGGGCATCGGACATACGCGCTGGGCCACCCACGGCCCGGCGACCGAGGAGAACGCGCACCCGCACACCAGCGAGGACGGCCGGATCAGCGTCGTCCACAACGGCATCATCGACAATGCGGCGGCCCTGCGCGAGCGGCTGATCGCCAGGGGGGTTGCCTTCACCTCCGAGACCGACACTGAGGTCATCGCCCACCTTGTCGCCCTGTCCAGCGCCGCCACTCTTGAGGCGGCGGTCCTCGACGCACTGTCCAGGGTTACCGGGACGTATGCCCTCGCCGTCATAGACGAGCAGCATCCGGACCGGATCGTTGCCGCCCGCAACGGGTCGCCGCTCATCCTCGGCGTCGGCGATCACGAGATGTTCATCGCCAGTGATCTCGCTGCGCTGGTGCGGCACACCACGTCCGTGGTGCATCTCGACGACGGCGAGCTGGCGACGGTCACCGCGGCAGGCTTCCGCACCTTCAGCCCGGACCAGGAGAACACCGACAAGGCTCCCACCAGCATCGACCTCGAAGTCGAGGATGTTGAGCTGGCAGATCATCAGCACTACATGCACAAAGAGATCTTTGAGCAGCCGTACTCCGTCGAGCGCATGCTGCGCGGCCGGCTGGACGACAGGTTCGGCACCGCGCGCCTCGACGGACTGAATCTAGGGCCCCGCGAACTGCGCAGCTTCCGGCGGGTGAAGATCCTCGGCTGCGGCTCCGCGTATTACGTAGGCCAGATCGGCGCCGCGATGATCGAGGAGCTCGCCCGGGTCCCCGCCGACGCCGAGCCCGCCTCAGAGTTCCGGTACCGGAACCCGATCATCGAGCCCGACACCCTCTACGTTGCGGTGAGCCAGTCGGGCGAGACCGCCGACACCGCGTTCGCCGTCCGGGAGGTCAAGCGCAAGGGCGGCCAGATCGTCGGACTGGTCAACGTGGTGGGCTCCACTATTGCCCGCGACAGCGACGGCGGGATCTACCTCCATGCCGGGCCCGAGGTCGCGGTCGCCTCGACCAAGGCACTCACCCACATGGCCATCGGCTTCGCTATGCTCGCCCTGGCCCTCGGCCGGGTCCGCGACCTGTCCATCAGCGATGGCCAGCGGATCATCGCCGGACTGCGGAGCCTTCCCGGCCAGATCAAGGAGATCGTCAGCGAGGAGGCCCACATCGCCGAGGTCGCCCGTGGCCTGGCCGGTGCGCAGAGCCTGTTCTTCATCGGCCGGGTCCGCGGATACCCGGTCGCGCGCGAGGGCGCGCAGAAGTTCAAGGAAGTCTCCTACCGGCACGCCGAGGCCTACCAGGCCAGCGAGCTCAAGCACGGCCCGCTCGCGCTCATCAACGAGACCATGCCGACCGTGGCGGTACTGCCCGACGACGAGCTCACCGACCGCAACCTGGCGGCCATTCAGCAGGTCGCCGCCCGCAAAGGGCCCATCGTCGCCATCACCCATCCCGGCGTCATCGATGACCCGGATATCCCGCAGATCGTCGTCCCCAAGAACGAGAATGAACTCGATCCGATCTTGCTGACGGTTCCGCTCCAGCTTCTGGCCTACCACGCCGCCCTGTCACTCGGACTCGACATCGACAAGCCCCGCAACCTCGCGAAGTCGGTCACCGTGGAGTAAAGACGGGTCCCTCTATGCGGCCGGCAGGTCCAGGATCGTGACACTGTCGGCGTCTGCAGGCTCGGGCACATTGGTTGTCCCGTCTGCCGGAGCATAGCGATGTGGTCTCGGCTATGGCCTCACCCATCAGCCGCGCTGGATTCCGCACGTGTTCCGGCTGCGGCAGGTACACCAGGCAGGTCTGGAGAGCAGGCCGAATAGCCAGCATCGTCATCTCCCTCGAAGACGACCACATAGCCCCTCAAGGTCTCGCTCCCTTCGCTCCTGCTTCCGGGTGCATTGCGGCCGCCGGGGACTGTGCGGCGCTAGGCCCGGCCGACGGCCGGCCGTCGGGTCCGCCGACCAGATCGGCAGGACGCGACAGCCGGGACTGCGCGAGCGCGATGAGCGCCCGGCCGGCAGGACTGGCCGGGCCCTCTGGCCGCCAGGCCAGCTCGATGCGGGAACGCAGGGCGGGCCGGGTGATGGCGACTGCGTGCAGTTCGGCCTCGTGAGCTGTCGCCAGGGAAGCCGGCAGGATCGCCACTCCCAGCCCGCGGGCGGCCAGCTGAGCGACGACACCGAGGTCACTCGCCTCGAGTGCGATACGCGGCCGCAGTCCCGCGGCGGCGCATGCCTGCTCAAAACATGTCCGCAGCCCGGTGCCGCGAGGAAGGCTGATCAGCGGCCGCTGCTGCAGCGCGCGCAGGGTTACCGTCTCGCTCGAGGCCATCGGGTCATCGCGATGGACCGCCGCGACCAGGGGCTCGTCGAGCAGGACCTGCGTTGCCAGCCCGGCCGGCGATGCGCCGCCCACGCCGATCAACGCCAGGTCCAGCCTGCCGTCTCGCAGTTCGTCGGTGAGCAGATCGGAATTGTCCTCGGCAAGCGAGATCTCGATACCCGGGTGCATTCGATGAAAGTCCGCGAGCAGGTTGAAAAAACCAGGCATCCGGCACGCGGTCACCATTCCGACCATGACACGTCCGCTTACCAGGCCGGTGAGCTCGTCCGCTGCCAGCCGGGCGGCGTCCACTGCGCGCAGAGCCGCGCGGGCGTACGGAAGCACTGCCGAGCCGACCTCGGTGAGCCGTACCGTGCGGCCAGACCGGTCGAAGAGCTCCTCGCCGAACTCGCGCTCGAGTCGGCGGATCTGAGCACTGACCCCCGGCTGGGCCACGTGCACGCGGCCGGCCGCGCGGGTGAAGCTCGCTTCTTCGGCCACGGCCACGAGGTACTCAAGCTCGTGTAGTTCCATAACCACTGATTCTAGCTCTGAGATCAGATAGCTCTTGGACTTCTAGAAGCGCCTACCTGAGAATGGGACCAGAACCCACCCGCCCGAGCTTTTCGACAGGGGGCCTAGAGATGACCGATCGTGAACGGGCGAAGGAGCCCGAGGACCTGGCACGGCTGTTCGTCCAATACGGGAACGCCCGGGACGCCGAAGGACTCGCCGAGCTCTACGCGCCCGACGCAGTCCTGGGATTCCCGCCAGGCCACGAGACAGTGGGGCGCGCCGCGATCCGCGGCATCCTCGAGCAGATGCTTGCCGCCGCGCCGCGCTTCGAGCTTGAGGAGCCGCTGCCCACCCTGCGCCACGCAGACCTGGCCCTCACCTCGACCAAGCCGGCCGACAACACCGGCGGCCGAGTCCAGGTCGCGCGCCGGCAGCCGGACGGGACGTGGCTGCGGATCATCGACCGCCCCGAACTCCCCCGGTAGTCTGCGCAATCCGGTCGAAGCTCCCGACCTGCGGAACCGGACGGCGTCAGCCCATCGTCCCGGCTCCGGCCCCGGAACTCCGCGACTACTTCATCTTCCCGGCACGGTAACGTCGTAGCTGCCGCTGCGGCCAAAGCGGATCCGCTCGCTGGCCGCCGCCACCAGCACATCGCCCTGATGCACCGGCGCGATGAAAGTGATCTCTGCGCCGCCGCCGCGCTGCCATGGCCGAGCTCGACCAGCTCCATTCCGAGCGCGGCGGAAGCCTGGTCGGCCGCGAACATCGCGGCGGCCGGTCCAGCTGGCGGCTGACTGGGCGGTGACGGCGATGGCGACATGCGTCAGCATGCTACGGCCGGCCGGCCGGCCGGCCGGCCGCGCCTCGCCGCGGACCCTGCCCGTTTTGCGGTCGCTCCGGTCCTCATGTTGGCTTAGCCCGGAACGCGCCAGCGAAGGCGCCAGTAGGCCGTCCAGAAAATGGGTAACCAGTTGATCATGCCGTCGTATCGCCAGCCGGGGACGGTCCTGTCTGACCTGACGTTCGGCGTTCCGCTGGATCACGCCAAGCCTGACGGCGAGCAGATCGAGCTGTTCGCCAGGGAGATTGTCGCGGCAGACATGCCGTGGCTCCTGTTTCTGCAGGGCGGCCCTGGCATGGCGGCTCCCCGGCCCGTCGGCCGGGACAGCTGGCTGGACCGGGCCCTGAGCGACTTCCGCGTGCTGCTGCTGGACCAGCGCGGTACCGGCCGGTCCTCCCCCGTCACCCGGCGGTCTCTAGCCAGCCGCGGCAGTGCGGCCCTCCAGGCCGGCTACCTGGCGCAGTTCCGGGCTGACTCGATCGTCGCTGACGCTGAGCTGATCCGCCGCAAGCTGACCGGGGACCGGCCCTGGAGCGTGCTTGGCCAGAGTTTCGGTGGCTTCTGCGCGGTCAGCTACCTGTCGGTGGCGCCCGAGGGCATCCGGGAGGCATTCATCGCCGGCGGCCTGCCGGGGCTGGAGGTCACGGCCGACGAGGTGTACCGGGCCACCTATCCGGCGGTGGCGGCCAAGAACGCCGGCCATTACCAGCGCTACCCGCAGGACGTTGCCCAGGCCAGGCGGATCGCCGAGCATCTGGCGGCAGTCGAGGTCGAGCTGCCGGGCGGCGGGGCGCTCACCGCCGAGGCGTTCCAGTCGCTCGGGATGATGCTCGGCTCGGGCACCGGCAGTCACGAACTGCACTACCTGATGGAGGACCCGTTCAGCGGCCGGGAGCTGAGCGATGATTTCCTGCACCGGTTCAGGAGCACCTGACGTTCGCTGCTGCGCCCCTGTACGCCATCCTGCATGAGGCCTGCCTCGGTCAGGGCCAGGCAACCCGCTGGGCTGCTGAGCGGATCCGCGCCGAGTTCGAGGAGTTCTCCGCGGCCGCGGCCCTGGAGACCGACGCTCCCCTGCTGTTCACCGGCGAGATGATCTACCCGTGGATGTTCGGGACCGACCCGGTGCTCCGCCCGGCCGCGGAGGTGGCGCAGATCATCGCGCACTGGAGCCGTGGCCTCCGCTCTACGATGCCGCCGTCCTCGGCGCCAACGACGTGCCCGTCGCCGCGGCGATCTACTTCGATGACATGTATGTGCCGCAGCAGTTCTCGGTCCGGACGGCGCGCGCGATCCGCGGGCTGCAGCCGTGGGTGACGAACGAGTATGAGCACGACGGGCTGCGGGTCAGCAGCGGCGCGGTGCTCGACCGCCTGATCGGCCTGGCCCGCGGGACCATCTAGCTAGGCTGGGGCGGTGCTCACCAGAACATGCCTGTGCCTGATAACCCGGACTGGCAGCGGCCGCCCTGAAGTGCTGCTCGGGCTGAAGAAGACCGGTTTCGGCGCTGGCAAGTGGGTCGGGCTCGGCGGCCACATCGAGGACGGCGAGAAGCCGGTGACGGCGGCCGCCCGCGAGGTCATGGAAGAGTCGGCCCTGCTGGTGTCCCCCGACACGCTCGAGCACATGGCGGCGATCACGTTCCGGTTCCCGGCCCGGCCCGGCTGGGACCAGACGGCCGACGTCTTCATGACCGCCGTTTACCATGGCGAGCCGGCTGAGTCAGACGAGATTGCCCCTCGATGGTATGCCCAGGACGCGCTGCCGCTTGAGGGCATGTGGGATGACGCCAGGTACTGGCTGCCGCGGGTGCTCGCCGGACAGCACGTGGAGGCGACGATCACCTTCGCCGACGACTGCGCGACAGTGGCCCGGATCGAGCTGCCGCTGTAGAGCGGCGGCGTCCGTCAGGGCGCGTCGGCGGAAAGCACGAACAGGCCCGCGACTCGGCCCTGCGTGTCGAAGGCAACCCGGCCTTTCATGTCCGCTGCCTCGAACCTGAGCGGGACGTCGGCCACCGTGTGGTCGCCGAGCTGGCGCACCAGCGGCTCCCGCATGCCCTCGTAGCCGCCGACCATCCCGATGACCTGTGCCCAGGTCGCCGCGAGCTTGTCGGCCGGCAGGGCGCCGGTCATCGTTTTGTCGAAGGAACCGATCAGGCGGTCGTAGCGTTCCTCGATCCAGTCGATCAGCAGCTCTGTGGCGCGCTCTCCCGCGCCGGGCAGGACTGCGTTGCTCATCGGCTCTCCTGTCCGCGGGTCGATCGGGCGGCCGAAGCGCTGGAAGGCAGCCTGCCGGCTGACGTCGAGCAGGTCGCCGATTTTCTGCCAGGTGTGGTCGGCCGCACGGGCCCGCTCCACGCTGAGCCGCAGCGCCGATGCCGCCAGCGCGGCCAGCTCGCGGGCGATCCGCACCGCGGCGAGGTCCGGCGCCTCCCCCGCTGCGGCCGGCAGCACGCCGACCGCCACGGCAGGCCGGTCATCCGCGCCGCCAGTACCGGCTCCCCCGGCCGGATAGCGCGCGACAGCGGCTAGCTGCGCCCCGGCGTCGGCAATCCGGGCAGCCAGAGCCGCGAGGTCTTCCTGACCGGCCGTCACGTAGGCAAATGCTGACTGCACCCACCCGAGATGTCAAGTAAATGCTTACATGCACGGCGGTCGCCTGCCCACTGTCAGCAGTGGTGTTAGCGGGCTGCCGCCGGCCCCCTTTCTCTCGGCAGCCGATGTGCGGCGGCTCTTCAGCGCTACGGCGGGCGTGTCCGCAGCCCGGAGAGGTCTGGCATGAACTGGATTCGGTCCAGAGGGAGGCGGCGGCTGGCCGCGGGTCTCGGTCTCGCCCTTGCTGTGGTTCCGCAGTCTGCAAGAAGCGCCGCGGCTGCGCCGCCGCCCGCCATTGCTGCCGCCGAGGCCGCGCCGGCCGTTCAGCTAGTCCAGGTCGAGTTCGACGGCACAGTCGTGGTGCCGCGCTTCCAGCAGAACGTGGCCGCGGTCAACGCGGCCGCGGTGCAGCTGCGCGCCGAGCAGCCAGCGTGCAGATCGGGTCGTCACTGCAGGTCATTAACGTTCCCTTGGACTGGCCGTCGGCGACATCCTCTACATTGACGGGTTCCCGCGGACGGTCGCCGGCGACACGCACTTCTCGGTCGCGTCGCGACTGCAGCCAACGTTCACCGATGGCCTGCTCAGCGCGTTCCGCACGACGACCGCGAACGTTCCGTACCTGCAAACGCAGGCGCCGGCCTAACTCCGGCGGGCCGCTGCTCGACGCCAATGGTCGCGTGGTCGGGATTCTCATCGCAGGATCGGGCGATCCCAGCACCGGGCAGACGGTACCTGGCGAGCAGTTCGCGCTGCCCAGTGCCGTCGTCGCCCGGTTGCTTGCCGCTCACGGAGTGCGGGCGGTGGCCAGCCCGGTCACGACGCAGTACGCCGCAGCGCTCCAGGATTACGGCCGGGGCTACTACACGTGGGCGCTGGCCGGGCTTCCAGCACGTACCGGCTGCCTTTCCCCAGCCCAAGCATCCGTACGCTGCCCGGTACGCCCGGCTGGCGCGCCAGCGGATCGCAGCCCCCCCCCCGGCTGCGCGGACCTACCGCATCCGGCTGGCAGTTAAGTAGTTGTGGTTAAGCAAATGACTCGCGGTAGGCTCATGACACGTGCGGAAAATTAGCCAGGACGGCGGGAGCGGGGCACTGAGCAACAGCCTGAGCGGGGCGAACGCCGCCGTGGCCAACGGCGGCCCGGCAGGCGCTTCCGCTGACAGGCAATCCAGCGCAGGCGGGGCCGGCCGCGGCGATCGGTACAAGTGGATCGCCCTGTCCAACACCACGCTCAGCATGACCATGGCCACGATCGACGCCTCCATCGTCATCATCGCGATGCCCGCGATCTTCCGCGGCATTCACCTCAACCCGACAGCACCGGGCAGCATTGGCTTCCTGCTCTGGATGATCATCGGGTACCTGCTGGTCACCGCGGTTCTGGTGGTCACGCTCGGACGACTCGGCGACATGTTCGGCCGGGTGCGCATCTACAACCTCGGCTTCGTGGTCTTCACGCTCGCCTCGATCGTGCTCTCTCTCGATCCGCTGACTGGCAGCGGCGGTGCCCTCTGGCTGATCGGCGGGCGCCTGATCCAGGCCTGCGGCGGCGCGATGCTGATGGCCAACTCGGCTGCGATCCTCACCGATGCCTTCCCGGCGAACAAGCGCGGCATGGCCCTGGGCATCAACCAGATCGCCGGAATCTCCGGGCAGTTCATCGGCCTGCTGCTCGGCGGGCTGCTGGCGGCCTGGGACTGGCGCGCGGTGTTCTGGGTGAACGTGCCGATCGGCGTATTCGGCACGGTCTGGGCATATCGGAGCCTGCGCGAGATATCGACCGCGCGGCGCGCGAGCATCGACTGGGCAGGGAACGTCACGTTCGCGCTGGGAGCAGGAGCGCTGCTGGCGGCGATCACCTACGGCATTCAGCCCTACGGCGGGCATCCGACCGGGTGGACCAACCCGCTGGTGATCGGCGGCCTGGCCGGCGGAGCAGCGCTGCTGGTCGTGTTCGGGATCATCGAGACCAGGATCGCCGAGCCGATGTTCCGGATGGGCCTGTTCAAGATCCGGGCCTTCGCGGCCGGGAATGCGGCAAGCCTGCTGAGTTCCATGGCCCGAGGCGGGCTGCAGTTCATGCTCGTAATCTGGCTGGCGGGGATCTGGCTGCCGCTGCACGGCTACGACTATGTCGTGACGCCGCTGTGGGCCGGCATCTACATGCTGCCGCTCACGGCCGGGTTCCTCATCGCGGGGCCGGTCTCCGGCTGGCTCTCGGACAAGTACGGCCCGCGTCCATTCGCCACCTCCGGGCTGCTGGTCACGGCATGTGCATTCACCGGTCTGATGCTGCTGCCGGTGGACTTCCCGTACTGGCTGTTCGCACTGATCATCTTCGGCAACGGCATCGGCTCGGGCCTGTTCGCCTCACCGAACACCTCTGCGATCATGAGCAGCGTCCCCGCCAGAGACCGCGGCGCCGCTTCCGGGATGCGGTCCACCTTCCAGAACTCCGGCATGTCGCTGTCGATCGGCATCTTCTTCTCGCTGATGATCGCCGGGCTGGCGGCCGCGCTGCCCAGCACGCTCAGCCGCGGACTGCGGGCCCAGGGAGTCCCGGCCGCAGTCGCTGCGCATGTCGCCAACCTGCCGCCGGTGAGCACGCTGTTCTCCGCGCTGCTGGGCTACAACCCGATTCGCAACCTGCTCCAGACGTCGGGCGTGCTCGCCAGGCTGCCTGCGAAAAACGCGGCCGCGCTTACCAGCAAGCAGTACTTCCCGCACCTGATCGCCGGGCCCTTCCACCACGGGCTGGTCGTCGTCTTCAGCGCCGCTATCGCGATGTCGCTGATCGGCGCGCTGGTGTCGCTGCTGCGCGGCGGCCAGTTCTACTACGACGGAGCCGGCCCGAAGGCAACGCCCGCCGTAGCAGCATCCGCTACCAAGGCTTCCGCCACCGGAGCAGACGCGGCTGCCTGCGCCACGGCAGGGGCAGACGGAGCGCCCGTCGCGGTGGCGGTGAGAAGCGGCAACGGCGTGGCCGGGTCGCCCAGCGGCTGAGCGGCGATCACAGGCCGGCGTGGCCCGCGGCGGCGGCGCGAACTGGCCCGTCGCCGGGCCGACGTGTAACTGTGACCGGCTGCGCTCGTCCTGGCCCGGCCGACGCTGGCCTGAACCAGCCGGAACATCCGAGAGCTTTCACCGCACGCGCACCATCACGCTGCTGCCGTCGATCTGGCGTAAGCTGTCTGCGTGCCACGCTACGAATACCGTTGCCGAGCCTGCGGAGATACCTTCGAGCAGACCCGGCCGATGAGCGAGTCGTCCGCTCCCTGCACCTGCCCGCAGGGCCACGACGACACAGTCAAGCTGCTTTCCACTGTGGCCGTCGGCGGGCGTGCTGGTTCCCGGGCCCCGGCGCCGCACGGCGGCGGTGGCTGCTGCGGCGGTGCCTGCGGCTGCGGCTGATGCAGCCAAGCCGGCGGCTTGCCGTCTAGTACTACAGGGCCAGAGCTTGTGTCCGGAGGCGTCGCCGGTAGTGGCGGCGGCGGGCGTCGGCTTGGTGCACGCGACGCCATAGAGACCATTTGAGGGCGCTGGTGATGGCGCGTCTTCCCTGGTCAGCGCGGTGGAGGAGGTGACGTATCTCCGGGATGGTGAGGGCGATCAGGCGCTTGGGCTGACGGGGCGGGGCACTGGGAATGGGCGGTTCTGCGGATATCGTGTCCTTGTCTGGCCTGGTTTCATTATGTGCGTGCCTGTTTGCGTCTTCAATCGGCGGGGGGTTGTCCACAGGCTGTGGTGCCCCTTACCCGGGCCCGCCAGCGCAACTGGGCGGTTTCAGGCCGTTTCTGATGTTTCCTTGATCAGGAGTAGGTCGTGCCTCACTCTCCTCCTCTGCCCCCTGATAGCTGCCAGTCCCGGATGGGCCGCGCGGACGGGTCTATGTGCACCCCGATCCGGGGCGGCTGCGGGCTGCCGTGGACATGGTGCCCAGTCCGCGCGAGCAGACAGGGGCGGCCAGGTGAACGCCGCGGCGGTGTCAGCCGCCGGGGTGCACGCCTCAACGGCAAACGCCACCCCCGGCACCCCCGCGAACCGCTGCAGCCAGGCCCGCGAATGCCCCCGGTCCGCCGGGGTGATCTGCTCGCACTTCACCTCCCCCGTCACCACGTCCAGATAATCGAAGGTGACCTGCTTCCGGTGGATATCCATCCCGCCTGCGATTGACGGCACCGGGTGACCTCCTCATGCTCCGAGACCGGCTAGGTCAGACACACCACATCGTGGCGTGCTGTGCTGGGGAGGTCACCCTCTCGTTTCGGGGGCGACCGTCGGCCAGCACACCCGGCTACGAACCGCGCCGGAGCATGTCATCTTTGGGCGTCAGCTGCGAGAACGGCGAGGTGGGTATGGGCGAGCATGGCGAGGGTGATGTGCCGGTACCAGGCGCCGTGGAGGCGGACTTGGTAGTGGTCGAAGGCGACTTCCGAATTCCCGGCTTTGGGAAGCATTCTTCGATGGGCCAGCGCGCGCCGGCGACCTGGACGAGCTGCGCGAAGCCTTCGCCGCGGGGATTGTGGCAATGGTAGTAGGCGAGTTCCCCGGTTTCCATGGAGCTGCGGATCATGTACTGGTGGCAGGTGGTGGCGGAGCTGATGAGCGCCCAGTCGCAGGCGCGGAATCCTTTGGCTCCGATGCCGCAGGCGCGGCGCTGCCACGCGGTTTGGTTGAGTTTCCCGGCGATGTTCTCGATCGTGGCGGTGGTGCCGCTGGCGGTGGTGATCTCGGTGTTCTTCGGGATGCTCATGACGTAGCTGGTGCTGGTTTCCTCGAGGTAGGCGCGGACGCCGGAGTTCTGGCCGAATTCCTCGTCTGCGGTGAACCAGGCGAAGGGGACGCCCGCCTCCCGTGCCCGCTTGATCATGGCGGTGACCTGGGCGGGCCTGGTAGCGAAGGGGTGGTCAGCGGGGGTGCCGGCCTCGGCGCATCGCGGCCCGTCGTCGATCCACGCCTGGGGGATGTACAGTTCGCGGTCGAGCAGGACTCTGTCGCCGCGCTGGCACCGGGAGCACCGGCAGTCCGCAACCCGCGAACCGGCCGCCGCTAAGCCGAGAACCGCTCGATCTGCCGCATCTTGCTGGTGGCATCCAGCGCGGCGACCTTGTAGGACTCCGCCGATCGTGATCTCTTCCTTCACCCGGTAGCTCTGCCCGGACGCCTCGCGCGCGATCACCACCGCCACCGGGGTGGGTCGCCCGCGGTTGACAGGCGCGAACGACTGCCGGATAGCCGATAGCCGCCGCGCTATTGTTTGATATTGAGCCAAAATTAGATCGGGAGGGCTCTGCATGCCGCTGCTCAGTGCCGAGCGCTATTTCGCCGAGATCGAGGCCCGCAGCGCAGAGCTGGCACGGCTGGTCGGCGGCGCTGACCTGAGCCTGCCGATCCCGACCTGCCCGGACTGGACGCTGCGGCAGCTTGCCACGCATGTCGGCCGGGCGCACCGGTGGGCGGCCGAGACCATCGCCACCCGGTCGGCCGAGTTCATCCCCTTCCGGTCGGTGCCGGACGGCAAGTTCCCCGACGACCCGGCGAAACAGCCGGCCTGGCTGACCGCCGGCGCGCACCGGGTCATCGAAGCCGTGCGTGCCGCGGGCAGCGATCCGGTCTGGGCGTTCGGCACCATGGCCCCGGCCGGCTTCTGGGCACGCCGGATGACACACGAGACGCTCGTGCACACCGCGGACGCGCGGCTGGCAGCCGGCCAGCGGCCCGTGATTTCCCCGGACATCGCTGCCGACGCGATCGACGAGTGGCTTGGTTTCATCAGCGGGCCGGTCTACGGCCGTCCGGACCCGCGCGCACAGGCACTGCCCGAAGGCAGCGTGCTGCACGTGCACACGACCGACGAGCAGCCGGCCGGATCGGGCGAGTGGCTGGTCCGGCACACGCCGGCCGGCGTCACGGTGGAGGCCGGCCACGGCAATGGGGACGTGGCGCTGACCGGCCCGGCCGTGCCGGTACTCCTGGTCCTGCTGCGCCGTTTGCCGGCCGACGATCCCGCCGTGACCGTGTTCGGGGACGTCGATCTGCTGTCGCGGTGGCTGGCCGAGACACCGTTCTGACCAGACACCGTCGCCGCGAGGCAGCGATCTGAGCCGCCGCCGCGCACCCGGCGGGGCAACGCGGGATTAGCCGCCGCCGCGCGCCCGGCGGCCCAGCGCGCAGTCGCCGCCTCGTGTTCGGAAACGACGGCGAAACATGCCCCGATTAGACTCCTTTCGTGGCGGACATCTTCGACGGTTACCAGCTGGCCGACGCATGGGACGAGATGTTCGAGCGGCCTGGCGTGCCGCGCGCGCCGTACCACGCGCTGCTCGCCGCCCTGCAGCCGCTGGATCCGGGCGAGCTGCGCTACCGGGCGGACCAGATGGCCAGTGTCTTCACCGACCGCGGGGTGACCTTCGACTTTGCCGGCGAGGAGCGGCCGTTCCCGCTGGATCTGATTCCACGGGTCATCGACGCCGTCGAGTGGGATCTGATCGCGCGCGGCGTGCGCCAGCGGGTGCTCACGCTCGAGGCGTTCCTCGCCGATGTGTACGGGCCCTGCCATGCCTTTGCCGACGGCGTGGTGCCGTGGCGGGTCGTGTTCACCTCAACCCGGTTCCACCGCGAGGTCGCCGGCCTGACGCCGCCGAACGGCGTCCGGGTGCACATCGCGGGCATCGACCTGGTCCGGGACGAGCAGGGCAAGTTCTGCGTGCTTGAGGACAACATCCGCATCCCGTCCGGGGTCAGTTACGTGGTGGAGAACCGGCTGGCGATGACCAGGACCTTCCCTGCGCTGTTCGCCGAGCAGCACGTCAACCCGGTCGATGATTACCCGGCGCGGCTGCTGTCGGCACTGCGCGCTGCTGCCCCGCCGCAGGCGAGGGATCCGGTGGTCGTCGTCCTGACCCCCGGGGTGAACAACGCCGCGTACTTCGAGCACACCCTGCTGGCCCGGCTGATGGGGGTGGAACTGGTCGAGGGCCGCGACCTGGTCGCCACGGGCAACCGGGTCTTCGTGCACACGACGCAGGGCAACCGGCCGGTGGACGTGATCTACCGGCGCGTCGACGACGATTTCCTTGATCCGCTGCAGTTCATGGCCGGCTCGGTGATCGGCTGTCCCGGCATCGTGAACGCCGCCCGGGCTGGCAACGTCACGATCGCCAATGCCGTCGGCAACGGCGTCGCCGACGACAAGCTGCTCTACACCTACGTGCCCGACCTGATCCGGTATTACCTGAGCGAGGAGCCGCTGCTGCCCAACGTCGAGTCCTACCGGCTGGACGACCCTGACCGGCTCGGCTGGGTGCTTGAATCGCTCGACCAGCTGGTGCTCAAGCCGGTGGACGGGGCCGGCGGCAATGGCATCGTCATCGGCCCGCAGGCCGACGAGCCCACCCTTGCCGAGCTGCGCGCCGAAGTCGCCGCGGAGCCGAGGAACTGGATAGCCCAGCGGCCGGTTGCGCTTTCCACCGCCCCGGTGCTCATTGACGACCGGCTGGTCCCGCGGCACATCGACCTGCGGCCTTTCGCTATCAACGACGGCAGCGACGTGTGGCTGCTTCCCGGTGGCCTCACCAGGGTGGCGCTGCCCGAGGGCGCGCTGGTGGTCAATTCCAGCCAGGGCGGCGGATCCAAGGACACCTGGGTGCTCGCGACCGACGAGCGCGACGCTGCCGAGAGGCGCCACGCTGCCGAGAAGCGCCACGCTGCACACGAGCGTGACGCTGACGACGAGCGCCACGC
>CABEAR010000204.1_pt1 | contig 20457 bp, 20 predicted proteins | sample 3422041 | NCBI WGS metagenome assembly CABEAR01 (sample SAMEA5534326, study PRJEB31848) | metagenome | biome: tundra; feature: field; material: soil | place: USA | collected 2013-05 | depth 0.15 m | reverse complement strand
CGGCTGGTCGACACACCACATCGTGGCGTGCTGTGCTGGGGAGGTCACCCCCCCTCGTTCCCTGGGGCAACCATCGGCCGGCACGCCCGGCCACGAACCGGGCCGGAGCATGTCATCTTTTTTGCATGCTGGGAACCCAGGGCGGAATCTGGAGTGTTCCGGCTGCATGCCGACTTCAAGGTAAACATTCACGTCCCCCGCGCGGTTTTGGCGGCTGTTCGTGACGTGGTGTGATGCCCTGGCTGCGTGGCGATCCTTCCAGAGCCGGCCCAGCGTGTCGTGTTGATTACTGTGGGCCGGCTCTGACCCGAATCCACGAGCAGAGCGTCGGCCGTTATCCACAGTCGGGTAGATGATCTTGAAGCTGTCTGGCCCGGCGTGCGGGCATGACAATGGCCCGGTTGTCGCGCCGGGTTTCGCGGGTGCGGGGTCTTTCTGCTGGTCTGGGGCTCGTGGGCCGTGGCCTGGGGTCTGGGTGCCTGTGTTGGCTCAGCGGTCGCGGGTGGTGCTCGGCGGTGGTCAGCCGACGGGGGCTGGCAGGGCGCGGATCGTGGCCAGGATGCCCGGGAGCAGGTGCGCGCCGGGGGCCAGCCGCATTATCAGCTGCCCGCCGTGGCTCACCAGCCGGGCGGGGACAGCGATCAGGACCCGGCGCAAGGTGGCGATCATGGCCTTGCCGCCGCGGGTGCCGTGCCCTTCCACCAGCTCGCCGCCGGAGATCAGCCCGGTGAGCTGGTGCAGCCAGACGGCGACCGCGGCGGCGATCAGCGATGCCCACATCCACGCGGTGCTGGCCTGCTCATAGCCCGAGGGCAGGTGCCGCAGCGCGGCGCCGTGCTTGGAGTCGCGGAAGATGTTCCCGGCGCTGGTGCGGTGCCGGTACCAGTGCTCCACGGCCGCGGCCCTGGCCGGGGTGGACACGTCCAGGTTGGTGCAGATGAAGCTGTAGGCGCAGATAGCGGGTTGTTGTTCCAGTTCCGGGATCGGCAGGGCCCGCTGGTCCGGGTGCAGGGTGCGGCGCCGCCGCGACCGGGGGTCGGCGGAGACCTGCTCGGGGTCCAGCCTGACCGGCGGACCAGCAGCGCCGTGCCGTCCGGCCAGTCCGCCGGCTTGTACGGGGAGACGGCGACCTGCGCGTTGTCCATGTCTATCGCATCCCGCCAGGCATCCTCGGGTATCCCGGCCAGCGCCCGCCACATGCTGGTGATCCGCCTGGCGCCGATGGCGAAGTCCATGCCCGCGGCGGCGGCGCGGGCCAGGTCCCCGGCGAAGTACCCGGCGTCGGCGCACCTGCGAGGATGTCGACCGGGTCGTCGGTCAGCTCGCAGCAGCCGGGATGCCGGCGAGCACCCGGCGCGGGTATGTGCCGGCGTTCAAGGGGTTCCTCGCGTTCCTGGCCGCCCGCAGGGCGGCCGAGATCGAGGCATGCTTCGGAGTTCGCCTGACCGACCCCGTCGATGAGTTCAGCGCCGCCCGGCGTGTCGGCGCCGACTCACCGCAGTCGCGGCCGCGCCCCGCGCCCGCCGGGGTGGAGGGATTCTTCGCGTTCCTGCGCCAGCGCGTGGCTACCGCCCGCGTGTTCGCCGCGGCCGGCCGGGACTACGCGCTCTACCGGACGCTGTATCACGCCGGGCTGCGGGCCGAGGAAGCCGTCGCGCTCGACATCGCCGGCCTGCGCTTTGACCGCGGGCCGTTCGGCAAGATCCACGTGCGGTTCGGCAAGGCAGCCAGGGGCTCGGGACCGCGGCCGCGCTGGGTGCCGATGCTCGACCGGCTCGACCTCATCTTGCGCTGGTACCTGCAGGATGTGCGGCCCGGGATGCCGGCCGGGGCGGCGGCCTTCGCCGATTCCGGCGGCGGGCGCCTGCACCGCGGCAGCGTCCGCAGCCGGCTGGCCCACCTGCTGGAACTCGAAGGCGCCGACCAGGCTGACCGGTTCAGCCCGCACGCGCTGCGACGAGCATGCGCGACCCGCAATTACGGGCGCGGCATGGACCTGGTCGCCATCCAGCAGATGCTCGGGCACCGGCAGATCGGCACCACGATGCGCTACGTCTCGCCCTCCTCGACGTTCATCGAGGACGCCTGCCGCAAGGCGGTATCAGCGGTACTGGCCGAACTGGAGGAGCCGCTATGAAGGTCACCTGGCGGCTGCGGATGGCCGCCGCCCAGCGGGAAGTGTGGACCGGCGCTCAGCTGCGCCGGCTGCTCGCCGAGCGGGCCGGGATGTCGCTGTCCTCGGCGAGCGTGTCCGCCCTGCTGACCCGCCAGCCCGCGCAGCTGAAGCTGTCTACCCTGGCGGCACTATGCACCGCCCTGGAATGCACCCCCAGCGACCTGCTCGAGGTAGACACCACCCCGGCCGCCGTGCCGTCGGCGCCGGCCCGCCAGGTGGCACCGCAGGCCAGGCGGGGACGCTCGATGCCGCCGCTGTGAGCAGGACCGAGGGCACCTGCCGGGACTGCGGGCAGCCACGGCCGCTGCACCCCCGCGGCCGCTGCGGCCCCTGCGACCGGCGGTGGCGCCGGGAAACAGCCAGGCAGCCCTGCCCGCAATGCGGGAACCGGGGCTGCTGCGGCCCGGCACCGGGATCTGCGGGCGCTGCCGGCGCGCGCTGCGTCCCCGCCGCCCGCCGGCCCCGCCCCGGCAAGTGATCTGCGTGCGCTGCGGGCAGTGCGGGCCGCACCAGGCACGCGGCCTGCGCGCCCGCTGCTATCAGGCCGACCCCGCGATGGCGGGCAGCTGCGCCGCCCGGATCGCCCGGGACCTGGATCATCCGCCCGGCTGGCCCGGCGATTTCGCCGGCTACCTCGCGGCCCGGCTGTCACCCGGGCGGGCGGTCGCGCTGCTGCACCAGCTCGCCGCCGTCCTCGCCGGCCAGGCTGCGCCGCCCGCAGCGCTCGCCCGGGCGCTGGAGGCGCTCCTCACCAGTGCCCGGCTCACATTGCCGGCCGACACCGCGGCCCAGGCCGCCGCAGCACGCCGCAGCCGGCGCGTCGCCGAGACACCAGCGGCGTTCCGCGCGGCTGCGGCCAGTTTCAGCGACGCCCAGCTACATGAGCGCGACCGTGCCCGCAGGGCCGGAACCCGCCCCCGGTCCGACCCTGGAGATCAACCTCACCGCGATCCGTGACCTTGCCCGCTACCTGGCCGCATCGCGCCCCGCGGTCACCGGGTGGCAGCTAGTCGCCGCCGGTGACGTCGACGCGTTCCCGGCCACCATCGCCAGCCCAGCGAACCGGGCCCGCCAGCTGCATGCCCTGCGCGTGTTCTTCCGCTGGGCCCGCTCGCACCGCATAATCCTGGCCGACCCGGCACGCGGCCTGCGGCCGACCTCGAACATCCCGTTCCACGGCCGGCTGCTGTCCGCTGCCGAACAGCGCCAGTTACTGCGCCGCTGGACCGCCGGAGCGGAACGCCTGCACCCGCACGAACCCGCAGCTGGCCTGCTCGGCCTCCTGCACGGCGCATCCGCCGGCGAACTGCGCCACCTGCGTGCCACCGACATCGACCTGGGCCGCCGGTGGGCGCGCGGCACCGCTGGCAGTAACCGGGCCAGCGCCGCCAGGACCGCCCGGTCGGCCCAGTCCGGCTTGGGCCGGGCGACCTGGCGCCGGAGCACCGTGACCTCATGACGGAGCACCATGATCTCCGCGTCCTTGGACCCCTGGCCGCGGCCCAGCAGCAGCCAGCCGAAGACCCGGGTCATGATCAGGTAGAGCAGGCGAAGAGACACAGTCCGCGATCCTGCCCCAGCCTGCTCATCTGGCCAAACCGCAGGTCACAGCCCCTGTGCCGAGTTCTGAAGCGGTACAGGCGGGGCTGCTGCCTTTCTGCCTCGTCATGACGCGAGGAAGCCGGTGATCAGGGGCGTGAGCAGACTCGGGCGGGTCACCAGCTCGACGTGGCCGCCGTGGTAGACGTGCAGCTTCGCGTGCGGGATGCCCGCGGCTAGGATGCGGCCGTTGGCCACCGGGATGATCGGGTCCTCGTCGCCCGTGAGCACCAGGGTGCGCTGGCGGATGAGGGGCAGTAGCGGCAGCGTGGTGAACCCCAGCGCGGCCGTGTTCTGGTACAGGTAACCCATGCTGAGCGGGCTGATCCGCGCCTTGCGCAGGGCGCTGGTCAGCGCGTCCGGGTCGGTTTTCGCGCTTCCTCCCCACAGGTCGCCATAGCGGCGCAGGATGAGGTTCTTCACCAGCGGCAGCGGGTTGGGCGGCACCATCGTCTGCGGCCCGGTTGAGGTCGCCACCAGGATCAGCCGCCGGCACAGGCGCGGGTTGCACAGCGCGAACTGCTGAGCCAGCCCGCCTCCCCAGGAGATACCCAGGACGTCGGCCTGCTGGTGGCCGAGATTCTGAAGCATCTCGCGCAGGAGCAGGGCCAGGGTGGTGAAACGGTAAGGCAGATTGGGTAGCTGAGAGCCGCCGACGCCGGGGGCATCGAAGCGGATCACCTCGATGGCCGGGTCGAGTGCATCCACGAACGGCCGGAAGGCTTCCAGTCGCATGCCGATGCCGTTGCACAGCAGGAGCGGAGGCCCTGTCGCGGTGCCTGGCCGGATTGCGACGCGCAGCGGCGTCCCGCCCACCTGCATGATCTCTTCGCGCACGTAGTCATCCCTGACAGTCATGTCCATTCCTCCTAGGACACGCCGTGGCTACCGCGTCTGTGACAGCAGTCACACGGTTACGGGGATAGTAGCGATGCTTGAGATAGTACGCAATATGCCAAGTCCACTTAGCACAACTGGCAGCAGCCCCGCCCGCTACTGCAGGCGGGGCTGCTGCCTTATCGCGGGCAGCCAGCGGCGGCGGAACTTCTCGCAGTCGCACGCGGCCGTCCAGTCTGCGAGACGAGCTGGCACTCTTCAAAGAAGTCAGCGGCCCGGCTGACGGAGAACATCACCCGGCCGGAGGACGGGACGGTGCATGCCCTCGCTCAGGGGGCCTGGCTACCGGCACAGGTGCCGCCGACCAGGACCCGGGTCACGGGCTCGACCAGGCAGCGGCGCGCCGAACGCGAAGCCAGCCGGATCTAACTGAGCGGAGCCGGACATGGAGATCGTGAGCAAGTACCCGGCCACCGAACTCAAGGACGCCGCCCTCTTTGCCTGGCTGAGGACTGGATAGATCACCTCGCGCGGCGTGACGGATCGGCGGGTGACCCGCCTGCCCAGCGATGCAATTTGATCTGCATACTCCGTACCGTGACGCCAGCCAGAACAGGATCCGGCCAGCGCACGGCGCCGGCCCTCACCCGCGCCGAGGTTGAGAGCCGTGAGCAGATGCGCCAGGTCATCTCGTTCCTCCGCAAGCGCGTGCCCGGTTTCGAAGACTCCTACCTAGCCCAGAGCGGTGTGGGGATCGGGGTCCGCGAGACGCGCCGGATCATCGGCGACTACCAGCTGAACGCCGACGATGTCCTCACGGGCCGTTCGCAGGATGATGTCATTGCGCAAGGGTCGTATCCAATCGACATCCACAGCCCGACGGCGGGTGGAACGGTGCTGCGGCGACTACCGCCGGGAGCTGCGTATGACATTCCGCTGAGATGCCTGCTCCCGCGCGGACTTGATAATCTGCTGGTCGCTGGTCGGTGCATCTCTGGCACTCACGAAGCGCACGCGTCGTATCGAGTGATGCCCATCGCTATGGCGACCGGACACGCCGCCGGGGTGACTGCGGCACTGGCTTCCCGTCAGCACACGACGCCGCGATTGGTTGGCCCAGAGCTGGTGCAGCGCGAGTTGCGTCGTCAAGGCGCGGTGCTCGGGAAGAACGTTGCCGCAGCAAGGCCAGGGTCGTGGCACTAAAGCTCAACGCGTCCAGCCGCTCCTCAGCCAGGCCCGGCCCAGCCGGGTATAATTGGCCAAGTGCTGGGTTGCCGGCACCGCCCGTCGCGTCGCATCACCGCCGACGTGATAGCCAGGGGCTTGCAGATCACCGTCAGGTCCCCGGTACCGATCCTGCCCGCGTCAGCAACGACGAGCGCCGACCGGCCGTCCTTTCCCGGCCCCCGGCCCAGGCGGGGAAGCCGCGTCCCGTACCCGGATCGCGATGATCTGCGCCTGACCCAAAGGCGGCATCCTCCCTGTGCCGCTCGCAAATAGGATTCGGGCTCTGAACTGCGAACCCTATTTCCGAGCGGCACAGGCAGTTCCTGACCGCTCAGGCCCACGCGATGATCGCATGTAATTTCTTCACCGTGGACACCGTCTTGCTGAACCGGATCTATGTCCTGGTGTTCATCGAGCACCGCACCCGGCTGCTGCACCTGGCCGGGCTCACCGCCAACCCGACCGGGGCGTGGGTGACCCAGCAGGCCCGGAACCTGGCCATGGACCTGGGGGAGCGGATGGACTTGCTGACCTACCTGATCGGTGACCGCGACGCCAAGTTCACGGCAGCCTTCGACGAGGTCTTCCGCGCCAGCGGTACGCGGATCATCAAGACTCCGCCCCGGGCCCCGCGGGCGAACGCAATCTGCGAACGGGTTGTCGGAACGCTCCGCCGCGAAGTGTTCGACCACATGCTGATCTCCAACGAGCGGCATCTGGCCAAGGTCCTCGTCGCCTACGCCGAGCACTACAACGATCATCGTCCGCACCAAACCCGCGAGCAGCGACCGCCCACCGTCGAGAAGACGGTCACCCGGCCGATCACCGACATCACCGACCTACGCCGTATCCGGCGGCAACCCGTCCTCAACGGCCTGATCAACCAGTACCACCGCGCCGCATGAGCGCAGAGGTCAACGACCCGAACCCAGTTTTCGAGCAGCACAAGGTTGCACGAACCAAACCGCCAGCAGCTGCTTCGCCGCGGGCCGGCCCCGGCTCTCGCCGGGTTACGCTGAGGCCATGAGCGAGCTGCCAGTGGATGGGACGCCGGGAGTAGCCGGTGCCGCCCGTGATGCCGCGCGCGGGCACGTGGTGTATCTCACCGAGCACGGGGAGCGGCTGGCGGCCATCGTCCCAGCCGAGTTCGCCGAGGCGCTGGAGGGCATGAGCGAGGAGGATGCCCGCGAGTTGCTGGAGGACCTGGCTGACGCTGCGGCGGCCCGGCAAGCGCTCGCCGAGCCTGGCGAGTCTATTCCGTGGGAGCAGGTCAGGGCTGAGGCCGGGCTGTAGCCGCGGTGAGGTACCGGATCGAGTGGCGGCCGCGCGCCCGGAAGGCGTTCCTGGCCCTGGACAAGCCGGTACGCCGCAGGATCGGCGAGGCAGTCGATGCCCTGGCTTCTGATCCGCGCCCGGCTGCGGCGAAGATGATCACGGGTGCCCATGGCGTGCTGCGGATCAGGGTCGGCGACTACAGGGTGGTCTACACGATCGACGAGGGCGAGCTGATCGTGCTGGTGCTCGACGAAGGGCACCGCAGCGAGATCTACGGCAGGTAATTAACTCGACTTTCACAGGTCTTGGGGATTAAGACTGTACCGCTCCAAAATTCGTCGCGGTGTCTGACCTGCGGGTTCATGGAGTCGTTCACGCGGCTCTGTGGTACTCGTTGATCACGCCGCCGAGTACTTTCCGGCGCTGCACCGGTGAGCTGAGCGGCGCGACGACCGGCTCGTCGTGGTCGGGTGGTCGTTGGCGGGGGGACTGGTGCGGCCGGTGACCGTTGTAATGGTCGGCGTACCTTCGGAGCACCATCCGCAGGTGCTCTTCGTCGTAGATCAGCATCCGGTCGGTGCACTTGGACCGTACGGTGCGCACCCACCGCTCGGCATAGCAATTGGCCCGTGGGGTCCGCGGCGGAGTCTTAATGATCTTCACGCCCTCGTCGGCGAAGATACCGTCGAACGCGCGGGTGAACTTGCCGTCACGGTCGCGGATGAGGAAGCGGAGGGAGCCGATCCGGTCCGCGACGAGGGTTGCGGGCCTGCTGGGCGGTCCACGCGCCGTCCGGGCTGGCGATCACCCCGAGGACGTTGTGCGTGCCGAGAACCTCGTCCAAGTCATGCGACCAGGCGATTTTTGCTGATCAGGCCACCGACGCGAGCTGTTTTCGGATGCGGTACTGCTCAAGATTGACCGGTTCGGGCACCGGTGTCAGCGGCGCAGCGCCGTGCAGGGAGCGGTGCGGCCGGTGCTGGTTGTGGTGGGGTCTCGTACTGGCGCAGGATCCGCCGCAGATGGTGCTGGTTCCAGATCAGGGTGCGGTCCAGGAACTCGCGTCGGCATCCACCGATCCAGCGTTCGGCGATCGCGTTCATGCGGGGCGTCCGCACGTTGCACAGCACGGTCCTGATCCCGGCGCCGGCGAGGACCGCGCCGGACGCGGCGGTGAAGTCCGGTCCCCGGTCGCGGATCATGAACTTCATCCGCTCTGCCTGTCCGCCGAGGTCCATGATCAGGTTGCGGGCCCGCTGGCTGGTCCACTCCCCGGTCGGGTGCAGGGTGACGCCGAGGATGCGGATGCGCCGCGCTGTAGGTCACGTCGCCGCACCAGCGGGTGTCCGCCAGCGCGGCGGTAAAGTCGCGGCCGATCAGGTCCGGGGCGGCGACCGGATGGTCCCCGCCGATGGTGGTCCGCTTCCACGCCTTCGGGTGACGTCCTCGCAAGGCCAGCGGCCTGCATGAGCCGGTGGACGCGCTTGTGGGATACCACGTGCCCGAGGGCGGCCAGGCCCGCGCGCAGGCGTCGCACGCCAGGATTGCCGCGGGCCTGTTCGTGCACGAGCCGCACGACCGCGATGAGGGCGCAGTCGTCTTTCTCCCGCTGGGACAGCTCGGCGCCGCGCCACGCGTAGCAGCCGGACCGGGACACGCCGAGCTGGGCGCACATGAACGACACCGGGCAGGCGCCCGAATCAGCCCAGCCCGCGATGGCAGCGGATCTCACTGCCTGCCTTTCGCGAACCAGGTCGCCGCTCTTCCTGCGAACGCTGCCTGCATCCGCAGCTCGGCGATCGCGGACTTGTCATCCCCCGGCTCGACGGCGGAGACGGGGTTTCCGTCCAGGTCGCGGACGTAGCGCTTGGCCAGGAACACCTGCCGCGCGTATGGCCAGATCCCCTCGGGTGCGGGCAGGACCTGGATGGTGCGGGTCTCGTCCCTGCCGTGGCCCCGGTCGCGCATCACGTGGCTGACCGGCACGCCGGCCCACGGCGGCGCGTCCAGCCGGGCGAACAGGCCCGGCTGGTTGTCCTTGACCGCAGTGAACACGTACGCCGCGCCCTTGTCCTCCTCCAGGTAGCGGGCGGTCTCCCGCTGGCAGTGCATCGCGTCCAGCGTCACCACCCAGCCTCGCAGGTCCAGCGGCCCCAGCAGCTCTCTCACCTCGGGGATCTCGTTGGTCTTGTGCGCGACGTCCCGCTGGGCGGCCACCGCCTGCTGGCCGTGGATCATCGCGGACAGCAGGTGCACCGGGCGCACGGCCTTCCCGTCCACGCTCAGCGCTCCTGCCAGCGGCGGCTCATCGTCCTGGCCGTGACGCGACTGGCCGCACTGTTCGCCGCCGGCGCTCCGCAGGTCAGCGGCGGCCTCCGGGTCAGGCGCATCGGTCCTGGTCAGCGAGGCGAACCCGGCGAGCTCGGCCAGGAACAAGCCGATGACGGTGTCCACCGCGCCCGCGTCGGTGTTCCTCAGCACCCGCCGGAAGGTGGCCACGTGCGGGGCGAGGCAGCGGCCGGTCAGCGCGCTGCGCCGGGCTCCCAGCGCGGCCAGCAGTTCCTGCGGCGCCTCGCCGGCCCACTCGCTGACCGCCAGCACCGACTCCGAGCCGGCCAGCACCGCAGCGGTCGCGACCGCCAGGCCCGACGCGAGCCGGTGCCGGATCCCGCGGCGCCGCCGCGGATCGGGGACCAGGCCCAGCAGCTCCAGCAGGCGGCTGCAGTCCCGAACCTCGACATGCAGCTCAGGTCGAAGCGGCAGAGGACAGCACGGCGGGCATGGCAGACTGAGCAGGCATCGGAACTCCCGGAGTGAGCGGATCTTGGCCGACCCGGCACTCTTACCGGAGTTCCGTTGCCTTCTCCGCGCCCGACACGCGCCGCTACCAGATCGTGATCATCCTGGGCATACCACCACTCACCAGGCGATCCTGAAACCGTGCCTAACCACTTTGCACAACGCCGTGGGGTGGCCGCTTGCACTGCGGCGGGTGCTCCCCTTGTTGACGGTTCGCGGATGGGCAGACAGCTGGTTCCCATCGTGGCGACGGCGCAGGACCGAACCTCGCGCCGAAATACCAAGATCTCCGCGTCCTTCGAGGTGTCGCTCCGCGCGAGGAGCGCCGGCCAGCCGAACAACCGGGCCATGAGCAGATAGACGAGGCGAAAGAGCACGAGTGCCGAGGGTAGAAGCCCAGGTCAGACGCTCTGCAGAGCTCTCGCACCCCACACGGCCCGGCACCCACAGCGCGCTCTGCTCGCCTGCCGGCAGATCGTTGACGTGACTCGCTGTCGGTGGACGCTCAGCGGCGGGAATCCACCAAGCCCGTAAGCACCCGCTTCCCCGATGACGCTTGGCTGTGGCCCGTCTGCTGCTCAGTGACCGTCAGCGTCGGGAAGCTGGTCGGTGGGACGCCGGCCCACAATGTGACGCTCGGGCCCTGGTTGAAGGTGCCGATAGGAACCAGGATCCCGGCGGCGTTCTGCAGCCATGCTTCGTAGTACCGGCCGTGGTCACGGCGGGGCAGCCCGGTGGTCTTCAGCTCGATCCGCCAGCCCGCGGTGGTCTTGGTCAGGGTTGCATTACCGCTGGCGCCGGGCGCCAGGTCGGTGGCTGCCAGCGCGGCCTTGAACTGCGTCGGAGAGTTGCCCGTGCCGCGCAGAGTCACGCCGACAGCCACCGCAACCACCACCGCGACCGCGACCGCGAACGCCGTGTAGACAAGTCCAGGCCGGAACCTGCGTGACCGTGCGCGTGGCGCTGGACTCGGACGGGCGCCTGATGCCACCGCGACGGCTGCCAGGACGCGGTTTTCGAGTGCCGGGTCTGGCTCCTCCCACGTCGACGGCTCGGCCAGCAACGCCCGCAACCGGTCCAGGTCCTCCCGATCCCCAGGGTCGACAGAACGGGCGGCGTCGCCCGCCATGTAGGCGATCCGATCGTCATCGCTGGTCACCGGCTCCCCTTTCCGCTTGGCTCTAGGGCACCTGGCCGGACCCGGTTCATCCGCGCCCTTCCCGAAGATTTCCGAGCTGGCCGGCCAGACAGGGGTGGCCCCAGAACGAGCGTAACCGTGACCGTACCAATTGGAACTCCGGCCGATCAGCGACCTCGGCAGGCCTGAGCCCGTCGAAGTGTTAAAGACGGGTGACCTTCTGCTCATCTGCAGGCAAGCCGCCGACGGCTCGACGAACCACCTAATGTCGTAGGCCGATTCCGTCAGCGGCGCAGGATGTCGATGGCCGCCCGCCGGGCGATCACGGCCAGCCATGGACCGAGCTCCTGGGTCAGGTCGTAATCGCCTGCCGCACGCCACGCCTGGACGAATGCTTGCTGCGTCGCCTCCTCGGCGAGTCGCCGGTCGCCCAGGACCTTGCATGCCACCGTGAAGACCAGCCCCCCGTAGGCCCGGTAAACCGTACGCACCGCGCCGGGATCGCCATCGCGAAAGCGGCTCGCCTCACCCTGATCCAACACCGCGCCAACGCTACCATCAGGGCTGTGTCTGCTGAGCGCGTGCGTCCCGGCGATCGGCTCCGTGAACTGCGGCTTCCCGTCGGCTGCGGGATCGATACGGTACCCGCCGCAGCGCCGACATGCTGGCCGAGGTCGGCTGGCTGAACACCGCCAGCAAGCACCCGCACGACCCGCCACAAACCCCGCCGTCGGCACCGTCACCCGTGCGCGGCGGCGATCGCCTGGCCGAACTGCTCGGCCAGCAGCTCGAACTGGCCGCGCACACGGTCCAGGACACATGGTGATCGGCCAGCGGCTGAACGGCCTCCGTCGGCCGCAAGTCTCGATCTACGCGGTACCTCGTGGTTGCTCGGCCAGGATACGCCGGATGTCTGTCAGGACGCCTCCGGTGTCGGCCGCGGCCAGAAGGTCGAATTGCCGGAGGGCTCTCACGCGCACCCCTGGCAGCGGGGCGATGGTCAGTGCCTTCTCGAATGTGCGACGTGCGGCTTGCGCCGCGTCGGGTTTGCCGGTGACGGCCTGTCCTGCACTGGCGATCCCCTTCACGTACAGCACATAGATCATGCCGTGGGCGCCCGCTAGAAGGGTGTCCGCCACGGACACCGCAGCAGAAAAGGCCTCGTCGGCGTTTGCGCGATCACCCTCGCGCAGACGGGCCGTCCCCAGAGCTACGAACACCTGCGGCAAGACCGGTCCGTATCCGTGACTGCGAGCGGCTTCTGCGGCCAGCCGGGCTTCGGGCCATTCTTCCCGGTACAGGCGGGCGTGTGCGAGGCCAAGGCAGGCTTCGGCCTGAACCTGCGCGTTCCCGATGTCAGCACCGATCTCGGTAGCTTCCTGGTAGTGCTCGATCGCCTGCTTGGTCTGCCCCAGGTCGGCGTAGCTGTTGCCAATGGCCCCCAGCCAGGAGCCTTCGCTGCGGCGGTCGCCGGTCTCGCGGGCGATGGCCAGGGCCTGCTGGTAGTGCCCGATCGCCTTGCCGGTCTGTCCCAGGTCCGCGAAGCACGCCCCGAGGCCGCCCAGCCAGGAGCCTTCGCTGCCACGGTCGCCGATCTCGCGGGCGATGGCCAGGGCCTGCTGGTAGTGCCCGACCGCCTGCCGGGTCTGCCCCAGGGTCGCGTACCGGCTGCCGAGGCTGCCCAGCGCGGTGCCTTCGATGCCGCGGTCGCCGATCTCGATGGCGATGGCGAGAGCCTGCTGGTAGTGCCCGATCGCCCGTCCGGTCTGCCCCAGGTCGGCGTAGCAGCCGCCGAGGCCGCCCAGCCAGAGGCCTTCGCTGCTGCGGTGGCCGGTCTCGCGGGCGATGGCCAGGGCCTGCTGGTAGTGCCCGACCGCCCGTCCGGTCTGCCCCAGGTCGGCATAGCTGTTGCCCAGGCTGCCCAGCGCACTGCCTTCGATACCACGATCGCTGGTCTCGCGGGCGATGGCCAGGGCCTGCTGGTAGTGCCCGATCGCCCGCCCGGTATTCCCCAGCGTCGAGTAGCTGTTGCCGAGGTTGCCCAGCGCGGTGCTTTCGATACTGCGGTCGCTGGTCTCGCGGGCGATGGCCAGGGCCTGCTGGTAGTGCTCGATCGCCCGCCCCGTATGCCCGAGAGTAGCGTAACTGGTACCGAGCGCGTTCGCTGTGGCCATCTGACCGTCCGGGCGGTTGAGCCTGCCGCTCAGGCGTTCATGCATGTCGACGGCCAGCCGGTAGTGTCCCCACCGCTGCAGATAGTCGTCGATGCCGGCGAGCACAGCCGCAGCGGTGTCGTAGTCGGCGTTGCTCCAGCGCAACTCGAACTCGGCTAGCTGCGGGCCGAGATCGTCCAGGCTCCGCCAGCTGTCCCTCGGTGTGCGGGTCTGCTCGAAGTAGCCGGCGGCCCGGGCCTGAAGCGCATACAAGGTGAATGGGACCGGCTCGACGCCCCGGTCTTCGCACTGCCCTGGCGGGATGCGGTTGACGGCGTAGTCACGGTCCACCTGGTGGAGGTAGTAGCGGCCCTCGTCACTGCGAACGAAATGCATGTTGACGAGCCGGGATAGCACGGGGCCGCTGTCGATGGCCGGCTCGATCGGCTGCAGCAGGTAGTCCACGGCCACCGGCGGCACCGGTGCTGCGTAGACGGCCAGTGCCTGCATCACTTGCCGGCCGAGCGGGTCGAGACGATCAAAGGCTTCCCCGACCAGGACCCCCACGATCTGACCCGGCAGCACGTTCTCCGCCGCGGCGAGCAGGCCGGGCAGGCTGGTGTCCCGGTCGGCGGCCAGGATCGCCGTCAGCGCCTCCAGTGCCCGCGGGAAACCCCGCGTCCGCTCGCAAACGGCCGCCAGCAGATCCGGGGACGCATCGCGCAGCCCCAGCGCGCCGGCCGGGTCCATGCTGTGCAGCACCTTGATCGCCTCGGGTGCAGGCAGGCCTGCGTCAAGGTCCAGGCGCTGCTGTCGGCCAGGGTACCGTAGCAGCAGCTCGCGGGGCACCAGGCGGGTGGTAGCGATCACCTTGATGCCGTGCTGGGGCGCGGCTAGCAGCTCGCCCAGCGCAGCATCAAGCTCGGGGTCGCTCAGCGCCAGCGTGGCCGGGTCGATCACGTCTTCGAGGTTGTCCAGCAGCACGACGCTGCGGCCGCCCGGGAACGCCTCCAGCAGCGTGAGCATCAGCCGGCGCGGCTGCTGCGGCTCGCGGTACAGCTGCAGCAGCCGTTCCGCCGCCGCGTCGGGAAGCAGCCGGGTCAAGTCGGCGAACATGTTCGGGAAGCTGACCGGATGAATGCCGACCGGGCTTAGATACACGATCGCATCGACCGGGAACTGGCCCCCGTCGTCGGGCAGCTGCCCGGCTTCCAGCGCCTTGAGCAGTCGACAGACCATGGCGGTTTTGCCCACCCCGCCGCGGCCGGCCACGGTCAGCAGCCGCAGTCCGTCGTCGCGCAAGAACTCGCCGATGAGCCGGGTTTCCACATACCGGTCCTGAAACCAGCTAGGCGCGGTCATCGGCGGCGGATTGACAAACCTGGCCCGGCGGACTGCCGGCTCATGCTCGGGCTGGCGCTGCCGCTGCAGGTCACTTTCGATCCGCTGCTCGGTTTGCTGCCGCAGCTCCTTCAGCGCCTCAAACACCAGCAGTTCCAGCTGGTCCGGCGACCCCACCCGCCGCACCGTCACCCCGGCGTCCGTGGCCCGCGTACGGAACCCGCGCTGCTGTTCGTCGTATTGGGGATCCGACAGGTACTTTCCTGGCAGCGGCAGGACTGCGTCCTCATCCAGCAGGAAGACCAGCCGCGGCAGGCCCTGCTCGGTGGCGGCCGCGAACTCCAGCTCGGTATAGGACAGCTCTGGCTCGTCCTTGACGGGTGAGCCGTAACGGAAGCCGATGACGCCGACATAAACGTTGGCGCTGTGAACCTGCTGCCGGCAATAAGCTGCCGGATGGTCCTCCCGCGCGGTGAAGTAAGCCATGTCCATGACCGTCTCTCCGGCCCGGATCACAGCCCGCTCCGCCGCGGCCACGAACGACCGATCCTGCGGGTGCTGCCGCAGCTCGGAAGTATGGCTCAAAAATACGCGCAGGGGCGCCGACTCCACGCTGGGCCGATACGGGTGATCCGGCCGGCAGATCCAGGCAACAGTGGTGGTCTCCTTCACGGCCACGTGGATAGGCCGGTAGGTGGCGGCGTCGCCTGCCGGGCTGTGCCGGACGACCTCGTCGAAGAACCACGACGAGACGATCAGCGCCAGTGTCCCCGGCGATTCCTTCAGAGCGGACTTGAGCGGGCCGGCATCCAGCAGCCGGAATGCCAGGTTGATCGACGCCGCCGTAACCCCGTGCTCGTCGTAGTAGACCTCGCCCGCATGCAGCGCCATCCGCAGACGGATATTCTCCTCAGCGCGGTGCGCGGCATTGTGCTCCCGCAGCGCCTCCGCTAGCTCGCGCGGCATCGATTCGATGAAGATACCCTTGGGCACCTCTGCCGGAATCAGGACGAAGACACCATCACCGCAGCTCTCCTGATAGCACTCAGCCCACGGGATGCCGACGTGACTGAAGGCCTGCTGCAGTGCCCGGTACATGCCATCGCGGACTGCCAGCCGGTGCGGATTGGTCCGCCGCTGGTCCCCGAAGCCCTCAACATCCACGACGAGTATGGTTCGGTGGACCGCTGGTCGCTGATGTTCCATCTGACCTCGCGCCCACGGGGTAAGCCAGCAACGATGACCATGCTGACCGGGGTGATCATTGTAGCCGTTCATCATGACCGGGGTAGTGCCAGGAGTGGTGCGAGCCAGGTGCTGCGGGTCCCGTTCCCGGGCGCCTGGTGTTATGTGAACAGCGTCATCATCACCCTGACCTTCGGGTCGCTCGAACGAGGTTGGAAGTCTCGGCGAGGACCAGGCCGTCGCACTCGCGCTGTCGATTGCGCGAGCGCACCCGCGCGCTCGTTGTGGTAGGTACAGGGGAAACGCCAGTCACTACCCTGGCGCGCCGTCGCGGCAAGGGCGACGATGAGCCTATGCGCCACGAAAGGTGCGTCACCTCACTGTCCTGGATCCCATCGGAAGCGGTCACAGGAGGGGCCCAGATGGCCTTCGACGCCGGATTCACCCACTACGACGATCCTCCGCCCGCTGAACTCGGCGAGGTCGAGGACCTGCGAGTCGCGGACAGGTTCCGTTTTGCGAATGTTCTTCGCGCCTGGATCGACGTCGACGGCTCGGGCCGGATCACCGGCTCCGGCTACGGCGGGGGAGGCCTGATGGGCTCCACCACTATCAGATTGGGCGGGCTGCATTACCGCTTCCAGGCGGCGCCGCTCCCCGACCGCCAGCATGATCCAGAGCGAGGAGATGGGTGGGTGCGGTTCGTGCAGACCACGGGCGGCCGGACCGGGCTGCCCGCGCCCCGGCGGGTGCGGCGCAGTCCGTATGTCCAGTGGCAGGCTCCGCTGGTGTGGACGACCCTGTCGCTCACGCTGCACGCCGACGGCCGGGCCGAGTTCGGGATGACCGGGGCGAGCCGGTTCCCCCGGCACTGGGTGTACGACTTGGGCGGCAAGGTTTCGCACAAGTCCGGCCTGACCGATTTCCGTGACTGGTACCGCAAGTCGTTTGGCCGTTACAGCCCGTGGGGTGACGAGAACTCCTCGGCACTCGTCATGGAAGTCGAGACGGCGCTGGAGCGCGCGCTATCGGTGCGGCTGATGCACGGAAGGGCCAAGCCGAGAATCGACCGGCTCCTGGCCGGCACGACCCTCGTCCAGCAGGGACAGCCCGGGACCGACGTCTATCTGGTCCTGGACGGCGTCATCCGGGTCGAGCGGGACGGGGAACGGCTGGCCGAGTACGGGCCTGGCGCCCTCCTCGGCGAGCGGGCTCATCTCGAGGGAGGCGTCCGCACGTCCACGCTTGTCGCGGTCACGCCCTGCCGGGTGGCGGCGGTTGACGCCAGCCACCTGGACCGCTCTGCCCTGGAGGAGCTGTCCGGCGGGCACCGGGGAGAGGATCTCGACCAGAGCTGACAGGGTGCGGCTCGTCCGGCTGCACCAGCTGCCCGGGGACGGGAGCTGGCTTCACTGGTTACCCCAGGTTCTGGGATAACGTGTGCCAGTGCTGCGGCTCAGCTGGCGTAGCCGATTTCTTTCTCGGCCTCTACGCCGCGGCAGGCCACCCTGCGGCAGCTGCGCAGGCAGCGGCGCAGCCTGTGGGGTTCCAGAAGTCGGCCACCGGCCATGACCTCGGCTTCTAAGCGGCTCGCACGTATTCGTTGATGAGGCCGCCAAGGATGGTTCGGCGCTTGATTCGCTCCTGGGAGAGGTCGGCGACGGGGTGGTCGGGCCGGGGCGGCGGAGCTGGCGGCCGCGGTGGGTCGTCGTCCGTTGTAGTGCGTCTCGTACCCGGCCAGGGCGATCCGCAGGTGTCGCTCGCCGAAGATCAGCATCCGGTTGGTCAGCTCGGTCCGGGCGGTAAGCACGAAGCGTTCCGCGTTGGCGTTCGCGGTGGGCTTCGGGGTGGGATCTTCACGGTTCCGATGCCGGCGCTGGCCAGGACCGCGCCGAAGGACTCGGTGAACTGCCCGGCCCGGTCGCGGACCAGGAACCGGAAGTCCGCGGCGCGATCGCCGAGATCCATCAGAAGATTGCGGATCTGCTGTGTGGTCCACGACCCGTCCGGGTTTCGCGGTGACCCCGAGGATGTGCACACGTCGGCTGCCGACCTCCACGACGAACAAGCTATACAGGCGCCGGAGCGTGACCGCGCAGTCCACGTGAAAGTCGGCGGCGAGCATCGTCGCGGCTTGCGCGTGCAGGAACTGCCGCCACGTCGTGTCAGTGTGCCGTTTCGGTGCCGGCAGTATCTCAGGCCTTTCAGGACCCGGCGCTCCGTGGAGGCGCCGGCCCGGTGGCCGGGCTTGAGCAGCTCACCCTGGATCCGCTGGTATCCCCAGCCGTGGTCCTCGGTGGCGAGGCGCTCGATCAGCGCGGTGATCTCGGCGCTGACCGGCGGTCGTCCGATCCGGTTCGGGTAGGTCCACTTCCAGGTGACCAGGCGACGGTGCCACCGCAGGACGGTTCCCCGCGTGACAAGCCGGGTGCACTCGCAGCTTTCCCGGCAGGAGCCGGATCAGCGCGGCGAGGACCGCGTGGTCGGCCCAGTCCAGCCGGGGCGGTGGGTTGGTGCGGCGCAGCACGGTTACCTCGTGCCGTAGCACGAGCAGCCAAGATCACGTAAGTTCGGGCTAGCCGTAGCCGTGGAGACCAACTCGGTTGTGGGTTGCACCAGTCGAGCGTGCGATCGCCCACATCAAGTCGTGGCGCATTCTCCACACCGACTACCGGAGGCCTCTCCGAGCCTACCTCACATCGTTCAGAGCCGCCATTGGCTTGTACTTCTTCAAACTCGATTTTGAATAAGCTTCCGAGCTTACGCCCAGGATATCCGCAATGCGGTCGGCGGGAATTCTATTCTCGTACATCTGGATCGCAGTGAGACGCTCTCCGCTGGTAGACCTGCGTCCTTTCTTCGCCATGCGGCTATTATCCCGCAGGGTCAGCATTAAAGGTCCAGAAACTTATGAACTAATTAGTATCAATGCAGGACTACGTGTACGCGTTGAGAAGGGGGCCAGCGCCAATGGACACTTGCGGCGACGCTGGCCCCTCCGAATCATGGGCTGACGAGCGAGAAGCCTGCCACCCCATTCCCATTGCCTGCCGCCCTGAGGGTCTTGGGGCTCAGCCCCTCGTTGGCGAAGAGGTACAACGGGTGGCCCTTGTAGGTCACCTGCTTGCCGAGGCCGGTCCAGTGGGTGCCCACGGCCCACGCATGCGCGCCATGTGACGTCCCTGGGTGGCCTGCCGTGAGCATGTACGGCCACACCCTGGCGCACGGTCCTGGCGGGCACGCGCTGGCGCGCTTGTAGACTGGGAAGTTGATCCAGCCGACACCGGTCTGCATAGTGGTCGCGAGGTAGCGGCGGCCGTGGAGCTTGACCGTGGTGAGGTTGCTCGTCCACGGGAGCTGGTTACCGTTTGGCCTGACCAGGAACCATACCCCGTGCCACGGCGGGAGGCTGGGCTCGTCCCATCCCTCGCCAGTGACCGCGCCCGGCTGCTTGTCAAACAGGTACAGCGGCCTTCCGTTGTAGGTGACCTGGCGGCCGACGCCCTTCCGCGACACTGACCCGAGGAGTGACGGCTGTATCCCTGGCCCGGCGATGGGGGCGCCATTCGTGGTGATGGCCGGCCATTCTGCATTCAGGTCGTTCGATGGCCCGGTACATGTGATCGGCCCGACCGGGGTCTTCGTCGCCCCGGTAGTACAGCCGAAGTGGTGGTCGAAGTCCGATGTGATGTCATAGAGTGAGAAGCCCTTGTACTTCCCGCTGCCGACGACGAGTGCCTTGCCGAACGGGGTGTTCGCCACTGTGATGACGGTCCCGCCGCCCGCGGCAAGGGCGGCCCCGGCCCCCGCCACGAGACCGAACACGCCTAATGCCGCAGACACGATCATGATGATGACTTTGCGCATGCGATACTGCCCCTTCCCCCTGGGTGTTTTCATGTGACCCCGCCCGCACCGTAGCGGACGCTTGCTGACCCCACAAGGACCAGGCGACGGTGTCACCGCAGGACGGTACCTGGGGTGACCAGCCGGTGCGCCCGCAGCCATCCCCGCAGGTGCCGGATCAGCGCGGCCAGCACCGCCCGGTCTGGACCGTTCCCGCTTCGGTGGACACCCGGCTTAGCTGCCCGATTCGTCGGGAGAGCGAGAAATGGGTTCGACACGCCGCGCATTTACGCCGGAGTACAAGGAGCAGTCGGTAGCTTTCGTCATCGACGGTGGCCGTCCGGTCGCTGAGGTCGCCCGCAACATCGGCGTCCATGAGATGACTCTGGGCAAGTGGGTGAAGGTGGCACGAGCGGCCGCGGCATCGGGGATTTCCCCGGATGCCCCGCTGGGCGAGTCAGAGCGGGTGGAGCTGATCCGGCTGCGGGCCGAGTCCCAGGATGACAAATCCGCGATCGCCGAGCTCAGGATGCAGGCAGCGTTCGCAAAAAAAGTGGCGACCTGGTTCGCGAAAGGCAAGCAGTAAGATTCGCTGCCATCGCGGACTGGGCTGATTCGGACGCCTATCCGGTGTCGTTCATGTGCGCCCAGCTCGGCGTGTCCCGGTCCGGCTACTACGCCTGGCGGGCCGCGGAGCCCTCCCAGCGGGAGAAAGACGACTCGGCCCTCATCGCGGTCATGCGGCTCGTGCACGAGCAAGCCCGGGGCAACCCTGGCGTGCGACGCCTGCGCGCCGGCCTGGCCGCCCTCGGCCACCTGGTGTCCCACAAGCGCGTCCACCGGCTCATGCAGGCCGCTGGCCTGCGAGGACGCCACCCGAA
>CABEAR010000196.1_pt1 | contig 20566 bp, 18 predicted proteins | sample 3422041 | NCBI WGS metagenome assembly CABEAR01 (sample SAMEA5534326, study PRJEB31848) | metagenome | biome: tundra; feature: field; material: soil | place: USA | collected 2013-05 | depth 0.15 m | reverse complement strand
GTCTCGAACGTCCTGCCCGATGCCGCATCGGCCCACTGCCCGTTGATGAACAGCTGGCGCGGCGCGCCGATGAACGCCTCGACGTTCCGGTCCAGGGTCACTGTCATTCTTGGTCATCTCCCTTGCCGTACGGCGCCGACAGCCGCACGGTAGCGGCCAGCCTGCAATCGCCGTCCTGTGCCCCGGCCTGCCGACCGAGGAACATTCGACAGTGCTTATTGTCCGGCAGGCTGACCGCCACCACAGCTACCCAACCGGACAGGCCGGTGCGCCCGGCAGGACGGCGTCATGACTACCCGGTCGCGCATATGCTGCCGGAAATGCTGACGTAACGCCTTCTTGACATCGACGTAATCTCGACCATAGTTAGGCGTAGCAGGGCAGGAGCATTTATGCCCGTTCTACCGGAAAACCTCACGATGGCCGATAGCGACTGGCCACGGCCCGATGAGAGCAGCGGCCAGCTGGCCGGCCCGTGCGGAGACGGCTCGCGATCCGCCCAAGGCCCTACTCGCCTGGCCAAGTTCCATGCTCCGGAGATCGTCTTCGGCCCTGGTGCGCTGGCGGAACTCGGTTACTGCGCCGCACGGCTTGGCGCCCGGCGGCCGTTCCTGGTCACCGACCCTGGGCTGATCGAGGCGGGCTGGGCCGATGAGGCGCTCGCCCATCTGCGGCAGGGCGGCCTGCACCGGGCAGTGTGGCATGACGTCATCCCTAACCCCAAGGATCACGAGATCGAAGCCGCGTTCCACCGGTACTCCGAGGCCGGCTGCGACGTGATCATCGGGCTGGGCGGCGGCTCGTGCATCGACGCGGCGAAGGGCGTCGCGATCATTTCCGGCAACGGCGGCCGGATCCTCGGCTATGAGGGCGTGGATCAGGTCGTCCGCCCGATCCCGCCCACCGTGATGGTGCCGTCTACCTCGGGCACGGGCGCGGACGTGTCGCAGTTCGCCGTCGTAACCGACACCGTAGCTCGCATCAAGATCATCATCATCAGCCGGACGCTGGTGCCGGAAATCTCGGTGATCGACCCGCGCCTGCTCACGACGATGCCGGATTGGCTCAACGCCGCTACCGGGCTGGATGCGCTGACGCGCGATCGAGGCATTCGTGTCCCGCGCGCATAACCCGCTGGCCGACCGGCACGCACTGCACGCCGTCAACCTGATCACCGCGCACCTCCTACGCACCCAGCTGCGGCCGAAGGAGTCCAGACCGCGCGTGGCCATGGCTCAGGGATCGCGGCAGGCGGGCATGGCGCTCACCAATGCCATGCTTGGTGCGACGCACGCGATGAGCCACCAGGTGGGCGGGTTGCTGGACGCGCCGCAGGGGCTGGTGAACGGCGTGCTGCTGCCCCACATCATCAGGTTCAACGCCCAGGTCTGGCCGCACCGGTTCGTTCCGCTGGCCGCGGCCGGCGGCATCCGCACTGAGGGCGTGCCCGCCGACGAGGTCGCGCTGATCCTCGCTGACCGGGTACGCCAGCTGGCCGACGAGGAGGGCGTGCCGAACGGGCTGGCCGAGCTCGGCGTGACCGAGGCTGTGGTATCCCAGCCGGCCCGGACCACCCTGAAGGACGCCTGTCTGACCACCAATCCCCGCGAAGCAGATGCGGGCGACATCGAGGCACTGTTCCGGGCGGCTTTGTGACGGGATTGCCGGTGACCGAATCAGAGCGCGGTGCTCGGCCGGGCGACGACCTGGAGGCACTGACCGGCCTTCGCTCCGGCAAGCGCTCGTTCTATCCTGAGTACGTTCGCTCCGCCGAGCGCCTTGAGCAAGCTGTGCAGGCACTGGACGGCATTTCCCGTGCCCTGGTCCGCACCGCAGCTGGTCCCCGCACGCTGGTCGAGTGGGTGGTGCGGACGGCGACGGCGCACCTGCGGGCCGACTGGCTGCTGTTCGTCGTGGCCGACGGGGCGCTGCCGGCCGCGCGTCCCCGGTTCCTCGCCGTGGCCGACGGCACGCTGATCGACGACGAGACCATGCTGCCGGCTGACGTCCGCGAGCACCTGGCCGTGCTCCGCGGCCGACCCTGGGAAGTCGAGTCGCCCGACAGCGGCCTGGGCTGGGTGCGGGTGTCGATGACCCTGGATGACGAGCCGGTCGGCGGGATCGCCGCGCGGCCGAGAGCCGGACTCGAGGTGGCGGCCACCGATCGCGCCATCCTGCGGGTGCTGGCCAACCAGGCCGCCGTGGCCCTGCACAACTCGTTCCTGTTCCACGCGACTACCCAGCTGCGGGGGCGCAGCGAGCAGCTCTACGACGCGACCACCCAGCACGCCAGGGACCTGGCTGCGCGCAGCGCCGAGCTTGCGGAGACGCAGCGTCAGCTGGTCGCGGCGATGCAGCGGCAGGCGCTCGACGACGAGCGGCACCGGATCGCGCGCGAGCTGCACGACAGCGTTACCCAGTCTGTGCTGTCGGTCGGCATGACCATCGAGGTATGCCGGGCCGAGCTGGAGAGCATGGGCGGCCAGGCAGCCGAGATCGCGGCCCGGCTGGCCCCGGCCAAGGACCTCAGTCGGCACGCGGCGGAGCAGCTGCGCGGCGCGATCTACGCACTGAACCACGCTGCTGACGAGTTGCCAGGCCCGCTGCCGCTCATGCTGCAGCGGCTGTCCACGGTGCACCGGCCCACTGATCTGCACGTGCAGGTGATGCTGGAAGGAGACCAGGTACCGCTGCCCGCCGAAGCCGAGCAGTCGGTGCTCCGGTGGACCGGGGAGGCACTGTTCAACGCCGCGACGCACGGCAAGGCCACACGCGCCGTGGTGCGGCTGCGTTACCAGGCCGACGCGGTGGCCGTCAGCGTGTCCGACAACGGGACCGGCGACCCGGCACAGCTACGTCGCGCCCTGCGACTGTCCCACGCCGCGGACCTGTCCGGACTGCACCGCGGACTGGCGAACATGCTGGACATGGCGGAGGAACTGGGCGGCGCACTGTCCATCCGCCGCGCTCGGTCCGGCGGCGTCCGTCTGCGGCTGCATGTCCCGCTGCCCTTGCCCCGCGGCAGCGCGGCCGACAGCCGGCCGCCGCCGGAGAGACGCGGGTGGTGATGCGTGAGACTGCGGCGGCCCAGCCGGAGTCGAGCGTGGAGGTTCCGGTCAGGATCGTGCTCGTCGACGATCACGCCATCCTCCGGCAGGGTCTGCGCTCGCTGCTGGAACGCGAGCCTGACCTGCAGGTAGTGGGCGAGGCCAGCTCACCGGGCGAGGCGCTGGTTGTTGTCGAGCGGACCCGCCCGACGATCGTGCTGCTCGACATGAAGCTGTCCCCTGCATCGGATAACGACGGGCTGGCCCTGTGCGGCCGGCTGACCAAGCGCTATCCGGGGCTCGCCGTCCTGGTGCTCTCGACGTTCGTGGACGACGCCCTGGTGGTCAGCGCCATTCAGCACGGAGCGTGCGGCTACGTGGTCAAGGACGTCGACACCGTGGAACTGGTACGGGCAATCCGCCTGGTCGCGCGGAACGGCAGCGCCTTCGACTCCCGCTCGGCCGCCGCCATGGCCCGGTCGATCCACGCCCCGCGGGCACGATCACCGCTGACTGACCGCGAGCTGAGCGTGCTGCGGCTGGTCGCGAACGGCCTGAGCAACCGGCGGATCGGCGCGCACCTGCATCTGTCGGAGACCACGGTGAAGTTCCATGTGCGCAACATCATGCGCAAGCTGGACGCGACCAGCCGCGCCGAGGCGGTCTACAAGGCCACCAAGGCCGGCCTGGACCTGACGTCCGGCTGAGCACGCAAGCCTAGCCGGCGGTGAGGATCAGCCAGCCGCCGTAGTGCTCGTGCACCGAGTAACGACGGCCGGTGCTATCGCCTAGCTCACCGAGCTGGCGCAGGTTGACAGTGCGGATGTGACCATAGGCGGCGGTGGGCTCATCCTCGACCGGCACGGCGACCACTACCTGGCGGCGGGCGACCCGCAGCGCCTCGCGGATCACCGCGCCGCCGCGCTCGGGACTCACGTGCTCCAGCAGGTGGATGACGCTGACCGTATCGGCCCAGCCATCTGGTTCCGGGATCCGGGCCGCATCGCACACCAGCGTGCTGACCAGCAGCCCGCGCGCGGCGGCTACGGCCGTTAGCAGGCGCATGGTACCGCCGGACAGATCAGAGGCGGTCACCGTATTATCCGGCCGCTCGGCCAGCAGCAGCGGGAAAAAGCCGAAGCAGGAGGCGACGTCGAGTACCTGGCCGGCCGGAACGAGCTGCAGTGCATGCGCATACACGGCAGCGAACTCACTGATCGGCGTGCGCCCGCGGCCGTCGGCCGGCTCCGGCGTCCGCCAGCACTGGCGGATTCGGGCGAGGGTATTGCCGTAGAACGTGCTCCATGCCAGCAGCGGGTCATCAATGCAGGACCGGACGACGCCGGTGAATACCCGCTCGAAGGTGTCCGCCCCGGACAGCCAGCCCGGCGCGAACAGCTCAGTGGCGAGCAGCCCGGCCAGATCGTTGTCTAGCTGGTCGGGGCGCAGCCAGTGGCTCACCTCGATCCGGCGGCCGCGTTCCCACAGGCAGAAGTGATCAGTGCGGACGACCGGAACGGCGCCGCCGGCGGAGCCGGGGGGCACCTCGGTCCGGAGCACGCCGACCAGATAGTCGTCGTAGCGACCCCGCGGGCACGGCGCCAGCGGGTCGATGGCCTGCGGGAGCGACCGGATCAGCTGCGCCTCGCTCACCGCCCGGTCGCCTCCGCCGATATCTGCTGGGCGGCGTGCTGCAGCCCGGTGAGATCGGCGACCACCTGGACGCGGTCGCAGAACTGCGCGTAGCGGGGCAGGTCGCACGCGCCGAGGGCCCAGGAATACCGGGGCTCGGGCGTCAGCCAGATCGTCTCGCGGACTCGGCGGGTGATCTCCTGAAAGGCATCCACCTGGGCGTCGTTGCCGTTGCCGCGCCCGTCCCCGAGCACAATGAGCGTGCTGCGGCGGTCAAGCGCGGCGGAATGCTCCGACAGCAGCTCGGTAAAGGTTGCGCCGTAGTCGGAGCTGGCGTCCACGTCCAGCAGGCCGCCGGCGGGCAGCCCGTCGAACACCAGGCCGAGCGCCCGCTCCAGCGGATGCTCGGCGAACAGCTCCGTGATCTCGACCGGCGCGTCGACGAAGGCGAACGTCCGAGCCTGCGTGAACAGCAACTGCATGCCGTACACCAGGTGCAGCGTGAACCGCGCGGTCGCGCGCACCGACAGCGATACGTCGGTCAGCAGTACCAGCCGGGGCTTGTCGGCGGCACGGCTGGTGGTGACGGGCTGGAACGGGATGCCGTCGTACCGCATGTTCTTGCGCATGGTGCGGCCCGGGTGGACCCGGCCGCGAGAAGTGTTGCGCTGCCGGCTGGTCGGGGCACCGTGCAGCTGTCGAGCCAGTCGGCGCAGCGCCTCCTCCAGTTCCGCTCGCTCCCGCTCGTCGACGGACTCCACCCGCGCACTCTCGGCGATCCGCGCCTCCACGGCCGCGTTAGCGAGCTTGTCCAGGTAGCGTCGCAGCAGCTCGGGCAGATCGTCGATGACGCCTGCCAGCTGCCGGCGCAGCATCGCCAGCGTCTGCTCGTCGATATCCTGCTCGGCTGCCCCGAGCCAGCCGAGCAGCACCTCCTGCTGCGCCACGCTCAGCGCGGTGTCGACACGGTGCCCGGTAGCCGGGGAGAGCTGACCCGGCAGACCCGGGTTGTGCAGCCGTTCGGTTTCCAGCTGCACGGACGCCCCGGCGTCCCGCGCGCCGTCGGCGCCTTCCTTGGACAGCACGATCTCGTCCGTCACCGACGCCAGGTCGATCTTGTTGGCTTCCTGGTGCAGGTTGTACTGCTGGGCGAGATCGTCCTGGCGGAAGAAGTCCCTGATGTCGGCCGGCTTACCGTGACTGTGCCCCTGCTGCGGGAGCTGCGAAGGCTCTTCGGAGACCGTGAACGACTCCAGCTCGCCGCTGTCGGCAAGGTCGTCGTGCTCATGACTGTGACCGTGGATGTCGGTCCGGCCGGCTACCGGACGCAGCGAGAAGAACGCCGTGAACAGCTCGTCGAACAGCTCGTCGTCGCGCCGGTCCTTGATCAGCGTCACGCGCAGCGCCGCCCGCAGCGTATCGGAGTCGGCGAGGACGCCAGGTTGGGCGGCGGCCAGCATGCCGTCGGCAGCCTCGGCAACCGATACGCGCACGCCGAACAGCCTGAGCAAGCGGACGAACCGATGCAGGGCGCCTTCCACATGCCGCTCCGCTCAGCCGGGCCGTCGCCGGGTGAGCGCCGCGAACGACCGGCTGCCCTGGCCTTCACCGGGTACGGCACGGCGGCTCGGGCCGGGACCCGGGGCGCCGTAGTACCCCTCGTCATGGCGGCCTGGCTGGTCCTTGGCCGCGCGGACGTCCCGGCTGTCGGCCCCGTCCTGCTGACCGTGCCTGTCCTCGTCGCGGTGCCCGTGCTCACCAGCATGCCCGTGCTGATCACCGTGCTCGTGTGCGTGCCCGGGCCCGTGCCCGTGGGAATGGCCTGCGGCGGCCAGTTCGCGGTTCGGGTCGACCAGGCGGGGCAGCACCTCCACAGCGCGCTGCATGTCCCGCTCGTACTTCAGCACGATGTTGAGTGTGTCGGCGAGCACGCCCGCGTCGAGTTCATCGACGCCGAGCACGGTCAGGGTGCGTGCCCAGTCGATCGTCTCGGAGATGCTGGGGCTTTTGCGCAGCGGAAGCTCCCGAAGGCCGCGCACCACCTCCACGAGCTGCCGAGCGGCGGCCTCCGGCAGCCCGGTCTGCTTGGACCGCACGATCTCCAGCTCCCTTTCCGCGGCCGGGTAGTCGAGGAACAAGTGCAGGCAACGGCGTTTCAGCGCGGCTGAGAGGTCACGCGTGTTGTTCGAGGTGAGCACCACGTACGGCGGCGTCTTCGCCGTGTAGGTGCCGATCTCCGGCACGGAAACCTGAAATTCGCCGAGGCATTCCAGGAATACCGCCTCCAGGGCCTCGTCGGCGCGGTCCACCTCGTCGATCAGCAGCACGGCGGGCTCATCGCCGCGGATAGCGTCCAGCAGGGGGCGGGCGAGCAGGAAGTGGTCGGAGAAGAACACGCCGTCGTGGGCTTCGATCCGGGCCACCGCCGCGGGAATATCCGCAGCGTCGGCGATGATGTCGTTGATCTTCTCGCGCAGCATCTGGGTATACAGCAGCTGCTTGCCATAATCCCATTCATAAAGGGCCCGGGTCTCGTCCTGCCCCTCGTAGCACTGCAGCCGGAGCAGCCGTCGGCCGGTTACCTCCGCCAGCGTCTTGGCGAGCTCGGTCTTGCCAACGCCGGCCGGTCCTTCCAGCAGGACCGGCTTGTTCAGCCGCGTTACCAGGTACACCGTGGTGGCCAGCCGCCGGTCGGTGATGTACCCGGCCGCGGCGAACCGGCTGACGACGTCGTCGATCGACAGGAAGGTACTGCGATCATCGGTCGACTGGGGCACGTGTCCTCCGGTTCGTCCGGGCCGAGGGTGCCGCCCGCTGCGGGCGGTCAGCTGAGCAGGTCGTCCAGGTCACCGTTGAGGCAGTGGTCGACCACCGGGCGGACCGTCTCGAAGGTGCACTCTTTGGGATTGCCCGGCGTGCAGGCGTCGCCGAGCACGTGATTGGTGATCCGGTCGATATCGGCGGCGTCACCGGTGATCGTCTTGGCGTTCTCGTAGAACTTCGTCGGCCCCTTGCCGAGCCGGTTCTTGGAGTAGCTGTCCTGCGTCACGTCGGTGAACTTCTCCGGGATGCCCACGTCCCGCAGCAGCCGGATGGCCGCCGCCAGCGCAGCCCCGGCGGCCTGCACGGCCGTCATGCCGTGGGTGTCGATGCCCATCTCTTCGGCGATGTCGGCGAACCGCTGATAGGCCACCGGCATGTTGAACGCCCACACCCGCGGCAGCGCGATCGCGTTGTTCAGGCCGTGGTGGATGTCGTAGAAGGCACTGAGCGCATGCGAGATGGAGTGGACGATACCCAGGCCGCCGGAGTTGAACGCCTGCGCGGCGATGTACTGGGCGTACATCATTCCCTCGCGCCCAGGCAGGTCCTGGCCGTTCCATACAGCTGCGCGCAGGTTCTGCGAGGTCAGCCTGATGGCGTACAGCGCGTTGCCCAGCGAGGGCGGGAAGTTCAGCCGGGACACGTAGGGCTCAGAGGCGTGCGCGAGCACGTCGAAGCCGCACTGGGCGGTGAAGTCAAGCGGGCAGTCGTAGTACAGCACCGGGTCGTCGACCGCGAGGCTGGTCACGGAGGCGTCGTCGAACGCGACGTACTTATGCGGGTTATCCGGGTCAGTGGTGGTGTCGGTGATGACATACGCCCACGAGGTCTCCGAGCCGGTGCCCGCGGTGGTGGAGACGGCAATGTGCGGCGGGTTCTTCGGGTTCTCTGACTTATTGAAGCCCTCGAACTCGTTGATGTTACGGCCATCGTGCGCCACCGAGATCCGGGCGCCCTTGCACGCGTCGTGCGAGGAGCCGCCGCCGATCGAGACGAACGAGTCGCACTTGTTCTCCTGGTACAGCGCGACGGCGTCCATCACGTTGTAGTCCTTGGGGTTGGACTCAACCTTGTCGAAGACCACGACCTCCAGGCCGTGGTACTTCAGCGACTCGACGATCTTGTGGACGGTGTCGCTGCCCCGCAGGCCCGTGGTCATCACCAGGACCTTCCGGAAGCCCAGCTTCTTGGCCTCCGGCCCGATCATCTCGTGCGCGCCCGGGCCCAGCAGCGCCCGGGGAACCGGGTGGAACTCCTTGATCGGGAAGGGCTTGAGCAGTTCGTCAACCTGCATGGCGCACGGGCTCCTCTCCGTGTCGGTCGTGCTCCCGCGCGGTGTCGGGGATTACCGCCGCGTCAGCCGGCCGGGCCGGTCTTAAAGGAGCACCGATGCCGCGAGGCTAAGCAGCGCCGCTGCAATCCGGAACCCGCGAGCGCCGATTCCGCCCGGCAGCGACCGCATTCGGCCCGGACGAGCGGGCCCGCACCTGCCCTATTGGACGGGCCGCGCCGCGAAACTGTCCAAGTGGACGGGCGATGACGGCCAGAAGCATAGTGACAGGGCTCGCGGCGGCCCATACGGTCGCCAGCATCAGGCGCCACCAGCCGACGACCAGCCACGTTCGTCGCCCGCCCACCGCAGGAGGATTCCCATGCAGCAGGACAGCCGCGTAGAGAAGTCCCCGGCCGACGCCGCGTCGCGCCACGACGCCGCCGCCGATGACGCCGCCCGCGGCGATGACCAGGGGATCATCGAGGAGCTGCTCGTCGAGGAAGTCTCGATCGACGGAATGTGCGGCGTCTACTAGAGCTGGAGCTACCGCGATGACTGCGCCATTCGAGCCTGCCAGAGGCTACCGGCTCAACCCGGATGTCGCGCTGCGCCCCGAGCCATTCGGGGCACTGGCTTACCACTTCGGCACCCGGCGACTGTCGTTCCTGAAGGCGCCGGAACTCGTCGAGCTGGTACGCGGGCTCGGCACGCACCAGTCAGTGTCCGATGCCCTGGCCGCCGTGCCGGACGGTCGGCGCGACGTCTACCTGCGCGCGCTGGCCGCGCTGGCCGCTGCCGAAATGATCGTTCCCCAGCGAGATCGGAGCGAAGTGCCGTGACGACGACCAGCTGCGAGCCGGCCCGGACCGAGCGCGTACCCGCCCTCGTGGAGCAGTTCAAGGGCGGCCTCGCCGCGCCGATCTGCCTGACCTGGGAGTGGACGTACGCCTGTAACCTGTCGTGCGCGCACTGCCTGTCGTCCTCGGGTCGGCGCGACCCGGACGAGCTGACAAATGCCGAGATGCGGGCGGTGGTCGACGAGCTACGGTCCATGCAGGTTTTCTACGTCAACGTCGGCGGCGGCGAGCCGACCGTGCGGCCGGACTTCTGGGAGCTGCTGGACTACGCGGTGGCCAGCGGTGTGGGCGTGAAGTTCTCCACCAACGGGCTGCGGCTCAACGCCCGGCGCGCGCAGCGCCTGGCCGCCACCGACTACGTCGACGTGCAGGTCTCGCTGGACGGCGCGAGCAGGCAGGTCAATGACGCGGTCCGCGGGCACGGCTCCTATGACCTGGCGCTGCGGGCGATGGAAAACCTGGCCGAAGCTGGCTTCAAGAACTTCAAGATCTCCGTGGTGATGACCCGGCACAACGTGTCCCAGCTGGACGAGCTCGCGGCGCTCGCCGGCCGGTTCGGCGCCCAGCTGCGGATCACCCGGCTGCGTCCGTCCGGCCGCGGCGCGGACGTGTGGCCTGAGCTGCACCCCACCGCGCAGCAGCAGCGCGAGATCTACGCGTGGCTGGTCGACCACGGCGACCGGGTGCTGACCGGTGATTCCTTCTTCCACCTCAACGCGCTGGGCGGCACCCCGCTGCCGGGGCTGAACCTCTGTGGCGCCGGCCGGGTGGTGTGCCTGATCGACCCGGTCGGCGATGTCTACGCGTGCCCGTTCGCCATCCACGACGAGTTCATGGCCGGCACCGTGCGCGCACCGGGCGGGTTCGCCGAGGTGTGGCGGTCCTCGCCGCTGTTTGCCCGCTTGCGCACGGAAACCTCGGGCGGTACGTGCCAGTCTTGTTCGGCTTATAGCTCCTGCCAGGGCGGCTGCATGGCGGCGAAGTTCTTCACCGGGCTGCCGCTGGACGGACCCGATCCCGAATGCGTGAAGGGGCAAGGGCCTGACGCGCTTTCCGCCCTAGCCGACGGCGGGCTGCCGCGCGCCGGGACGGACCACACCCGCCGCGGCCGGGCCGTACCTCTCGGCATGCCGTCGACGCACGTCCCGGCCAAGCCGTGCGACTCCAGCCCGCTGGCGGTCACGAGGTGAGCACGACCCTGACCGATCCCATCGACCTGGGGCCGCGGCGCGCGCCCGGCCGGGTAATGTTCGGGCCGCACGAGACGAACCTCGGCCGCCGCCGGGCGATCTCGGCACGGCACGTCGCATACTACGCGCGGCGGGCGGCTGGCGGCAGCGGCGTCATCGTGACCGAGACGGCGAGCGTGCACCCGTCGGACTGGCCTTACGAGCGCGCGCCGCTGGCCGCGGAGTGCGGGCCGGGCTGGGCGCAGATCGTCGCGGCCTGTCGGCCGCACGGCGCGCTGGTGCTGGCCGGGCTCGGCCACGCCGGCATGCAGGGCTCCTCGGCCTTCTCCCAGTCCGCGCTGTGGGCACCGTCGCGGGTGCCGGACGCGGCGTCGCGCGAACTGCCGATGGAAATGGCCGCCGTCGAGATCGACGCGCTGATCGACGGCTTCGCCGCCGCCGCCGCCCTGGTCGCCGAATCCGGGCTGGATGGCGTCGAGATCAACGCCGGCCAGCATTCGCTGCTGCGCCAGTTCCATTCCGCGCTGACCAACCAGCGCGGCGACGACTACGGCCAGGAGCGGCTGCTGCTTACCGAGCGGGTGCTGCACGCGGTGCGCGGTGCGCTCGGAGCCGGCCGGGTGCTCGGGCTGCGGCTGTGCTGCGACGAGCTGGCCCCCTGGGCCGGAGTGACGCCGGACATGGCCGCCGCACAGTCGGCGCGGCTGGCCGCGGCAGTGGACTACCTCGTGGTGGTGCGCGGGTCGATCTACTCTGTGTCGGCCACCCGGCCCGATCTGCACACCGAGCCGGGCTCCGGCATTGAGCTGTGTCGGCAGATTCGCACTGCGGTGGACGGCGCCGTACCGGTGGCTTTGCAGGGCAGCGTGGTCGACCCCGGCCAGGCACAGTGGGCGCTGGACGACGGTGCCGCCGATCTGGCGGAGATGACCAGGGCGCAGATCGCCGATCCCGATCTGGTGGCGCGGTGCCGCTGCAACGAGGCGGCCCGGATCCGCCCGTGCATTCTGTGCAACCAGACCTGCATGGTCCGTGACAACAGGAATCCGGTCATCACCTGCGTCGTCGAACCCCGCAGCGGGCACGAGCTCGAGGACAGCGACATGGTCGGCGCCGACCAGCCGCAGCACTCGGTACTGGTGGTGGGCGGCGGCCCCGCCGGGATGGAGTCCGCTCGCGTGCTGGCCATGCGCGGGCACCACGTGCGTCTGGCAGAGCGCGGGCCGGCCCTGGGCGGCATGCTGGCGACGGCAGCCCTGGTCCATGGACGGCAGAGACTGGGCGTGGCGGTGGACTGGTGGCGACGGGAACTGGACCGGCTGGACGTGGCGGTATCGCTGGGCCACGAGGTCAGCGGGTCCGAGGTGGACAGCGCGCTCGCCGGCGGAGTGCGCGTCGTGCTGACCACGGGCTCGGTTCCCGGCCCGCGTGATTACCAGATCGCACCAGGCGCGCGCGTGCTGGAGGCTGCCGACCTGATCGCTTCGGTGCACTCCGGGACGCTGGACCACTACCCGGCCGGCCGGGTAGTGGTGTTCGACCCGATCGGCGGGCCGGTCGGGGTCGGCGTGGCGGAGCTGCTCGCCGCCAGCGGCCGGCCTACGTCGATCGTCACCCAGGACCAGATCGCCGGCACGCAGCTGGCCCTCACCGGCGACCTCGCCGAGGCCAACTCGCGGCTGCAGCAGGCGGGCGTGGCTCGCGAGCTGCGCAGCCTGCTCCGCTCGGTAGCCGACGGCCAGGTGCTGCTGGAGGACCGGTGGACCGGCGAGCAGCGCACGGTGGACTGCGGGTTCGTGGTGCACTGCGGGCACCGGCTGCCCGAGCAGACCCTGTACCTGCACCGGCCAGGGACGCCGCGGGCCGGCGACTGCGTGGCACCCAGGACGGTGCACGAGGCAGTGCTGGAGGCGCGCCGGGTCGCGCTGGCGGTCGGCGCTGCCGGTGATCATGCCGACATGTCCGCCGGCCGGCCCGCGCTGACGGCGACCGGAGGCCTGCGATGACCGCGGCCAGCCGCTACCGGTACCTGTTCTCGCCGCTGCGGGTCGGCCCGCTGGTGGTTCGCAACCGGATCGTGTTCTCCGCGCACCTGACCAACTTCGCCGAGGACGGCCTGCCCAGCCAGCAGCACGCCGACTACCTGGCGGCCCGCGCTGCTGGCGGCACCGGGCTCATCATCACCGAGGAGCATTCGACTCATCCCACCGACTGGCCGTACGAGAAGCTGATCCACGGCTTCCACCGGGCGGTCATCCCCGGCTACCGGAAAATCACCGAGGCGGTGCACGCGCACGACGTGCCGATCCTCGCCCAGCTCAATCACAACGGCGGCCAGGCATCGTCGATGTTCTCCCGGCTGCCAGTATGGGCGCCCAGCCCGGTGCCGGATCCGCTGTTCCGAGAGGTGCCCAAGGCCGTGGAGCGGCACGAGATCGCCGAGATCGTGGCCGGCTACGGCACCGTTGCCGGGCACTGCGCGGACGGCGGGTTCGACGGAGTCGAGCTGCAATGCTCGCACTCCTCGATCGTGCGCGGATTCCTGTCCCCCGCCACGAACAAGCGCACCGACGCCTACGGCGGCGCACTGCCGAACCGGGCACGGATCCTGCTGGAGATCATCGACGCCGTCCGCGATGCGATCGGGCCCGACCGCGCGCTGGGCGTGCGGATATGCGGCGACGAGCTGATCGAGGGCGGGAGCACACTCGACGATGCGGTGGCCGTGGCTCAGATGGTGGAGGCGACCGGCCAGGTCGACTACATCAACACCTCGATCGGCGTGGCCACCGCCACCCTGTTCATGATCGAGGCGTCCATGAGCATCCCGCCTGGCTATGCGATGTATATCGCCAATGCCATCCGGCGGGCGGTCAAGCTGCCCGTGGTCGGGGTGGGCCGGATCAAGGACCCGGTGCAGGCCGAGCGCGCCCTGGCTGCGGGGCACTGCGATCTGGTGGGCGTGGTGCGCGGCCAGATCGCCGACCCCGACTTCGCGGCCAAGGCCCGCGCCGGGTATGCCACCCAGATCCGCACCTGCCTGTCCTGCAATCAGGAGTGCGTCGGCCGGATGGGCCTTAACCGGTGGCTGGGCTGCATCGAGAACCCCCGCACCGGCCGGGAGGCCGTCATGCTCCCGCCGCCGCGTGGCGCGGCCAGGCGGGTGATCGTGGTCGGCGGCGGTCCGGGCGGCCTGCAGGCAGCCTGCACGGCGGCGCAGCGCGGCCACCGGGTCACGCTGTACGAGCGGCAGCCGCGCACCGGCGGCCAGGTCTCGGTGGCCGCATCGGTGCCGTCCCGCGCCGAGTTCCTCGACGTGGTACGCAACCTGGTGGCCGAATGCCAGCGCTACGGCGTGGATATCAACACCGGGGTAGAGGCCACGGCCGAGTCCGTCCGCGCCGATTCGCCGGACGTCGTGGTGCTGGCTACCGGGGCGCAGCCGCAGCTGCCGTACTGGGCGGCAGGCCATCCCCGGGTGGTGGACGTCCGCGATGTCCTCGAGGGCCGCGCCGAGCCGGCCGGACAGGTGGTGGTGGTCGATGACCTCGGCTTCCACCAGGCAACCAGCGTCGCCGAACTGCTCGCCGACCGGGGCTGCACGGTGGACATCATCACTGCCGGCATGGTCGTCGGCCAGGATCTCGGCATCACCCTGGACATGGAGACCTTCAACGTGCGCGCGCACGCCAAGGGAATTGGCCAGTCCACCGACCTGGTGGTGATGGCGGCGGCTGCTGATGGCGCCGGGTGCGACACCGACACTCCTGAGTCCGAGGCTGCCGGGTCCGAGGACGCGAAGGCCGGCGCGGGCTCCCGCGGCGTGGTGCTCACGCTGCTGCACCACCCCACCGGCGAGCAGGCCCTGCGGCAGTGCGACTGGGTGGTGTGCGCGACCCATCAGGCACCCGATGATGCTCTGTGGCAGCAGTTGCAGGCCGCGCCGTTCGAGGTGCACCGCGTCGGCGACTGCGTCACGCCGCGCCGGGCGCATGCCGCCGTGATCGAGGGACACCGGGTGGCGGTGGCGCTATGACTGTGCCAGCCAGGCCAGGGCCAGCCACAACCACGTCAGCCGAGACGGCGCACGCCGGAGCAGTGACAGCCGGGACAATCCCCGCCGGTCTCCCTACGCTGGCCGTGGTGGTGGTCCGGGACGGCCAGCTGCCGGCGGGTGCGGACGAGACGGCTGCCGAGGCGGGCGGTGCCGCGCTCGTGGTGGGGTCGGGTACGCGCGAGGCGGTCGGGCGGCTGGAATCGGCGAGCCGGGTGTGGCTGCTGGAGCGGTCATCGGTCGCCCCCGGGGCACTGGCCAGCGCGCTGGCGCGGATCCTGGCGGGGGTGGACATGGTGCTGCTTCCCGCATCACCCGATGGCCGTGATCTCGCGCCCAGACTGGCCGTGGTCCTGGGCCGCGAGCTGCTCGCCGGCGCCGTCCGGTGCTCGCCCGACGAGGTCGAGCTGAGCAGGCTCGACGATCGCCTGTCGCTGCGGGTCGCCGTGGACGGGCCGGTGGTGATAACCGTGCGGCCGGGATGCTGTGGCCAGCCCGATCCGGTCGAACTAGCCGAGATGACCGCACTGCCGCCAGCCGCGCCGGGCGCCGCGTGTGACGCCGAGAGCATTGATGTCCTGCAGCCCGAGCCCGCCACGATGGACCTGGCCGAGGCGCACCGGATCCTGGGCGGCGGCGCAGGGCTGGTGCCGGCCGGCGCAGACGGCGCGGCCGTGATGCGGCTGCTGGCCGAGGTGGCGGACGCGCTGGAGGCGAGCGCGGGCGCCACCCGGGTGGTGACCGACGCGGGCTGGATGAGCTACGACCGGCAGATCGGCACCACTGGTGTGGCCGTCGCCCCGCAGCTGTACCTGGCCTTCGGCGTCTCCGGCGCCGCGCAGCACGTCGGCGGGCTGGGCGCGCCGGAGCATGTGGTGAGCGTGAATACCGACCCGTCGTGCCCGATGACGCTGATGGCTGACCTGGGGATCGTCGCCGACGCCCCGGCAGTGCTCGCCGAACTGGCCGAGCGGCTGGGCGTGACCGCGACACCGGTGGCACTGGCGACAGGAGCGAACCGTGCCCGATGATGTGCTGACCGTCGACGCGGTGGTCGTCGGCGCCGGACCCGCGGGCTCGTCGGCGGCGCTAGAGCTTGCCCGGGCCGGCCGCAGCGTCGTCCTGGTGGAGCGCGGGCCCTTCCCCGGTGCGAAGAACGTGTACGGCGGCGTGGTGTACGGGCGGATCCTCGACAAGGTCGTACCGCAGTGGTGGACGGAGGTACCGGTGGAGCGGTGGGTGACCCGCCGCTCCACGATGCTGATGACCCCGACCCAGGCGCTGACCATCGACTTTCGCACCAGCGCCTGGGACCGGCCGCCGTACAACGGGATGACCACCTATCGCGGCGACTTTGACTCCTGGCTGGCCGCGAAGGCGGTCTCGGCCGGCGCCCGGCTCGTCACTTCCACGGTGGTCACGAGCCTGCTGCGGGATGCCTCCGGCCAGATCATCGGCGTGCGCACTGACCGGCCCGACGGCGACATCCGCGCCAAGATCGTGATCGCCTGTGACGGCGTGAACTCGTTCCTGGCCAAAGAGGCCGGGCTGCTCCCGCAGTCCAGCCCCGAGCACACCACCCTGGGTGTCAAGGAAATCCTGGCACTGCCGCGCGAGGTGATAGACGAGAGATTCGGGCTGACCGGCGACCAGGGGCTGGACATCGAGATGCTCGGCTGCACCAGCGGGATCCCGGGCGGGGGTTTTCTCTACACCAATCTCGACACGGTCGCTGTAGGGGTCGTGGTCGGACTTGCCGGGCTGGTAGCGGCCAAAACGCGGCCCGAGGAGCTGATCGCGAATGTCAAGGCGCATCCGGCGATCGCCCCGTACCTGCGGGGCGCGCAGCTGAAGGAGTACTCCGCGCACCTGATCCCCGAGGGCGGCTACCGCGCCATGCCAAAGCTGGCCATCGACGGCATGCTCGTCGCCGGGGACGCCGCGTCCATGTGCCTGGCCGCCGGCCTGTGGCTGGAGGGCGTCAACTTCGCGATCGGCGCCGGGCTGGCGGCCGGCAAGACCGCGGCCGAGGCGATCGCGGCCGGCGACGCATCCGCTCGCGGGCTGGCTGGCTACCGGCGCCGGCTGGAGGCGTGTTTCGTGCTCGCTGATCACAAGCGGCTGCGGAACGCCGCGGACATCGTGCTCGCCGAACGGATGCAGCAGGAGTACCCCGGTCTCGCCTGCGACTTCGTCGAGCAGGTATTTACGGTCACCAACCCGATTCCGAAGATCGGCATGGCCAGGGAGTTCTTCCGCGCGGTCCGCAGTAACAAGGTCCGGCTGCGATCACTCACGCACGACGGCTGGCAAGCGCTCCGGGCATTTCGATGAGGGAGCGCAATTCCATGGGCTATCCAGACATGTCATTCGATGAGCGTATGGCGAGCGTGGAGTTCCGGGTCGGAGAACGGGCGCACATCACCGTCGACTCCGATGTCTGCCGTTCCTGCACGACCAAGGACTGCGTGCGCGCCTGCCCGGCCGACCTGTTTGCCCCGACCTCCGACGGCGGGATCCTGTTCAACTACGAACAGTGCTTCGAATGCGGAACCTGCTATCAGGTATGCAACCGAGCGGGAGCCATCACCTGGACCTACCCCGCAGGCGGCGACGGCGTCGTGTTCCGGAAGGGGTGAGGGAGCATGGCGGTAATTGTGGCGGCGATGAGCTGGTCCTGGCAGGAGGCCGAGGTCGACCCGCTCACCGGGGCGGTACGCGCCGACCCGCACGACCGCGGGCCGAGCCCGTCGGATTTCGCCGCGCTGGAGCACGCGCTGCGCCTCGCGCAGTGGCGTGATGCCGTAGTGGTCGCTACGACAGTCGGTCCCGGCGAAGCTGATTCGATGCTGAGGGAAGCGCTGGCCGCCGGAGCCGCCGAGGCACTGCGGATCGAGCCGGCCGGCCGGTCCTCCGGACCCCGGCCGGCCGACCTGGTCGGCGGCGGGCAGGACTTTGCCGCTGCGCTCGCTGCCGCGCTGCGCCAGCGGTACGGAGTGCCGGACCTGGTGCTGTGCGGCGACCGGTCGGCCGACCGGGGCACCAGCTCGTTCCCCGCGTTCCTCGCCGCGGCACTCGATGCGGCGCAGGTTCTGGGTGTCACTTCGATGGAGCCGGAGGGAGATGGCGGGCTGCGGGTTCAGCGCCGCCTCGACGGCGGCCGCCGGGAGGTGCTGCGGGTGCGGTGGCCCGCCGTGGTGTCCGTCGAGGCGGCAGGGGTGCGGCTGCGGCGCGCCGCGCTGCCTGCCACCATGGCCAGCGCGGACGCCGCAATTGCGGTAGTCCGCATGCCGGCAAACAACGCGGCGAGGCGGATCCCGGTCCTGGGCGCCCGCCCGTACCGGCCGCGGCCAGGTGATCTCCCGGTTCCGTCCGGTCCGGCGCTGCGCCGGACGCTGGAGCTAACCGGAGCGCTTATCGAGCGAACGCCGCCTACGGTGCTCGGGCCGCTGTCACCGGATCAGGCCGCCGACGAACTGCTCGGCTACCTGCGACGCCACGGCTATCTTCCCGCGGGCGGCTCAGCGAACGCTGCTGGGCCCTGACCGGAGAATCTAACCCCAGCCTAGTTTCCGGGCTATTTTGATCAAGGGGCTATTGCTGCAGGTCGAGCGGGTTTTGTGATCTCGTAGGACCCTGCTGGTTGATTCGTGTTCATGAGGCGTGGGCGAGTTCGAGGCGGGCGAGGTGGCTGGTGCGGGTCCGGCTAGCGGGTGGCCGTTCCAGAAAGCGTGCAGCCGGATCAGGTTGAGCGCGACCGCGGCGCTGGTGTGTTCCAGGCGGGTCCTGGCTAGGGCGTGTCCCGTAGGGCGTGTCCCGTAGATCTTTAGTGTCGTTTCGGCTTGGATTTCGCTATGGATGATGGCCGGCTGAATCGACATGATCTCAGTGATGCGGAGTGGGCGCTGCTGGAGCCTTTGCTGCCGGATCATCCGCGGCAGGGGCACCGGTGCAATGACCACCGGGTGGTGATCGACGGAGTGTTCCACCGGGTCCGGGTGGGGTGCCCGTGGCGGGACCTGCCGGAGCGGTCCGGGAACTGGAAGACGGTGTATAGCCGGCATCGCCGCTGGCCAGGTGACGGTTCGCGGGAGAAGATCGTGGACGCGCTGCGGGTCGGCTGTGATGCGGCGGAGGGGAAGGCGCGGACGGTCGCGGCGGACGCGACGGTGGTCCGGGCGCACCAGCACGCGGCCGGGCCCGGCATGCCCCGCCGAAGGACATCCCGGCGGAGCGGCTGGCGGTCGCCGAGCTGGGCGCCCCGGCCGGCACAGGGGGCTGAGCCGGATCACACGGATCCGCCGCTCGCGGGAACGAAACCGGGCAAACCGAAGGAGCGGGAGGCGCTGGGCCGGTCCCGGGGCGGCCTGACCACCAGGGTTCACCTGCTCGCGGACGCCGGCTGCCGGCCCGGGTGACCAGCGCCGGGCAGCGCCACGACTCGGTTGCCTTCGTCCCGCTGATGGGCCGGCTCGCCATCGCCCGGCGGGGCCGGGGACGACCCCGGACGCGGCCTGGCCGGGTCCGGGCCGACAAGGCCTACTCCGGCAAGGCAATCCGCTCCCGCCTGCGAAGGCGCGGAATCAGGGCAGACTATCCCCGAGCCCGCCGACCAGATCCGCAACCGGCTCAGGCGCGGCAGCGCGGGCGGCCGGCCGCCCGCGTTCGACCCCGGCGCGTACAAGCAGCGCAATACCGTCGAGCGCGCCTTCTGCCGGCTCCGCCAGCACCGCGCCGTCGCCACCCGGTACGACAAGCGCGCCTTCGTCTACCGCGGCACCGTCGACGTGGCAGCGATCCGGACCTGGCCCCGCGACCTCACACAACAAGATCTACGGGACACGCCCTAGTCCGCGGTAGCGGGCGTGCGGCGTGCCGGTGACGGCGACGCCCTGGCGGATGGTGCCTTCGGCGCCGGCGCGCAGCGCGTATCGGGCCTGGAAGTCCCTGGTGTCCTGGGTGGCCGGGGCGGCGAGCTGGGCCTGGCGGGCGTCGCGGGGGTGCACGGTGAGCTGGCGGCGCCCGGACGCCGAGGTGGTGCACTGGGCGCGGACGGGGCAGGGCCCGCAGGTGCCCTCCGCGAAGGTGATCACTATGGTGGCGGTGCCGCGCTGGGCGACGGGGTCCCGGCAGCTGCTGGCATGGCCGTGCGGGCTGGTGGCCTGCCGGGCGGCGAAGTCGATGGCAAACGCGGCGCGGTCGAACCCGGCACCTGCCCTGGCCTGCGGTGAGGTGCCGGCCAGCATCGGGGTGACCAGCGTGATGCCGAAGCCGGCCAGCGAGGACGCCAGCAGCTCCGCCGGGGGATAGCCCGAGTCCGCGTAGTGCTCGGCCGGCCGCAGGTCCCGGCCGGCCAGGCGGGCGCGGACCGGCGCGGTCATCTGGCTGACCGGGCACGGCCGCGTCCGTGGTCTCCGCGTTCACGATCAGATGAGGGGGCGGTGCGTCCTCACCGTCACCGCCGCTGCCGGCGCCGGCGGTGGTGTCGCAGGTCCCGGTGACGTGGATCTTGCAGCCGTTCCAGAAGGTGTCGCGCCTGGCGCCCCGCCGGGCGTCGAGGTCATACGGCGAGGTGATGCGGGATCTGCCCGGCGGGAGGCCTTCAACTTTCGCCTCCCGCCGTCTGGTCACCTCCCGTCCCCGCTCGCCGGCGGCGGTGAGGTAGTTCCGCACGAGCACGACCCGCAGCA
>CABEAR010000157.1_pt1 | contig 22162 bp, 17 predicted proteins | sample 3422041 | NCBI WGS metagenome assembly CABEAR01 (sample SAMEA5534326, study PRJEB31848) | metagenome | biome: tundra; feature: field; material: soil | place: USA | collected 2013-05 | depth 0.15 m | reverse complement strand
GAAGTAGGGCGGGCGCCGCACGTATGCGGACGACTCGTCCCAGGCGAAAACCTCGCCCGGCGGCACATCCAGCTCCTGCCACCGCTCGTCGCCGGTGAACACGTCGGCGTAGTCCCGGGTGAACATCTCAGCGGCGACCGCGCTGCGGACGATCGCGTCGATCTCGGCTGCCGATGGCCACAGGTCGCGCAGGTACACCGGGCTGCCGTCGGCGCCGGTCCCGATCGGCTGGGTCGTCAGGTCGATGTCCATCGTCCCGGCCAGCGCGTAGGCGACCACCAGCGGCGGCGAGGCCAGGTAGTTCATCTTGACGTCCTGGTTGATCCGGCCCTCGAAGTTCCGGTTGCCCGACAGCACCGAGACCACGGCCAGGTCATTGTCCGCCACGGCGGCGCTGATCGCCTCGGGCAGCGGGCCGGAGTTGCCGATGCAGGTGGTGCAGCCGTAGCCGACCAGGTTGAAGCCGAGCTTTTCCAGGTACGGCGTCAGGCCCGCGCGCTCGTAGTAGTCCATGACCACCTTGGAGCCGGGCGCGAGCGTGGTCTTCACCCACGGCTTGCGCTCCAGGCCCGCCTCCACCGCCTTCTTGGCCACCAGCGCGGCGCCGATCATCACAGACGGGTTGGAGGTGTTGGTGCACGAGGTGATCGCGGCGATCACGACCGAGCCGTGGTCGACGCTCGTCTGCGTGCCGTCGTCGAGAGTGACCTGCGCGGGCGCCGACGGCCGCTCGTCGTAGTCACCGGCCACCGGGTCGGAGGCGGGGAAGGTGCCCGCGATGCCGTTGTCCAGGCTGGCGGAGTGCGCGTAGGAGCCGAGCGCGTCGCGGAACGAGGTCTTGGCGTCCGACAGCGCTACCCGGTCCTGCGGCCGCTTCGGCCCGGCCAGTGACGGCACGATGGTGGACAGGTCGAGCTCGAGTTCCTCGGAGTAGCGGGACGTCGTGCCGGCCTCGTGCCACAGCCCCTGCTCCTTGGCGTACGCCTCGACCAGCGCGACCTGCTCGGGCGGCCGGCCGGTGAGCCGCAAGTAGGTCAGCGTCTGCGCGTCGATCGGGAAGATCGCGCAGGTCGAGCCGAACTCCGGGCTCATGTTGCCGATCGTGGCCCGGTTCGCGACCGGGACAGCGGCCACTCCCTCGCCGTAGAACTCCACGAACTTGCCGACTACGCCGTGCCGGCGCAGCAGCTCTGTGATCGTCAGCACCAGGTCGGTCGCGGTCGTCCCGGCGGGCATCTCGCCGACCAGCCGGAACCCGACCACCTTCGGGATCAGCATCGACACCGGCTGGCCGAGCATGGCCGCCTCGGCCTCGATGCCGCCGACGCCCCAGCCCAGCACGCCGAGGCCGTTCTGCATCGTGGTGTGCGAGTCGGTGCCGACGCAGGTGTCGGGGTAGGCGGCGATGCTGTCGCCGTCGGCGGCCGGCTGTGTCATGATCACCCGCGCCAGGTACTCGATGTTGACCTGATGCACGATCCCGGTGCCCGGCGGGACGACCTTGAACTGGCTGAAGGCATCCTGGCCCCAGCGCAGGAACGCGAAGCGCTCGCGGTTGCGGTGGAACTCCAGGTCCACGTTGCGATCGAACGCGTCCGGCCTGCCGAACACGTCCGCGACCACGGAGTGGTCGATGACCAGCTCGGCCGGGACCAGCGGGTTGATCTTGCCGGGGTCGCCGCCGAGGTCCCGCATCGCCTCGCGCATGCTCGCCAGGTCCACCACGGCCGGCACCCCAGTCAGGTCCTGCATGATGACCCGCGCCGGGCTGAACTGGATCTCAGTAGCCGGGTCGGCGGCCGGGTCCCACTGCGCAAGCGCAGTGATGTGGTCAGCGGTGACGTTGACGCCGTCCTCAGTGCGCAGCAGGTTCTCCAGCAAGATCTTGAGGCTAAACGGGAGATCGCCGGCGCCTGCCAACCCGTCCAGCCGGTGAATCTGGTAGCTCGTCTCCCCTACCTGCAGCGCGGCGCGACCGCCGAAATTTGGTGCCATCGTGTCCTGGCCTCCTGCCCTGTGCTGCCAGCCCTGTGCTGCCCTTGCTCCGCCTTGCATGCTGCCCGGCGGCCTATCCTGCCTTACGGCACAGCGCGGAAGTTGCTCTCTTGCATCCTGCTGCTTTCTTGCATCCTGCCCCAGCCGGTGGCGGCCACGACCGGCGGTCTGCCCGCGACGTTTCTCGATGTCAAGGTACCTACCCGCAGCCTAAGCAGCATCTATCTTGACGTCAAGCTACTTGGCTGCCGGCGCACTGGCGGTAATGGTCGAGAGTTCGCAAAAGTTCGGCCAAAAATAAAGGTATATTCGCTTGCGCTAAAGAGGCAGCGGGGATACGTCGCTGGTGGAAACAACTCTCGAAGTAAGGCCACTGTCGGCCGCGTACGACGATCCCGCGCTCAGCTATGCGGATTACTGGACCGACCGCGGATATGAGCACGCTGCCGAGGTCATGGCGATCCGGCGCCTGCTGCACGGCTGCCAATTCGCCCGCGCCGTGGACATCGGCGGTGGCTACGGCCGACTCAGCGTCGTACTTGCCGAATACGCCGAAAAGGTCACGCTAGTCGACTCCAGTAGTCAGCAGCTCGGGCTAGCCAACACATTCCTGTCCGGCTATCCGAGTATTGACTGTCGCCGCATGGAGGCCGACCGGCTGGAGTTCCCGGACAGCAGCGCGGACCTGGTGGCCATGGTCCGGGTCCTGCACCACCTGCCGGATCCGGCTGCAGAGATCGCCGAGATGGCGCGCATCCTGCAGCCTGGGGGATACGCGGTCGTCGAGGCAGCCAATTCGACCCATGCGGTCAACCGCGTCCGCTACCTGACCCGGGGCGCGAAGATCCCGGCGACCTCGATCGATATCCGCTCGCCGCAAGCCAGGCTGCGCGGCAGCATTCCGTTCGTTAATCACCACCCCGACACAATCGCGCGCCAGCTCAATGCGGCCGGCCTGCATATCAAGCAGGTTCTGTCGGTATCAAATCTGCGTCACCCGCTCATCAAGAAGGCCACACCTGAGCGCCTCATGCTGGTGGCCGAGCGCACCATGCAGGCGCGCTTCGCCCGGATGTGCTTCGGGCCAAGCATGTTTTTCTTTCTGCAGAAATAGCGCCTGTCCTGCCGGTGCGTCCGGGGGCACGGCAGGCTGGCGGATACGGAGCCGCTGCTCCGGCAGCGGCTCCGCCCGTATGCTCACCGCTGATAGCGTCGACGTCGGTTCGGCCGACTCAACGATGCACCGATACGCAAGACCGAGCGGGGAGACCTGATGGCGCCGACCCAGGCCGCTAACTCGACGTCAAGGTAACTCTTTGCCGGACTCCGGGGCGCCGTGGCTGCCGAGGGCTCGCGCGGGTGGGCCTGCCATGATCCCGTAAAATCGGGTGACCTATCAGACGCCGATCTTACGGGATCATGGAGGTGGCGGCGCCGGCATGACCGCGACAGAGGCCGCCCAGTGGCTGGACATAGCGCCCGGCGATCCGCTCGGGCTGCAGACGCTGCCCTACGGGTCGTACTCGGCCCCGCACCACGCGGCGCAGCAGCGGGTCGGGGTCGCGATCGGCGACCGGGTCCTGGATCTGACCACTGCGAGCGAGCGGCTGCTGCCGGGCCGGGCGCACTTGTTCAGCTCGGGGAGCCTCGACCCCTTTCTGGCCGCCGGGGACCTCGCCTGGGCGCAGGTCCGGGCCGACATCACGGCCTGGCTCAGCCGGGACACCTGTCGCGAGGCCATCGAGGACCTGCTGGTACCTGCCGCACGGGTCGAGATGCACATGCCCTTTACCGTCGCCGACTACGCCGACTTCTATTCCTCCGAGCACCATGCGACAAACGCCGGCAGGATCTTCCGGCCAGGAGCCCAGCCGCTGACGCCGAACTGGCGGCACCTGCCGGTCGGCTACCACGGCAGGTCGGGCACGGTGGTGGCATCCGGGACCCCGATCCGCCGGCCATGCGGCCAGTTCATCGCGCCGGGCGCCGACGCCCCGTCCTTCGGGCCCTGCGCCCGGCTGGACTTTGAGGCCGAGCTCGGATTCGTCGTCGGTTTCGAGAGCGTCCTCGGCGAGCCGGTCACGGTCAGCAGGTTTGCCGAGCACGTCTTCGGCGTGTGCCTGGTCAACGACTGGTCCGCCCGCGACCTCCAGGCCTGGGAGTCAGCACCGCTCGGGCCCTTTCTCGGCAAGTCTTTCGGCACCTCGATCTCGCCCTGGGTAGTACCGCTGGCCGCGCTCCAGCATGCCAGGGTAGCCCCGCCGTCGCGGCAGGCGCAGCTGCTGCCGTACCTGACCGAGTCCGCCGACTGGGGCCTGGACATCGACTTCGAGGTGCGGATCAACGGGCAGGTGGTGTCCCGTCCGCCGTACGCGACGATGCACTGGAGCCCGGCGCAGATGCTCGCGCACCTCACCGCCAATGGCGCGGCGCTGCGCACCGGCGATCTCTACGCCTCGGGCACCGTGAGCGGGCCGCGGCGCGATCAGCGCGGCTCGCTCATGGAGCTGGCCTGGGCCGGCACCCACCCTCTGACACTGCCCGACGGGAGCACCCGCAGCTGGCTCGAGGACAGCGATGAGGTCACCATCACCGCCAGCGCAGCGGGCCCGGATGGCGTCCGGGTCAGCCTGGGCGACGTGCACGGCCAGATCATGCCGGCTCAGCCCAGCGCGCTGAGCTGAGCCGCCGGCGGGCCGTAGGCATCGCCGAAGGTGAAGGCCCGCGGGCCAGATCCGCTGCGCCAGATCAGGTCGAGGCGCTGCAGGGCCACGTCGACGCTCGGCAGCTCGCCAGCCGGGATCCACCACAGCACGAGATGCTGCTCGGCCATCTTGCGGAACCAGTCGCCGCGCCTGCGCATCATCTCGAGGTGGGTGCCGTCGCGGTAGGCGAACCGGCCCACCGGAGGAAACTCCGGCCAGCTCGCCTTCGAGCAGCCGAAGGTTCATCCCACAGATGAGCGGCGGATAACCGCTGGCGAGGGCGTGGAATGGGCAGCTGCGCAGCCGCAGCGCCATTCTAAAGACACTGGCGACTGGCTAGCCCGCCCGGCCGCGGCGCCGCACCGGCGGCCGACTAGCCCGCCCGGGCGCGGCGCTGCCCCGGCGACTGGCGCTGCCCCGGCGACTGGCGCACGGCAGCCAGCGCCGACTTGACCAGCTCGGTGTCCGCGGGCTGCACGGCCAGGCCGTTCTCGGCTGACACCTGGGCGAGCAGCAGCTCGCCGGTATGCGCCAGGTGCGCGGCGACCGCCGCCGCGGCGGCAGCGGGGTCACCGGCCTGCAGGGCGGCCAGGATCGGCTCATGCTCGTCGGCGATATCGAGCAGCGACCGGGACTTGTCGGCGGTCGATGCACCGACGGCGATGATCTTGTCCCGGAGGCTGCCGACGACCGACGCGAGAGTGAGATTCCCGCCCGCAGCGAGCATCAGCTCGTGGAACGCCCGGTCACGGCGCATAAAGAGCGGTTCGTCATGTTTCCTGGCGGCCGCGCGCATCCCGGCGAGCTCGGCGCGCAGCTGACGCAGGCAGGCGTCGCTCGCCGCCTGTGCTGCCAGCCGGGCCGCCGGAACCTCGAGCAGCAGGCGCAGGTGGAAGATCTCGGCGATGTGCCGGGGGCTGCGCTGAAGTACCCGGAATCCGCGATTGCGCTCGAACCGCACCATGCCGATGTCGGCCAGGCCCAGCAGTGCCTCACGGACCGGAGTCCGCGACACATTCAGCTGGTCAGCGAGCTGATGCGCCGAGTACAGCTGGCCGGCCCGCAGCTCGCCTGCGTTGATCGCTTCCCGGAGTGCCTCCCCCACCTTCTCGGCGAGGCTCGAGCCGCTGCTGATGCTCCGCACGTGTCCCGTCACTTCCCGCAGCCCCGGTGACCGGCCCGCGTCCGCGCGCCAGCCAGGGTAGCGCTCTCAGTGGCACGTGACATGCCAGCTACCGCCGCGCCAGCAGCTCGGCGAGATGCAGGCCGCGGCGGCCGGTGAGCTGGCTGAGCTGAGTACGGCAGGAGAACCCGTCCGCCAGGAGGACTGAGCCGTCCCCGGCGGCGTCGACCGCCGGGAGCAGCGCACTGCCGGCGATCGCGACAGAAAGGTCGTAGTGGCCGCGTTCGGCGCCGAAATTCCCGGCGAGCCCGCAGCAGCCGCCCACCGCCCGGACGGCTGCCCCGGCGCTGGTCAGCAGTTCACGGTCGGCCTCCCAGCCCATGACGGCGTGCTGATGACAGTGCGGCTGCGCGACCACCTGCAGGCCGTCCAGGCGCGGCGGCTGCCAGCCCTGCCGCTGGCCGAGCAGCTCCGCCAGGGTGCGGGTCGCCTGCGCCACGGCGCTGACGGCGGGGGCTGGGCCCAGCAGCGCGGCCGCATCACCGCGGAACACGGCCGTGCACGACGGCTCGAGGCCGACGATCGGCACGCCGACCCTCGCGGGGCCGGCCAGGGCGCGCACGCTGCGCCGCAGGATCCGCCGGGCGGAGTCCAGCTGGCCGGTGGAGATCCAGGTCAGCCCGCAGCACAGCGGACGGCCGGGAATGCGGACCGAGAACCCGGCGGCTTCGAGCACCTGCACGGCCGCGATCCCGGCCGCCGGGGTGAAGTGGTTGGTGAACGTGTCCACCCATAGCAGCACCGGATCGCCAGGCGGCGCCGGATGACTGGCGAACCACTGGCGGAAGGTCTGCGGGGCGAAGGGCGGCAGCTCACGGCGCGGGTCGACGCCCGCCAGCCGCTTGCCGACCGCGGCCAGCCCCGGCGCCGCCATCAGCTTGTTCACCGGGCCGGGCGCGCGGGCGGCCAGCCGGGCCCAGCGCGGCAGCCAGCCGAGCGCGTAATGCGAGGCCGGCCGCAGGCGCCCCCGGTAGGCCTGATGCAGCACCTCGGCTTTGTACGTTGCCATGTCCACGCCGGTCGGGCAGTCGGACGCGCAGCCCTTGCAGGCCAGGCACAGATCGAGCGACTCGCGCACCTCGGGGGCACGCCAGCCGTGCAGCAGCGAGCCATTCGCGAGTTCCTGCAGGACCCGCGCGCGGCCGCGCGTCGAGTCCTTCTCGTCCCTGGTCGCCTGGTAGGAGGGGCACATGACAGTCTCGGCGGGCGCGGCAGCTGACACGCATCTGCCGACACCCGTGCACCGGTGCACCGCGTTGGTCAGATCACCGCCGTCCTCGGGGTAGCCGAAAGCCAGGCCGCGGCTCAGCGAGCGGGCCTGCGGCAGCCGCAGGTCAGCCTGCACCGGGGCGGGCGTCACGATCAGGCCGGGATTGAGCAGGCCGTCGGGATCGCAGGCCTGCCGCACGGCGGCGAACGCGGCGATGGCGGCCGGTGAGTACATCAGCGGCAGCAGCTCACTGCGGGCCCGGCCGTCACCGTGCTCCCCCGACAGCGATCCGCCGTAACCGGCCACCAGCTTGGCCGCTTCGACGATGAATTCCCGGAAGGCGGCCGGCGCGCCGGCCGCCCGCAGCGGGAAGTCGATTCGCGCATGCACGCAGCCGTCACCGAAATGCCCGTATGGCGTGCCGGTCAGCCCGTGGGCGGCCAGCAGCGCGTCGAAGTCGCGCAGATATGCGCCAAGATGCTCGGGCGGCACCGCGGCGTCCTCCCACCCGGCGTGCGCGGGATGCCCCGGGCTGGCCTGCGCGACGAGCCCGGCGCCGTCCTCGCGGATCCGCCACAGCGCCGCGGCCTCGCGCGCATCGGTCACCGTCCGCGCTTCCAGCGCCGTCGAGCTCGCGATCACGCGCCGGGCCTCGGCAGCCAGTTCCGGGGCCGAGCCGCCAGACAGCTCGGCGAACAGCCAGCCGGCTCCGCGCGGCAGCGGCGGGACTGCGCCCGCGCCTCGCCGGCTCGCCACGACAGCCGTGATCCGGGCATCCAGGCCCTCGAGCGCTGCCAGCCGGTGCACCAGCAGCGCGGGCACCGCGTCGGCGGCGCTGGCCATGTCGGGATAGCCGAGCACCACCAGCGCGGTGGCCGCAGGGACGGGGACGAGGCGGAGCCTGGCGCCGAGCACGAGGCCGCAGGTGCCTTCGGTCCCGGTCAGCGCGGCCGGCACGTCGAATCCGCGCTCGGGCAGCAAGTGCTCCAGCGAGTAGCCCGACACCTGCCGGGAAAACCGGCCGAGCTCGCTGCGCAGCACGGCCAGGTTGGCCGCGGCGATCTGATCCAGCGCGGTGAGCAGCGGGGACGAGGCCGGGTCCGCGCCGCGCCGCACGGTCAGCCGCTCGCCGGTCCCGGCCAGCAGATCAAGATCGACCACGTTGTCGGCCGTGCGCCCGTAGCCGAGGGCACGGGAACCGCACGCGTTATTGCCGATCATGCCGCCGACCGTGCAGCGGCTGTGCGAGGACGGATCGGGCCCGAACCGCAGGCCGTGCGGCGCGGCCGCGCGCTGCAGGTCATCCAGGACAGCGCCCGGATCGACGGTCGCGGTGGCCGCGTCCGGGTCGATGTCGCGGACACCGCTGAGATACCGGGAGAAGTCGAGTACCACGCCGGGCCCGACAGCGTTGCCCGCGATCGACGTGCCGGCGCCGCGCGCGGTCAGCGGCACGCCGAGAGTGCGACAGGCCGCCAGTGCCGCCTCGGCGTCATCGGCCGAGCGCGGGAATGCGACGGCCGCGGGCACGACCCGGTACAGCGAGGCGTCGGTCGAGTATTCGGCCCGGCGGCGGATGCTGATATCCACCTCGCGGACCCCCGCTGCCCGCAGTGCGGCGGCGACCTCGCCGGGGTCAGGGGCTTCCATGAACTCCCGGCGGGGCCGGGCCCGGCTCGTGCGCCTTCGTCGGCTGCGGAGCGGCCGGGCCGGGCCGGGTGCCATTCGGCAGGGTTTGCGAGTGGCCGTGAGCGTGCCCGTGGTCAGCGGTAGTATCACCGGCCCGCAAGGGCTCTCGCTCGTACCGGCCCTCGTGCGCGAGCACCGGCCGCCGATCGCCCGCCAGCTCGGGGTGCCGCTCCTCCAGCGCGCGCCGCTCGTCGGCTGTCCGCCGCAGCTGGGTCACGTACTCCCGGTTGCCGCCGTACGTCCCTCGCCAGGTCTGCGGCATCCGCTCGGGCGCGGGCGGAATCCTGGCCGCACCCTGAATGCCGAAGGCACTGGGCACCTTGGCAGCAGCCGCGCCGCAGGCCGGGCAGGCCGGCAGCGGGTCAGCGAAGGACTGGATGACTTCCCACCGGTGCCCGGTGCCGCACTTCAGCTCATAGATCGGCATGGCCGGGTTACCAGAGACTGACTGAGCGAGTGAGGATGCCGGCGACGTCGTCCTCGGTGACCGGGCGCGGCGCAGTGGCCAGCAGGCGCTGCTGCTTCATCGCGCCTTCGACGAGGTCCGGCACGTCCGACTCGCTGTAGCCGACCGCGCCGATCCCGTTGGCAATACCGACGTCGCGCATCAGATCGAGCAGCACGGCCGGAAGGAACTCGGCGGGGTCGTCGGGCCGGTCCGCGCCGGGCGCGAGCAGTTCGGCGGCGTGCACATGCCGCTCCGGCCGTGCCTCGAACAGGAACCGGAAGGCCTCGGGGGCGGTCAGCACGACCGAAAGGCCGTGCGGAATCATCGGCTCGTCGGCGGGGTATCCGGCGGGATGGAAATCCTTTACCCGCCCGGCGATCGGATAGGCGTTGGCGTGCGGGATGTGCACCCCGGCGTTGCCGAAGCCGAGGCCCGCCATCGTCGCCGCCAGCGCCATGTCGGAGCGGGCCTGCAGGTTGTCGCCGTCCTGCACCGCCGTGCGGAATGACCGGGCGAGCAGCCGCATGGCGTTCTCCGACCACATGTCCGCGATGGGGTTCGCGCCGCAATACGGCACCCGCTGTTCCGGCTGCTTGCGCTCATAGCTTTGATACGGCCGGGCCGTATAGCTCTCCAGCGCGTGGCACAGGATGTCCATCCCGGCCGACGCAGTCACCCCGGCGGGCTGGGTCAGGGTGAGCAGCGGATCCACCACGGCCAGGGTGGGCCGCAGCCGGGCGTGACTGATGCCGGTCTTCACCTTCAGCGACAGCACGTCCAGGACGCAGATCGTGGTGCTCTCCGCCCCGGTCCCGGTTGTGGTCGGCACGGCGACCAGCGGATTGAGCGGATTGACCGGCGCCTTTCCGGCCCCCACGGGAACGTTCAGGTAGTCCGTCAGCTCGCCGGGATTGGTGGTGAGCAGGTTGATCGCCTTGGCGGTATCGATGCTCGATCCGCCGCCGACGGCCACGAATGCGTCCCACGGGCCGGTGCTGCGCGCGTAATCGACGGCCGCGTTCATGCTGACGTCGGTGGGCTCGACGTGCACCCCGTCGAAGACATGGGCCTCGATGCCGAACCTGCCCATCTGCTCGGCAATGCGCTGCGGGTGCCCGGTGGCGGCGATGCGCGAGTCGGTGACGACCAGGACGCGTCGGACCCCGAACTGGCCGAAGTCGAAGCCGATCTCGTTCGAGGCGCCGGGCCCGAACTTCAGTGCCGGGCAGCCATAGGTGAAGATGCTCTCGGGGTTAGCCGGCAGTGCAGCTGTCATGACCCGCTCCTCAGGCGTAGGAACCGGCCGGAGCCAGCCGCATCGACCGCAGCTGGTCGGCGTCGTGGCCGAAGACGACGGTGGCGTCGGTCCGCTCCGCGATGCCGCGGATCTTCTCTACTGACGCGTACCACGCCGACAGGTCATTGACGATCGCCGCGGGCACCGACGGCGGCCCGTAGGAGTCCCCCATGTAGATGGCATCGGACGTGAAGATCATCATTCCGGTTTCGGGCAGGTCCACCTGCATCGACATCGTGCCGGGTGTATGGCCGGGCGCTTCGATGAGCGTGACGCCGGGCAGGAACTCGACGTCCCCGGAGACCGTCTCGAAGTCGAGCCCCTCGTAGTCCGCCTTGAGGTGCGCGCCGGTGAAGGCCCCGTCGTAGCCGAAGGCGAAATCCTTCTCCTTGGCATTGCACACCAGCCGCGGCCCTGCTGCCGCCAGTGACCGGACGTTGCCCGCATGGTCGAAGTGCAGGTGCGATAGCACCACATAGTCCAGGCTCTCCGCGGCGACGCCGAGCTGGGCTAGCCGCGCATCGAGGTACTGGTCGTCGCTGACCTGGTCATAGGGAAAGAAATTCTGCAGCCCGGTGGGCTCCCAGCGAGTCTCCCAGTCCCGCGGGCAGCTCGTGTCCCACAGCATGGTGCCTTCGGAGGTCTCGACCAGCACCGCGTGCGTCGTGCACGGGTACCACTCCACCGGCTTGTCGCGGTCCGCCTTGGTCCGGATGCTCCGGCCTGGCTTGAGCAGCAGCCACGTCAGGTCACAGCTCATTGCCCCGCAATCAAGCACATGGAGCCTGGTCGCGCCCATGCATTCACCTCCGGTGCGTCGGGTACGGAAGTCACCCATCTGAGTGTGGCGTGTGACATGTCACTCGTCAACGATGGGTTCCGGGGTGCGCTGGCTCACCCATTGCACTTGCTGGCGGGACCGGGCCGGCGGGACCGGGCTGGCGCCGGGCGCGGCAGCCGCCGCAGCAGCACCCGCTGTCGTTCGCGGGCCCGGTGATGCCGGCTCGTCGACCGCGCCGATCCCCGTTGCCGCCGCCCCCAATTACTCCTGGATCGCGCCTGACACCTGCTTCGACCGGCATGACGTGCCGCGGTGCCAGAACGGGCAGAAAGCCGACCTGCCTCAGGTGGACAAATTCCTCGCGACCCGGGTTCCGAGGATCTTGGCGTCGCCCGCCTACTGGCGCAGCGGCCTGATCTTCATCACCTTCGACGAGTCAGGCAACGACCAGGACGCGACCGCTTGCTGCGGCGAGAAAGACAGCCTCGGCTACGACGACCCGTTGCACCCGAACACAAACAAGCCAGGCCTGCGGGACCGTGGCGGCGGGCGGGTCGGGGCGGTTGCGCTGTCGCCCTTCATCAATCCCGGTACCAGGACCACCGTGGACTACAACCACTACTCGCTACAGGAGACCGGCTGAGCGGAGTCCCGGCTGAGGTGAATTCGGCCCAGCCGATCTCAGCGCGCGGATCCAGCCTCGGCAAGACCGTGCCGCACAGCGCTGACATCCAGGTCCCCGAAGCCTTCGGCGACAAGCTGCTGCCAGCGCCGGCTGATCGCGCTCGCCACTGGCGCCGCGTCTGCCCCGGCCGCACCGACCGCGAGGTCGATGTCCTTGAGCGCCCAGCGCAGCGAGAAGTCCGGCGAGTCGTCGCCTGCACTGATCTTCCTGAGCTTGGCGACGGCCGCGGGAGCGGCCAGCGGGCTGCCGTCGAGGGATTCGAGCAGCGCGCCGTGGTCCACGCCGAGTACATCGGCCAACGCCGCGGACTCGGCAATGCCCTCGACGAGAAAGGCAAGCCAGGTGTTCAGCACCAGCTTCAGGCGGCTGCCCGCACCGGCCTCGCCCAGCCAGAGCGTCCTGCTGCCGATAGCGCCGAACACCGGCGTCACAGTCTCGCGCGCGTTCTCCGGACCTGAGCCGAGGATGAGCAGCTGACCAGCCTCAGCCGGCCCGCGCGTGCCGGAGACGGGAGCATCCACGAACCGCACGTCCGGCCGGTGCCGCCGGACTTGAGCCGACAGTTCCAGCGTCGGATTAATGCCGATAGTTCCCATCTGGGCCCAGACGGCACCGTCGGTGAACGCATTAAGCACGTCCTCGTCCAGGACCACGGACCTGACTGCGTCGGCGTCCGGGAGCATCGTGATCACGATGTCGGCCGCCCGGACCGCCAGTTCCGGGCTCGCGTGCGCGACCGCGCCGATCTCGGTGAGCCGGGCGGCTGGCTCCGGTGTCCGGTTCCACACATCGGTCTGCAGGCCTGCGCGGAGGAGGTTGCCTGCCATCGCGGCGCCCATCATGCCGGTGCCGAGGACGGCGACTCGCGGACCCCGGCCGCCGCCTGGCGCCGCTGCCGCGGCGTGCTGGCCGTCAGGGCTTGATCCATAGGTGGTCATGGCCTTCTCCTTCAGACGCTGTCTGATGTTGGTCCTGCGACGCGGACTGCAGACCACGTGCCGGATTTTCCCGTCAGCGACCAGCTTCGCAAGCTCGTCGGCGGTCGCCTCGAACGGGGTGGCAGGGTCCGGCCATAGCACCTGGTAGGTCGATGCCAGGTGCCGAAAGCGTTGCGCGATACGCGCAGGCCGCTGCGGCCCGGTGCGATCTCCTGCATTGTCGTGTCCTCCCTGCCCGGCCCCTCGGCCGGGCGCACTCCGAGATTTCGTGTATCTGCGCGGCCGCGCTCAGGCCTCTCGCCAGCGCGGCCGCGGGAATCGCGCGGTGCGCAACGCGATCAAGGTCGCGAGGGCGGCCGCGATCGCGCCTGCGAGCATCGCTGCCCGGTCACCGACCGGACCCGCAATCTGACCGCCCCGGTTCACGGCCTCGGCGATCGCGGGCAGCAGCGCCGCCCCGATCGCAGCGCCGACCTGCCGGCTGGTGTTTACTACACCGCCGACCAGGCCCTGGTCGTCGTCGGCAATCCCGGTGCTGGCGGTGACGAGGGTTCCGAACGCGGTGCCCGCGGTTCCGAATCCGACCAGCATCAGCGCAGTGAACAGCAGGCTGTAGTGTCCGTGCGCGGGAAGCCTGGTGAGCACCGCGAACCCGGCAGTAGCAACGGCGCCGGTCAGTACCAGAACCCGCCGGATTCCGAAACGCTTGGTCAGCCTCGCCCCGAACAGTCCGGCAGTGAACCCGATGACACCCTGCGGGGCGACGACCAGGCCGGTGACGAGCGGCGAATCGTGCAGAACCTGCTGGAAGTAGATGGACAGGACAATCATCTCGCCGGCGTTCCACAGGCCAAGCAGGAGGTTCACCGTCCCTGCCTTGCGCAGGTTCGGCAGCCGCATCAGGTCGGGGCGCACGAGCGGGTCCGGATGACGGCGCTCTACGGCCAGGAAACCGGCCACCGAGCAGATCGCCAGCGCCGCGGCCACAAAGACCAGCGGGGAAACGGGGCCAGGCAGGCCTGCCTGCGATACGGCGTATACCGCCAGCGCCACCGCGGCCGTGATCAGCGTCGCGCCGCCGAGGTCTAGCTTGCGCCCGGCCTGCGCGAGCTTCGACTCTGCCAGCAGTCTCGGGGCGAGTACGACGGCGAGCATGCCGACCGGCACGTTCACCAGGAACACCGCACGCCAGCTGGTGAACTCCACCAGGACGCCGCCCAGCACCTGGCCGGCCACGAAGCCAACCGACGCCGTCGCCCCGTACAAGCCCAGGGCCCGGTTGCGCTGCGGCCCCTCGGCGAAGCCGGTCGTGATAAGCGACAGTGCCGCGGGCGCGACGATCGCCGCGCCCGCGCCCTGCACGACCCGGGACGCGATGAGCAGAACGGGATCGTGCGCCAGGCCGCCGGCCAGGGATGCTGCGGTAAACAGCAGCAGACCGGCAATAAACAGCCGTCGACGGCCGAAGAGATCGGCGGCCCGGCCCCCGAGTATGAGCAGGCCGCCGAAGGCGATCGCGTAGCCCGTCACGATCCACTGGACCGTGGACGCCGAGAAGCCGAGTTCCCGCTGAATGGAGGGCAGCGCCACGTTCACGATGCTGAAATCGAGGACGACCATGAAGGCCGCGGTCAGGATGAGGGCCAGCCCCAGGCCGTGGTGACTGGCAGCGTCAGGTTCCGGTCGGGCGGCCGCCGGGGCTGGAGTGTCCGCGCCAGCTGGCCGGGCGGCGGCCCTCGTTCCAGCTGGCCGGGCGGCGGCAGTGGCCGTTGCGGCTGCCCGAGCGCCGGCGGTGCCGGCTGCCGCTGGCTTCGCGGCCGTGGTACCTGTGGCGGCTGGCCGAGCGCTGGCCGGGCCCGCTTCAGCCGGCCGGGCGCGGACGTGCGCGCGGGCTGGCCTCGCGGCGGCGGGCTCGGCAGCCCCCGCGACGGCAGGGCGCGGGCGTCCCGCCGTGGCGCCGCTATCGCGCGCCCTGGCGCCCGCCGTCCGCGCGGCGGTGGACCGGTTCTCCGCCGGTGCGCCGTAAACTGCCGTAGTACGGGCGCCTCGGCGTCTGCGTGCGCCCATCGAACCCGACATGATCCTCCTCCCCCGTTATTTCGATACGCAACGTCTCGTTATTATATAACTGTAGGCTGGAACGCATGCGGACCGCAGCTATTCCCCAGCCCGCCGCCCGGCGCGGCCGGCCACGCAGCGAGGACGCCGACCGGGCCATCCTGCAGGCCGCGACCGAGCTGCTGGCAGAAGACGGGCTAGCCAGGATGTCCATCGAGGAAGTCGCATCCCGAGCCGGGGTTGGCAAGACGACGATCTACCGCCGATGGCCCTCTAAGGGCGCGCTGGCGCTCGACGCATTCCTTGCCGAGTTCCAGGGGCAGCAGCCGCTGCCAGACACCGGAACCCTCAGGGGCGACCTGCTCGCCGCCCTTCGCTCCTGGGTCCGCGCGGTCACCAAAACCCCGGCAGGAGGGATGCTCGCCGGCCTGATCGCCGAGGCGCAGCGCGACCCGGCCCTCGCCGACGCGTGGCGTGCCCAGGTCGTCGAGCCGCTCCGGACGCAGCACAAGATCATGCTGGAGCGGGCAGTGGCACGGGGCGAGATTCCCGCGACCGTCGACCGGGAAGTCGTCCTGGACCTCCTGTTCGGCGCGGCCTACCACCGGCTGCTGCATGGGCACCGCGCGCTGGGTGACCGTTTCGTGCGCGGAGTTGTCGACGTCATCGTGTCGGGCATATCTGCCGCCGGGGCGCACGCTTCCCAGCCGGCTGACGTGAGCTAGCCGCACCGCTCGTCTCGGGGCGCTGCCCGCTCGTCGCTGGTGGCTTGTGTCCTCGCTGACCAGAGAAATCAGCACTTCGGGCGGCAGGCTGCCTGCGCCGTTACGATGAGCGGGTCGCCGACGTGCGGGGAGAAGCGCGATGCCAGGGTCGCAGGACCGATGGGACCAGCTAGAGGACCCTCGGGAGAGCACTGTGGATCTGCCGCGCCTGGCCGGGATGTCCCGGCTGGAACGACCGTCTAACGGCGACACCGCGGCGGACCAGCCGCTGCCGGAATACCACCCCGGCGGCAAGGACCCGCTCCCGCGCACTGGCGAACCCGCCGTCCCGCCCGAGGATCCGCGCAGCATGCTGGACCACGCTGAGCCGACGGAGCCCGAGGATCCGCGCAGCCGGCAAAACCATTCCGGCACGGCCGCGCCCGAGAAAGTGCTGTCCACCCAGGCGAGCGCCCGGCCCGCCGCACCCGATGAGCTGCTGACCAGCCGGGACTCACCCTCGCCCGCGCCGGAGCGGCCGCGCGGCCGGGACCAGGAAGCCGCCGCCCGGCCGCAGCAGCCGGCCGCCAAGGTCCCGGACCTGGCCGCATGGGAGGAATCGCTCTTCGCGCGGCCACCAGCGGAATCGGCGGCGTCCGCCGCCGACCGGACAGCTCCTGCCGCGGCAAACGCCGCTGCGGACGCTTCGCGGGACCGGGCGCCGGCAGGTACGGCGCGGCCGGAAAGCCAGCCGGGAGTGCCGACCGCCGGGCCGGCAGCAGTCGATGCCAGGCTTCCTGGCCGGATCGGCGCAGACCTGCCGGCCTGGCTGCTGCAGATGGATCGTCCGGCCCGCGGGTCACCGGCCGATTTGTGGCTGCGCCTGGAGCGGCTCCCGCCAGGGCATCCGTCCTCGCCTTATAACGATGACGGCTCGCGCAAGCCAGCGCCGCAGCGTCTCAAGCATCTCGAGCTACCGCTGACCGCGGATGACCGTGACGTCGACGCCACCCGGCCGTCCCGCCTCGAGAACCTTCCCAGCAAGGGCGCCGATCCTGGCCATGCCACGGACCGCCATCTCACGGATCGCCCCAGCCTGCCCGCACCTGATGCGACGGCCGAGCACGCCGATGTCCTGGGCGGCACGGTCCTGGGCAGCACCGTGCCGGACCGTCCCGCCGCGGGCGGCGAAGTTCGGGTCAGCAACGGGATATCCGATGGCGTCGTCACTCCGCCTGGCAACAGCACGGCCGAGCACGCTACGGCGCCTGTGCGCAGCGAGGAGCACGAGCGTCCCGGAGCGATGCCCGGTAGCCGCGACCTTCCTGACCGCACCCCCTTCCCGGTCGGCAGCGGACTGCCCGAGCGCGGTATCCCCCAGCCAAACAACGGGCTAGCCGAGCGCACCGCGCTCCCCGGTGGCAGCGCGCCGCCCGAGCGCAGCGGCCCGGCGGCGGGTGATACCGCCGCGGGGCACCCGGCGCTGCGGCCAGCGGGGCCGGACGCGCCGCGGACTGGTGACGACGGATCGTGGGCCTGGCGAGGTGCCCGGCTCACGCCCGAGCAGTGCCATGTCGCCGACCGTGTGCATGCGCAGTACCGGGCTGCAGAGGGCCAGAACGTGTTCGGCGGCTACGGCCGAAGCGGACTCACCCCGGCGATGCGCCGGATCGAGGCGCAGCTCGACCACGGGCAGCTGGCCCCGGAGACCGAGCGATACGCATTGCGGGACGGCAATGTGTTCCGGCGACAGCTCGCCGACCTGATCGCCCGGCATCCTGACAAGCCGCCCGAGGAGCTTGCGTACCGGATCGTGGACACGATCCGGTACGCCTACATCTTCGATGCCGAGCGCTACACCGAGGGCACCTGGCAGGTGCACCGGCGGCTCAAGGCGCACGGCTTCGAACTCGAGGAACGGCAGAATGGCTGGGCAGGGACCGAGCGCCGTCAGGGCATCAGGAGCCGCTGGCGAGATCCGGCGCATAACCTGCCGTTCGAGGTGCAGTTCCACATAACGGCCAGCTGGGATGCCCAGCGACGCGGCGACATGGCAGCGATTGCGGCTCCGCCTGGATGCGCTCAGATTGGCGATTACCGCAAGGAAGAGCCGTCTGGCTGAGTACTGCCCGGCACCGTCGCGGACTCCCCGTCCGGCCCGGAACCGGACTGTGCGAAACACTCCCTGATCAGGTCTCGCTGACGCCTGCTCAGCTCCTCGAAATGCGCGGCGGCGGCGGCCCCGATCGCCTCAGTTGCCAGGTAGAGCTCGCTGATCTGCTCCAGCCCGGGCGAGTACGACGGCCAGGGGTAGCGTTCTGCTGGCCGCCGGCGATCGCAGCGGTCCCGCCCGCGGACGTCGCGTCCTCTCCGGGTACCGGGGAAAGCGGGGCAGTACCGGGACCGAGGGGGGCAGTATCCGGGCCGAGCCGGACGGCGGGCAGCGGGCCGGTAGCGTGCCTGCCCTGCTGGCCCGGCAGGAAGTCGGGATGCCAGCCGTCGTCGGCGTAGCCCGCGATCCAGTCGGAGGCTTGCCCGCGCTCCTGTCCTGGTGCGCGTTCGGGCGAGGCCGACCCCATGGCGTGTCCCGCGCGGAGCGGTCTGAGCCAGTCCTCCGCCGAATCCTGCCGACCATTGTCCCAGCTGTCCCAGCTGTCCCGGTGCGGGCGGGCATCCTCGATGCGCGGGCCCGAGCGGCGCGGGCCAGACCGGCGAGCGCCAGACCAGCGCGGGCCAGGCGCCCTGACCGCTGTCACGCCCGGCAATACCAGCAGCAGCGTGCCGAGGCCGAGAACGAGACCGGATGCGGCGGCAATCGCGCCGATCCAGACAACAGCCGGTGGTCGTACCACCGCAGAGCCAACATGAGGCGACGTCAGGCGGACCGCCTCACCCACGAGCGCCGCCAGCACGCCGGCCATGAAAATGACTGCCCCAGTCACGATGAGGGCGACCGCGACGTGCATACTTCGTGTCGCCGACGACCCCGGATTCACGGCCCAACCCTCGCATGCAGCAGCCGGCCCCGCAACCAGTATGGCCTAAAGTGCCCTCTTCAAGGCCCTTCGCAGTGCTGATAAGGCCCTTCGCGGTGCGGATTCAGGGTCGATCCGCGGGCGCCGACGCGGGACGGGGCGTTCCCCGGCGCACCTTCAGCGCCCACCAGATCAGCGGCACCTGCAGCGGAAGCCTGCCGTAGGCGATGGCGCGCAGGGCCGCAGGCCGATGCCGCCATTCTGCCGCCATCTGCACATTGGCCGGGAAGACCGCAGCGAAGAGCCCTGCGGCGGCGAGAGCCCCCGGCCGCCTTGTCCGCCTGCTGGCGACCGCCGCCGCCACGGCAAGCTCCGCCGCACCGCTGGCGTAGGTCCACAGTCGCGCTGAGCCGGGCAGAGCCCTCGGCACGATGGTGTCGTACGGCCGTGGACTGGCGAAATGAGTCAGCCCGGCGCCCGCGAGCAGCACGGCCAGGAGCAGGGGACGCCCGGTTCCAGCCCGGACGGGGTCCGCGCCGGTCACATCGTCCTGCGGGCAGACCGGCAGGCCCCGAGCGCCGCCATCACTCACCAACCCGCCCGTCCCATGCGCTCTGCAGTGCCCCCGCAAGGGCCTGAGCCGGCTGCGCACCGGAGATCCCGTACCTCCGGTCGATGACGAAGAACGGCACGCCGGAGATTCCGAGGGTCCTGGCCTCCGCCTCGTCGGCCCGGACAGCGCCCGAGTAGCTGCCGTCGTCGAGCACCCGCGCCGCGTCGCCAGGATCCAGCCCGGCGCCGGCGGCCAGCAGCACAAGATCGGCCGCAGCGAAGACCGGACGTCCTTGCCCGAAATACGACTGGTAGAGCCGGCCGAGCAGCGGACCCTGCATGCCGTGATCAGCGGCGAAATGGACGAGCCGGTGCGCATCGAAAGTGTTGCCCATCGCACGGTCTGCGGTGAACTCCAGGCCGTCGGCCACGGCCTTGGCGGCCAGACCTGCCTCCGCCTCGCGCGCCTGCACCGCGGACATCCCGTACTTGGCCGCCAGCACTGCAGCGACCGGCTGCTCCGCGCCGGCCGGGAACGACGGGTCAAGCTCGAAGGAGCGGTACCGCACCGTCACCTCGTCCCGGTGCTCGAAGCTGGCCAGCGCCTGCTCGAGGTGACACTTTCCGAGGTAACACCAGGGGCAGACGATGTCGCTCCAGATATCGACGTGCATACTTCCTCCCGGCCTCATCATCCTTCCTCCCGGCCTCCATCATCGCCGGCGCCGAAACCCCGTCACGCCCTCGCTGGCCGGAGCACGCGACACCGGCCGCTTCCTGCGGCGGCGGCACTCCGCTAACGTTGCGTCATCATTTACCCAGGAGGCACCATGGACCGCCAGGTCAAGTACGTTCTGCAGGAATCAGACCTGCCCCGGCAGTGGTACAACGTCATTGCTGACCTGCCGTCGCCGCCGCCTCCGCCGCTGCATCCCGGTACCCGCCAGCCGGTGGGCCCCGACGACCTGGCGCCGCTGTTCCCGGCCGCGCTGATCGCGCAGGAGGTGTCGGCGGACCGGCACATCGCGATTCCCGAGGATGTCCTCGACGTCTACCGGCTCTGGCGGCCAACTCCGCTGTACCGCGCGCGCCGGCTCGAGAAGGAACTCGGCACGCCGGCCCGGATCTACTACAAGTACGAGGGCGGCAGCCCGGCCGGCTCGCACAAGCCGAACACCGCGGTGCCGCAGGCCTACTACAACGCCGCCGAGGGCGTCACGAAACTGACCACCGAGACCGGAGCAGGCCAGTGGGGCAGCGCGCTGGCCTTCGCCAGCGCGCTGTTCGGCATCGACCTGGAGGTGTGGATGGTGCGCGCCTCCTACGACCAGAAGCCGTATCGCAAGATGCTGATGGAGACGTACGGGGCGACGGTCCATCCGAGCCCGTCGGACGTCACGTCGGCCGGCCGGAGCGTGCTCGCCGAGCACCCCGACTCGACCGGCAGCCTCGGCATCGCGATCAGCGAGGCGGTCGAGGTGGCCGGCGGCGATCCGGCGGCCCGCTACGCGCTCGGCAGCGTGCTCAACCATGTCCTGCTGCACCAGACTGTCATCGGCGAGGAAGCGATCAGGCAGCTTGCCCTGGCCGGCGATACCCCCGACGTGATCGTCGGCTGCACGGGCGGCGGATCGAACTTCGGCGGCCTGGCCTTCCCGTTCCTGCGCGAGAAGCTGGCCGGCCGGATGAACCCCGTCATCCGCGCAGTGGAGCCCGCCGCCTGCCCGTCGTTCACCAGGGGCGTCTACGCCTACGACTTCGGCGACACGGCCGGGTTCACGCCGCTGCTGAAAATGCACACGCTCGGGCACGAGTTCATCCCCGACCCGATTCACGCGGGCGGGCTGCGCTACCACGGGATGTCACCGCTGCTGTCGCACATCTACGAGCTCGGCCTGATCGAGGCAGTGGCCAAGCCGCAGTCGGAGTGCTTCGCGGCGGGCCTGCGTTTTGCCCGGAGCGAGGGCATCGTACCCGCACCTGAGCCCACGCACGCGGTGGCCGAGTGCATCGACGAGGCGCTGCGCTGCAGGGAAACGGGCGAGGAGAAGGTCATCCTGACGGCGCTGTGCGGGCACGGGCTGCTCGACCTCAGCGCCTACAGTGACTACATTTCCGGCCAGATCAGGGACCTCGAGGTGCCCGACAGCGTCATCCAGCGGGCACTGGCCGACCTGCCGGCCGGGCTGTAAGCCGCCCGCCGCGTCACCATCTTCCGGCCGGGCCGGCCAGGCCGGCACCGGGTCATCCCGGCATGTGCTGGTGCCGCGCACGCGCCGGACTCGGCTGCTGCCGCAGGCGCAGGCTGACCTGCTGCAGCTGCCGGTCGAGGTGTGCCGGAGCCGACTTTCCAGGGTGCCGGGCACCACCTCGAATTCGGGCATACCTGGCTGGTGGGGACGTGGAATGCCGACGGCGGACGCACCTCCACCGAGTGTGGACGGCCACCGGGTCGTCATGTCTGGCGGCGCGGATAATATCGACTATATCTTCGCTACCGGCATCGACCATGATTCCTGGGTACGTAGCGCCACGCCGTATTACGGTACCTATCGGGAACATAGGCTGAAGAAGGTCATACGCGGCCGCAGCACTCTCACGATACGCGGAAAGCCGCATAGCCACGAGCTGCGGATTACCGAGGGTGGCTGGACTGCCCGAAGCGCCAACATCTATACCTACCGAGGCCGCACTTGCGCCGGATATCTCAACCAGGGCGGTACGTACACGATGGACTTCCATTGCAATGCGCACACATTGACGTGGATCGGCAAGCAGGACACCGACAAAAAGACTCGCGCCAGCCGCAAGCCGTGATGCCCCCCAGCGCGCACCGGTAAGGCCGGGCCGTCGCGCGATCCGCAGCCCGCCGGCGCGGGCCTGTCACCTCGATACTGCCGCTTCCTTAACTCATGCTGCCCGCTGGCGGGCTCGGCCGCTGG
>CABEAR010000142.1_pt1 | contig 22512 bp, 24 predicted proteins | sample 3422041 | NCBI WGS metagenome assembly CABEAR01 (sample SAMEA5534326, study PRJEB31848) | metagenome | biome: tundra; feature: field; material: soil | place: USA | collected 2013-05 | depth 0.15 m | reverse complement strand
GACCGGCTACCCGGTGATCCAGCTGATGACCTTGTGCGAGACCGGCACCCGGGCGCTGATCGGCGCGGTGTTCGGCACGACCGCCGAGGGGAGACCACCTGGGCGCGCAAGCTGCTGCATCTGCTGGATGAGACGATGCTGGTGCTGATGGACCGCGGCTTTGACGCCGGGAAGTTCCTGGCCGGGGTCGCCGCCACCCGCGCCCAGTTCCTGGTCCGGCTGACCTCCGCCCGCCGGCCGCCGCTGCTGCGGGATCTGCCCGACGGGTCATTCCTGTCGCTGACCGGCGGGGTGAAGGTCCGGATCATCACCGCCACCGTGACCGTCACCTGCCACGACGGCACTACCTACGGCGACAGCTACCGGCTGGCCGCCACCCTGCTCGATCACCGCGCCTGGCCCGCGCACGCGCTGATCGCCTTGTATCACGAGCGGTGGGAGCATGAGATCACCTACCTCGCCCTGCGCCGCACTCTCCTCAATGGCCGGGTCCTGCGCTCGGGCGACCCGGCCGGCCTGGAACAGGAGATGCGGGCGCTGCTGGCCCGCTGCCAGGCACTGCGGATCGCCATCACCGACGCCGTGGCCACCATCGCGGGCACCGACCCCGACCGGGCCAGCTACCAGGTCGCCGTCCAGACCGCCCGGATGCTGGTCACCGGCGCCCGCAACGTCGTCACCGGCGTCACCGACCTGGCCGGCGACATCGGCCGCGCCGTCCTGGCCAGCCTGCACCCGCCACGGCGGCCCCGCGTCTGCGCCCGCCGCGTCAGGTCCCCGCTATCGCGCTGGAACAAGAACCCGCCCGGCAAACCCGTCACTAACCTGCGCGTCACCAAGATCACTACCGCAATCCGCCGGGGCCACCAGCCGCCAGCAACACGCCGCCAGCGGTCCTTGACACAGACGGCAGGCCCTCACCTTCCCGGCATTGCGGCTAGCTGGGCCGCGATGGTCTCGGTTCCGGGGGAAAGTGAGGCCGATCAGCGTCACGTGCTTCCAGCGCACGATGCCTTGCCCGTCGAGCACGAACACCGATCTGCGCAAGCCGCGCTGCCCAGGGTGATCCCGTATTGCCTGCTCACCGCGAGGCCGGTGTCGGCCAGCAGCGGCATCTTGAGGTCACGCTTGCGGGCGAACCGCTCGTGGCTGTCCACGTCCTGCGGGTTGAGGCCCCAGACGACAGCCCCGAGGTTGTCAAAGCTCTCGAAGCCGGAGATGCAGGAGCACAGTTGCCGAGTGCAGGCCGCGGTTTCGTCGCCGGGATAGAACGCCAGCACCAGCGGCCTGCCGCGCTGCGCGGAGAGCGTGTACTCCGCTCGGGTGGCTTCGCCCGCCGTCAGGTGCACGCCGGGCGGCGTGAAGTCGGGAGCGGCGCTGCCCAGCTCGGGAGTCTTGGCCATCTGCGGTCCTCCGCGCTGGGGTTCTCGGGCCGGCGGTTCCGCCAGCACGATGACCGCCAGCCTGGCAGTCCTGACGGGAGCGTCCTGACTGATCATGGCATGGCCGCTCGCCGCCCGCGTCTCGACGGCTGGTCGACGGCCGGCTGCCGGTCGCATCGGACTGGCAGGCCCGCGGTTACTCGCCGCGCAGATCGTCGAGGACGGATTGCTCGGCGCCGTCGACGTCGATCACCTTGGTTCGGCTGGTGGCGCCGCTGACCAGCGTTACGTGGCGGCGCCGCACGCCGAATGCGGCGGCAACGGCCGCCAGGGCGGCCTCCGTGGCCTGGCCGTCGACGGCACGAGCGCTCACCCGGACAACCAGGGCGCCGTCATGCTGTCCGCCGACGCTGGTGCGCGCGGACCCCGGCCGGACCCGGATAGTAACCCACATGCCAGGCCCTCCGGGTTGCTCGAACGGACGTGCCTCAGTTGCGGCCGCGGCGGGACGCGGCTACGTGACCGGATCAGGCTATGCCCCGCCTGGCCGGGCCGACGCTGGATCGGAGGGCGGCCTTGTCCGGCCCGCGCCGCGTTCAGTCCGGGGAATAAGGCCGGCGGCTGCTCGATAATACCTGTTACTCCTATCGCGATAGACGACATCGCGGTCGCGTGCGGGATCGGCGTCGGCAGGCCTTTCGGGCGAGGAGGAGACGTGACCGTTCAGGACATCGACAGGGCGGCCTTCAGCGAGGACTGGGCACGGTGGCACCGGCAGCACGAGATGGCCCTGGCCGACGCGCATGGATTTCTCGCGATCACCGGGCTGCACTGGCTGAGCGCCGAGGCGCAGCGGCTTGCTGACGCGCCGGGGGCTTGGTCGACCGGCGACGGCGGTGTCACCGTCTTCCTCGACGAGACGGAGGAACTCATCGTCGATGACGTGCCGGTGCGCGGCGAGTTCTCTTTCGGGGTCATCCCGGAACGAGGCGGCATTAACGCGGTATCGGGGATGCGGTGATCGAGGTCGCCAAGCGCGGCGGCCGCGACATTGTCCGGCCCGCTCGCTGATGCCATCGATATCGGCCGGCATGTCATCCCGATCGTGCGAGAGGAAGTCGCCAAGCGCGACGCTGCCAAGACGGTGGCCGCTCCGTCTCGTCGCCTCAGCCTGATACGAGGCGGCGCGCGCGACCCTGGCCGGGCCGGAATCTCACTGGCGGGACTGCTGTGCACTGCGCGCAGTGCGATGCTGACGGGCAAAGTCCCGGCGCGGCGGGAAGGCGTCGCATGGATCCTCGGCACGCGATCTTGTTCGAGCCGGTGACGATCGGGCCCAAGACGCTGCCGAATCGCTCTTGCCAGGTGCCGCATGCCTCCGGGCAGCAGCAAGCCACGGACTCAGGCCGCTTCCGCGGCATCAAGGCAGAAGGCGGCTGGGCAGCCAGCTGGCATCGTAGGTCCAGTTCGCGTCGCTGGCAAAGGAGATGACGGCGGCCGACACCGCCCGGGTGCAGCGGGACTCGGCTGGTCCGCGAGCGCTGGCACGGAGGTTTGCCAACCGCTACCGCGGGTCACATAGTCATCGCGGGCAGCGTGGGTGCCTGTGTCCCTGCCTTGATGGGGTGGCACTGTTAACGCCGGGAGGCGTTCAGCGGGGGAGGCAACATGGCTGGCAAGTTCGTGCTGAAGAAGGGCGCTAGCGGCAAGTTTCATTTCAACCTTGTCGCCGGCAACGGTCAGGTGATCGCTACCAGCGAGGCCTATGAGCGCAAGCAGTCAGCGCTGGAAGGCATCGAGTCGGTAAAGCACAACGCTCCTGGTGCCGAGGTGGACGACCAGACCGAGGACTAGCGACGGGACCGGAGCGCGAGTACGGCGAGCGCGAGCGGCACGAAGATCGAGGCTAGCCACAGCTGAACGGGAGGGCGCCGATGGCGCCCTGGGCTAGCTGCTGACTCGCTAACCGTTGCGTGCCTTCGGCCTGGACCGCTGTCCTGTCCGCAGAGACACCTGCGGCGTCGGCCCGTGGATCAACATTGCGCGGACGGCCATCTCAGCCGGCCGTCCACCTCGGAGCGTGGCTAGGTGCGCTATCATTTGAGCGTCCGTAAGGATGGCCGGGACGTGGCCCAGCTTGGTTAAGGCGCCTGACTGGGGGTCAGGAGAACAGCGGTTCAAATCCGCTCGTCCCGACTAAAGGAAAGGCTTCGCCAGATTTAATGACGGCTATTTTGTCAGATGCAGTTGTTAGCTTCTTCTTATGGCGGAAGACCCTCCTGACAAACGTACCTGGTCCGACTCTCAGTTAATTGCCACGGTAGCGGTGTCGCATTCGTGGCGCGGTGTCATGCGCGAACTCGGCCTATGCGCGACCTCCGCTGGGGCCATTCGCTTCGTCAAGCGTCATGTCATCCTTCTCGGCCTCGATACCTCTCACTTCACTGGTCAGCGGCGCTGGTCGGACGCACAGCTCAAGCGATCCGTCGCTGATGCGTATTCCTGGCGCGAGCTGCTGTCGGAGCTCGGGCTTGGTGGCAGCGCAGCCGAGCGCACGCGAGTCAAGGCGCACGCCACGCGTCTTGGCCTGGACCTGAGCCGGATGCAGCCCCCGGAGGCGACCGAGGTGCCCCCCGGCCTGAAGCCCGAAATCAACCGGCTGCAGCCGGCGGTTTACGACCTGCTGGTCTCCATGCCCCTCCATGCCTGGACGGAATTAAGCGAATTCAGGTCAAGACCACAACATACAAAAAGGACGGCTGGCAGGTCCAAGTGGGCAGACGTCCCTACTCCGTGGGGAATCGCGGCCTGCTGGGGGTTCCGGGCGACCCGGACGCGTAGCGGGGCCGCCCAGCCAGGCACAGCGCCCCAAACTCCGCCCGCTGAGCCCGCCAGGTCGCGAGTACTTCACCGGCCTCCTGCTCGGCGGCCTGCGCCTGAGATCGCCTCCGGCGGGTGGCACTAGTATCAGGCGCCAATCGTTGGCACTGTCGAATGGTGAACGGCCAGATGTGAACGGCCACGCGAGCGGTCTGATGTGAACGGCCAGATGCGAGCAGCTGATCGAACGGCCAGAGTCCTCGCCCGGGCGGGTGAGCCTGCCCGCTACCAGGACGCTACTTCCGAAACGGGCGGAGCACAGGCAGTGTGGCAACCAGGAGGCGAGGATCCGGGGAAATCCGGCCGGACCATTCCGCTGCGAGCACGCCGCCCGGCCGGGCCGCCGCCAGCGTCACCGGGCCGGGGCAGGTCATCGCCCAGACGGCCGCGCAGCCGCTGGCGCGGGTTCCTGGCCTCCCTGGTAAGTCTCGTCGTCGTGCTTGTCCTGCTGGGCGCAGTCGCGTTCGGCGCCCTGCTGCTGCTCACGCCCTCAGTCAGCAATGCGGGCGCCCTGGTCCGTGCCCAGAATCTCGCGCACCACGCCGCCGATCTGGGCCCGCCGGTGCCGGACCGGTTCGCCGCCGCGCTGGAGGCCACTGAGGATCACCGGTTCACCGAGGAGCCTGGCGTGGATCCGATCGCCATCGTCAGGGTCATCGTGGCCCACCTGGACGGCCGCGGTGACCAGGGGGGCGCGACGCTCTACCAGCAGCTCGCGAAGGTGCTGTATACCCAGGACCGCGCGGGCGCCGCCGTCGAGCTGGAGCAGGTCGCGCTGGCGGTCAAGCTGAGGTTCAGCTACAGCGCACAGCAGATCCTGCAGATGTACGTCGGCGTGGTCTACTTCGGCCACGGCTTCTACGGCCTGCAGGACGCCAGCTGCGGTTACTTCGGCACCAGCCCTGCTAGCCTGTCCTGGCCGCAGGCGGCACTGATGGCCGGCCTTGTGCAGGGTCCCTCGGCGGACGACCCGCTGACCTACCCCGCGCGGGCACGGGCCCGTGAGGAACATGTGCTGGGGAGGCTCGTGGCAACCGGCGCGCTGACCCAGGACCAGGCCAGCGCCGCGCTCAGGATCCCGGTCTCCACTCTCGTCGCGAACGCCGGCCAGGGCTGCAGCGCCTGAGCCGTGCAGGTGCCGGCTGGCCCGCCGGACCTGCTAGTGCGGCTCGTCGGGAATGCTGACCGTCCTTGCGTCTGGTGCGCTGAGCTGGCCGGGGCGAGCATGCTTGGGTCCGGTCCAGCCCGGCGGCACCGCCGCGCCGGAGATCAGCGGAGCAGCCAGGCCATCGACCGGCACCGGGGCCGACATGGCGACGAGCTGGCGGCCCCCGAGCCCGTCCGGCAGGGCCTGCGCCGCTGGTGCGTGCCACACCCACTTGCGGTAGGACCAGAACCGGAAAACCGTCCCGATCGCGATGCCCAGAAGATTCGCAGCCGTGTACCAGAACTTGCCGGGCAGGCCCAGGGCGTCCTGGACGAACCCGATGCACGCGTACTGAATGAGCAAGCCGACGCCGTTGAGTGCGAAGAACAGCACGGTCTCGCGCCCGGTCCCGCGTCGCGCGCGATGCCGGAACGTCCAGTAGCGGTTGCCGACGAACGTCGCGGCCGTGGCGACAACGGTCGCAATCGTGATCGCGATGTACTTTCCCAGGCCGACGTCAAAACGCAGCACGTCGGCACCTACGAGAACGATGACGACTCCGGCCAGACCGACAACGCCGAACTTCGCGCCCTCATGAATCAGATGCCGGAACCGCAGGTAAAGCCCGCGGAGCGTGCTCACCCGACCGGCCTTCGCGGCGCCGACGGCTTAGTCACCATTCATTCCTAACGGGAGCGCCCGACCTCATCCTGCAGCGACCCGCCGGCCTGGCCGGGTGCTGAGGATCCGGGCGCGGCCGGATCCGGTACCTCCTGGCCGCCGAGCGCGGCGACAGCCGGTGGTTCCTGCGGCGCGGTCCACACCCATTTGCGGTAGGACCAGAACCTGAACAGCGTCGCGAGCGCGATGCCGAGGATCAGCGCGGTGTTCGCGGGAAGCTTGCCGGTCTCGCCGAGCACATGCGTGGTGAATCCGAGGCAGGCCAGCTGGATGAGCAGCCCGATCCCCGCAAGCAGGAAGAACAGCACGGTCTCGCGGCCCATGCCGGTGCGCTCGCGGTGCCGGAACGTCCAGTAGCGGCTGCCCAGGAACGTCACTGCGATGGCCACAACCGTGGCGATCGCATTCGCCTCGAGCCAGTCCATGCCGGGATGGGCGCGCAGCAGATTGGTGCCGCCGTCGGTGACGACGAATCCGATTGCACCGACGACGCCGAACTTTGCGCCCTCGTGGATCAGCAGCCGGTACCGAAAGTACAGCTCCCGGACCATGCTCACCTGGGCGACCTTCCTTCTCGCTCGTTTTCCGGCGTCCTCGTCCCGTCGCCGGCGCAACGGGCCGGTGCCTGCGAGGTTACCGCTAGCAGCCCGGCCCTGAGCCGCACAGGGCGCAACTGGCCCGCGGCGTGTCATACGGCAGGCCCCGCTACGCCGCGGCCGCCCGCTGCCGGACGGACGGAATTATCCGTTCGGCAGCGTCAGCCGCGGGAGGTAGTGTCGCGGGCGTGCCCGATCCCGACATCCTCATCAGCGCCACCGGCCTGACGAAGAAGTTCGGCGACTTCACCGCGGTGGACGGGATCGGCTTCGAGCTGCGCCGCGGCGAGGCCTTCGGCTTCCTCGGCCCCAACGGCGCCGGGAAGTCGTCGACCATGCGCATGATCGGATGCGTCTCCCCGCCCACCGGCGGAAAGCTCTCCATCCTCGGCATGGACCCGGTGACCGATGGGCCGGCCATCAGGTCCAGGCTCGGCGTGGTCCCGCAGGAGGACACGCTCGACGTCGAGCTTACCGTGCGGGAGAATCTGCTCGTATACGGACGCTATTTTGGCCTCCCACGCGATGTCATCGCGGCTCGGACGAGCCTGCTGCTGGACTTCGTGCAGCTGGCAGACCGGGCGGACGACCAGGTGGAGCCGCTTTCCGGCGGGATGAAGCGCCGCCTGACGATCGCCCGCTCGCTGATCAACGAGCCGGAGGTGCTGCTGCTGGACGAGCCCACCACCGGCCTGGACCCGCAGGCCAGGCATGTCGTCTGGGATCGGCTGTTCCGGCTCAAGCAGCAGGGCGTCACGCTGGTGCTCACCACCCACTACATGGACGAGGCTGAGCAGCTCTGCGACCGGCTTGTGGTGATGGACCGCGCCAAGGTCGCGGCCGAGGGATCGCCGCGCGAGCTGATCGCCACATACTCCACGCCGGAGGTGCTGGAGCTCCGCTTCCGGCCGTCCGAGCATGACCAGGCAGCGGAGAAACTCGCCGACGTGGCCGCCGACCGCCGGGAGGTGCTCGCCGACCGGATCCTGCTCTATGTCCCGGACGGGGATGTCGCCCTTGCCGCCGTCCGCGGCATCGGCCTGGAGCCGCTGACCTCGCTCGTGCGCCGCAGCACGCTGGAGGATGTGTTCCTTCGCCTGACCGGCAGGCGGCTGGAGGACTGATGGCCCAGCCGGTGCTAGCGCGGGGGCAGTCCCCGGATCCCGCGGCCGGATCGGCGGGTCCGCCCGCCGGCCCGGCTGGCCCGTGGTCGATGGCGGTGCGCGAGTTTCGCTTCTGGCTGGTCAATTACCGGCGCACCTGGCGCGGCTCGATCTACTCCAGTGTCCTGAACCCGGTGCTCTATCTCGGGGCGATGGGCCTCGGCCTCGGCACGCTGGTGGACGCGCACGGGACAGCTAGCCTCGGCGGCGTGAGCTACCTGGCGTTCCTGGCCCCCGGGCTGCTCGCAGCCACCGCCATGCAGACCGCCGTGGGCGAGTCGACCTACCCGGTCCTGGCGTCGGTGAAGTGGCTGAAGACCTATCAGGCCGCGGCTGCCACCCCGCTGCGGCCAGCCGACCTGTTCCACGGGCACCTGATGTTCACCACCATGCGGCTGGCGATGAACTGCGCCATATTCCTGGTGGTCATGACCGCCTTCGGCGCGGCGCGGTCAGCCTGGGTGCTGGCCACCATCCCGGTCGGGGTCCTGACCGGCCTGGCCTTCGCCGCGCCGATCGAGGCCTACGCGGTGACCAGAACAAGAGATCAGTCGTTCGCGATGCTGTTCCGGTTCGGGATGATTCCGCTGTTCCTGTTTTCCGGCACGTTCTTCCCCGTCACCCAGCTGCCGGCCTGGATCCGCCCGGTCGCCTACGCCACCCCGCTGTGGAATGGCGTGGCACTCTGCAGGTCGCTCAGCCTGGGCAGCGTCAGCGCGGGCGGCGCGGTGCTGCACATCGGGTACCTGGCGGCCCTCGCCGCGATCGGTCTCGCGGTGGGAAGCCGCACGTACCGGCGGCGGCTCTATGTCTGAGCGGCCCGCTGGCCAGGGCGGCGCTGGCCAGGGCGGCGCTGGCCGGTGACCGCGCCCGCCCTGCGGCGGCTGCCCCTGCGGATCCTGCCGGCGCCGATGCTGCTGGCCCGCCGCGGCGGTCTCGGCGGCCGCGGCAGCATGCACCTGATCGAGCGGCACGCCCGTGCCTACCGGCATTCCTGGGTCATCCTGGTTTCCGGCGTATTCGAGCCGCTGTTTTACCTGCTGTCGATCGGGGTTGGCCTCGGCGCCCTCGTCGGCAAGGTGGCCGGCCCGGACGGCCAGCTGGTGGGCTTCACCAGCTTCGTGGCCCCGGCGCTGCTTGCGACGTCGTCGATGAACGGTGCCGTCTTTGACTCCACCTTCAACGTGTTCTTCCGGCTGAAGTACGCCAAGCTCTACGACTCGGCGCTGTCCACGCCGATGCGATCCGGCGACGTGGCACTCGGCGAGGTCGGCTGGGCGCTGATCCGCGGCGGCCTGTATGCGTCGGCGTTCATGGTGGTCATGCTGGCGATGGGACTGGTCCATTCGGTGTGGTCGGTCGCGGCGCTGCCGGCCGCCCTGCTGATCGGCTTTGCCTTCGCCGGTGCCGGGATGGCCGCGACCACGTTCATGACCAGCTGGCAGCACTTCGAGTTCGTGACCCTGGCCACCCTGCCGATGTTCCTGTTCTCGACGACCTTCTATCCGCTGAGCGTCTACCCGCGGCCGGTCCAGATCGTGGTCGAGTGCACGCCGCTGTTCCAGGGCGTGTCCCTGATGCGCGCCCTGACCCTGGGCGGGATCACGCCGAGCGCGGCCTGGAACGTGCTGTACCTGGCCGCCATGGGGCTGGCAGGCCTGGCCCTGGCCGGCCGCCGGATCAGCCGCCTGCTGCTGAAGTAGCCGGATCGCCGCGTTACTGCTGAAGTAGAGGTGGGCGGCAGCCCGCGGACAGCAACGGGAGAGATCGTGCGGGTGCTCTTCATCGAACATGACCACTGTTCCCCCACTGGCCTGGTGGGGGAGCGCTTCAGCCAGCGCGGCTACGACGTGACGGAGTTCATCGTCGTGCCGCAGGGCCGCTATGACGATCCGGGCGTGCAGGTCAGCTTCCCCGACCCCGGCGCATTCGACGTGGTCGTGCCGCTCGGCGCGATCTGGTCGGTGTACGACCGGGCGCTGATCGGCAGCTGGCTGGAACCCGAACTTGACCTGCTGCGCGCGGCCTGCCGGCGCGGGATCCCAGTTCTCGGGATCTGTTTTGGCGGCCAGGCTCTTGCGCGGGCGCTCGGCGGTAACGTGACGGCCGCGAGTCAGCCGGAGATCGGCTGGCAGCAGATTGAGACCGAGGTCCCGGCACTGATCGAGCCGGGACCGTGGCTGGAGTATCACTACGACAGCTGGAGCCCGCCGGCCGGGGCGCGGACTCTCGCGCGTACTGCCGTCGCGCCGCAGGCCTTCACCGCAGGGAACGCGCTCGCCGTGCAGTTCCATCCCGAGGTAACGCCGGCCGTGCTGCAATGCTGGCTCGACAACGGCGGCGAGGCCGACCTCGCCAAAGCGGGCATCAGCCCGGCGGAGCTGATGGCCCAGACCAGGGACGTGCAGGCCGGTGCCGCGATCCGCGCGCACCGGCTCGTCGATGTGTTCCTGGACGTCATCGCCCGGCCTGATCAGGGCCGGGCAAGCCGCTCGAGCCGGGCATGCAACACGGGCACATAACGCTGCTGCTCCGGCTTCATCAGCACGCTGCGCAGGATGCGCGTCGCGTCCTGGTCCGCTTCGACGCCGCGATGGCGGCGGGCGAACGCGGCAGCCGGCACCCGCAGCGCGCTGAGGAACACCGGGTCCGACGCGTCGGTCATCCCGGCGGTCAGCATACGGGCGCAGGCCTGGTCGATGGCCGACAGGCTGGGCGGGTCAGTGGCCGGGAAATAGCTGACGATGTCGAGGTCGGGGCGCTGGTAAAGCTCCAGGCTGGCCGAGCCCGTGATCAGCTCCGACCAGTCCAGCGCGGCTCGCCGGCATGCCGCCAGCACCTGGCCGAGGCCCGCCGGCTCGGGCGGCAGCAGCCGGAAGGTCAGCCACAGCGCGGCCGCTGCGGCCCCGGCCCGTGAGCACTCGAGGCTGATCTCGCCGAGGTGCAGCTCACCGCAGGTGAAGTAGGTGTAGGGCGAGTCATGCAGGTAGAAGCGGCCCACCGACGGATCCCGGAACAGCACGGCGCCGCAGCCGTAGGGCTGCAGGCCGTGCTTGTGCGGGTCGACGGCGACTGAGTCGCACTGGGAGATCGCCCGCCACGGCGCCGGATCAAGGCCGGCGCGGTCGCCCTGCCCCGCCAGCAGCGTGAAGAAGCCGCCGTAGGCGGCATCCACATGCACTCGGACGCCGTGCCTGCGGGCCACGGCCAGTATCTCGTGCACCGGGTCGACGGCGCCGAGGCCGGTGGTGCCCGCCGTCGCGACGACGGTCCCGATCCGCCCGGTGGCCAGCAGTGCGTCCAGGGCGGAAATGTCCAGCCGGCCCGCGGCGTCGGCCTCGACCGCTGTTCCCACCACTCCGAGCACCCCGCACATCCGGCTGTGCGTGTAGTGCGCCTCCGCGGCGAAGGCGACGCCCCGGCCGGGATGCAGCTCGCGCGCAACGTAGAGCGCCTCGAGGTTGGCGATCGTGCCGCTGGTGGTCAGATGACCCAGGTGGGTGTCCAGGCCGAACATCTGCGCGAGCCGCGCGATGACCTCCTTCTCCATCCGCGCGGTGGCCGGCCCGCCATCGAGCGCATGGTTATTCGGGTTGATGAGCATGGCCGTGAGGTAGCCGACCACGGCGGCGGGGTGCGGCGGCCTGAGCATCTGGCCGGCGTAAGACGGATGGAAGAACGGGTAGTTTTCCCGCAGCCGGCCGGTGAACTCGCTGAAGACGGCGGCGAACTGCTCGTCGCTGATGTTCAGTGCCGGGTCAGGGTCGAACGGCGCGAAGGACGCCTCCCAGGTCCTGATCGCCTCGACGCCGCTGCTCAGCCAGCGCTGCAGGTCCATGGCAGTCCCTCCGGGCGTCGCGCCTGTTGCTTACTGTATCGGCTACCGATGCATTAAGATGCCCAGCGGGACTGCGGAGGCATCATTATCATGATCAGATCGGGCCGATTCGCCGTCGCCATCATCGTGACCCGCGCAGCCGCGATCGTGCCGCTGGCACTGCCGGCCGGTGCCGTCACGGGTAGCGCCGCCACGGGTGCGCCCATCAGGGCCGGCATCGGTGCCAGTGTGATCGCAATCGCTCCCTGACCGTCCGGCAGTCGTCCGAGCAGGCGAGAATGACCCCATGCGCGCAGTTGTGGTCGACAAGCATGGCGGTCCCGAAGTCCTGCAGGTGAGTGACTGGCCGGCCCCGAGGCCCGGCCCCGGCCAGCTCCTGGTCGATGTCGCCGCGTCCGGGGTCAACTTCATGGACATCTACCAGCGGGAGGGCAGGCCGCCGTACGGCGGCGGCGTGCCCTACGTCCCCGGCGCCGAAGGGGCCGGGACGGTAACGGCGGCCGGCCTTGAGGTGCCCGGCTTCGCGGCGGGTGACCGCGTTGCCTGGACCGGCGTGCCAGGCAGTTACGCGGAGCAGGCCGTCATCCCCGCCGACCGCGCCGTTCCCGTTCCGGGCGGCGTCGAGCTCGAGGTCGCGGCCGCCGTCATGCTGCAGGGGATGACCGCCCACTACCTGAGCCGCAGCACCTACCCGGTGGCGCCGGGCGATCCCGTGGTGGTGCACGCGGCAGCGGGCGGCGTGGGCCTGCTGCTCACCCAGATGGTCAAGATGCGCGGCGGGACCGTCATCGCGACCACATCCGCCAACGCCAAGACGCAGCTCGCCAGGGCAGCCGGAGCCGATCACGTGACCGGGTACCAGGACTTCGCCGCGGTGACGGCGGAGATGACCGGCGGATCGGGCGCCGCGGTGGTTTATGACGGCGTCGGCCAGGCAACCTTTGACGCCAGCCTGGAGGCGCTGCGCCCGCGCGGGTGCATGGTGCTGTACGGCGCGGCCAGCGGCCCGGTGCCCCCGTTCGAGCTGCAGCGGCTGGCCGCGGCCGGGTCACTGTTCATCACCCGGCCGACACTCGTCCACTACATCGCCAGCCGCGCCGAGCTGCTGCAGCGGGCCGGCGACCTGTTCAGCTGGATCTGCCGCGGCCAGCTCGCGGTCCGCATCGGCGGCAGGTACCCGCTGGCGGAGGCGGCCAGGGCACACGACGATCTCGGCGCCCGGCGCACTACCGGCAAGCTGCTCCTGCTCCCAGGTCAGGATTCAGCGCCGAAATAGCGCCGCGGGCTGGCGACTCGCTGCGCGAGGCTGATGTCGCGGCCCAGCCCCAGCACCGTCGGGTCCACGATCGTGTCACCCCGCGCCGCGTCGCCTGCGTCAGCTTGGCGCCGCGTCACTGATCGCAGCCTCCTCGTCCCAGCTGGCCGGATAGTTGCGGCGAATCTCCCTCGCTCAGTACGAACACGTGCTCGTGCATGAGCGTCGTTCCGAGGCTGGACAGATCTCTGCGGCCAAGTCCGGTCTCGACCAGCACCGTCCGAAGACCCTAGCGCGGTGGCCATACCGCCTGGTAGGTAGTTAGGTAGTGTTATCTGGACTGCGAGGAGGCGGCAGATGGATTTCGAGTTCGACGCTCGCACCGAAGAACTCCGAACCCAATTGCTGTCCTTCATGGATGACAATATTTACCCTGCGGAAAAGGTTTTTGCTGCGCAGGTCGCGGATGCCGCAGCCGAGGGCCGGATCTGGGAGCGGCCGCCGGTCATCGAGGAACTGAAGGCGCAGGCACGCAGCCAGGGCCTGTGGAACCTGTTTCTCGCCCACCATCCCGAGGGCGCGGGACTGACCAACCTGCAGTACGCGCCGCTAGCGGAGATCTCCGGGCACAGCCCGGAGATCGCTCCGCAGGCGCTGAATTGCGCCGCCCCGGACACCGGCAACATGGAATTGCTCGCCGAGTTCGGCAGCCCGCGGCAGCAGGCCCGGTGGCTGCGGCCGCTGCTGGATGGCGAGATCCGCTCGGCGTTCTGCATGACCGAGCCCGACGTCGCCTCCTCGGACGCCACGAACATCGCGACCCGGATCGAGCGCGATGGCGACAGCTTCGTGATCAACGGACGGAAGTGGTGGTCGTCGGGCGCGATGGACCCGCGCTGCGAGATCCTCATCGTGATGGGCAAGACCGACCCGCAGTCCGGCCGGCACCGGCAGCAGTCGATGATCCTCGTGCCGCGGCAGACGCCGGGCGTGACGGTGCAGCGCGGGATCCGGGTCTTCGGCTTCACCGACGGCACCCACGGTGGCCACGCCGAGATCGAGTTCAGCGACGTGCGGGTACGGGCCGAGAACCTCATCGCCGGCCAGGGCGACGGTTTTGCCATCGCCCAGGCCCGCCTCGGCCCCGGCCGGATTCACCATTGCATGCGGCTGATCGGAGCGGCTGAGCGGGCACTGGAGCTGATGTGCCGGCGCGTCACCGAGCGCACCGCGTTCGGCAAGCCGCTCGCCGAGCAGGGCGTCATACAGGACTGGATCGCCGAGTCCAGGGTCCGGATCGAATCGGCCAGGCTGCTGGTACTGAAGACCGCCTGGCTGATGGATACCGTGGGCAACAAGGGAGCCCATTCCGAGATTCAGGAAATCAAGATCGCCACGCCGGCGATGGCCGAGTGGGTCATCGACAAGGCCATCCAGGCGCACGGCGCCGGCGGGCTCAGCCAGGACTTCCCGCTGGCCCAGCTGTGGGCCAGCGCGCGGACCCTGCGGTTTGCCGACGGGCCCGACGAGGTGCACAAGCGCTCGCTCGCGCGACGCGAGCTGAGTAAGTACCGCTAACAGGAGGAGAAGACATGTCAGACACAACGCAGCGGGTCGCCATCGTCACGGGCGGCGGTCGCGGCATCGGCGCGGCCACAGCCAGCCGGCTGGCCGCCGACGGACTCGCAGTCGCAGTGCTCGACCTGAAGGAGGACATGTGCAGCGCGACCGTCGACGCGATTACCGCGGCGGGCGGCAAGGCGCTCGCAGTCGGCGCGGATGTCAGCGAGTCCGACCAGGTCGCGGCGGCAGTCGACAAGGTCGCCAGCGAGCTGGGCCCGCCCGCGGTGCTGGTCAACAATGCCGGCGTGCTCCGCGACAACATGCTGTTCAAGATGAGCGTGGATGACTGGGACACGGTTATGCAGGTGCACCTGCGCGGCGCGTTCCTGATGACCAAGGCCAGCCAGAAGCACATGGTGGACCAGAAGTTCGGCCGGATCATCAACCTGTCGTCCACCTCGGCGCTCGGCAACCGCGGCCAGGCCAACTACTCCGCCGCCAAGGCGGGCATGCAGGGCCTCACCAAGACGCTCGCGAAGGAGCTGGGCAAGTTCGGCATCACTGCCAACGCCGTGGCGCCGGGCTTCATCGTCACCGACATGACGGCGGCAACCGCGGCCAGGATGAAGATGGACTTCGAGGACTTCCAGAAGATGGTTGCCGACCAGACCCCGGTGGGGCGCGTGGGCCAGCCCGAGGACGTGGCGCACGCGGTCTCGTTCCTGGCCAGCGAGGGTGCCGGGTTCGTCTCCGGCCAGGTGATTTACGTCGCGGGCGGCCCTCTGTGCTAAGCCCGGTCGGCGATGTTACCGCCGACGACCTGCGCGGCCAGGTGCGTGAGTTCCTGGCCGCGCATGACCCGGCCGCGGCGGACCGGCTTGACTTCCTGCGCGCCAGGTTCGACGCGGGCCTGGCGTGGGTGCATTATCCAGCAGGCCTGGGCGGTCAGGGCATTTCCCGTGCATTGCAGCCGGTCGTCGACGCCGAGTTCGCGGCCGCCGGTGCACCTGCTAATAGACCGGAGCGAAACGGGATAGGCCTGGGCATGGCCGCGCCCACCATCCTCGCCTACGGGAGTGCCGAGCAGCATAAGCGCTGGCTGCGGCCGCTGTGGACCGGCGAGGAAATCTGGTGCCAGCTGTTCAGCGAGCCGGGCGCCGGCTCGGACCTGGCGAGCCTCGCCACCCGTGCGGTGCGGGGCGGCGACCAGTGGGTGGTGACCGGGCAGAAGGTCTGGACGTCGTCGGCGCATGTGGCCCGGCGGGCGCTGCTCGTAACCCGGACCAACCCGGACCTGCCTAAGCACAAGGGCATGACCTACTTCGCAGTCGACATGACCGCGCCAGGCGTCGAGGTCAGGCCGCTGCGCCAGCTCACCGGCGAGGCTGAGTTCAACGAGGTCTTCCTGACCGACGTTGTGATTCCCGACGCCGACCGGATCGGCGGCGTCGGCGAGGGCTGGCGGGTCGCGACGGCGACGCTGATGAGCGAGCGGGTCGCCATCGGCGGCGCAGCGACGCCCAGGGAGGGCGGCATGATCGGCGCCGCGGCGGCGGCCTGGCGGGAGCATCCGGAGCGGCGCACTGCCGGGCTGCATGACCAGCTGCTGCGGCTGTGGGCAGACGCGGAGGTCGCCAGGATGGCCGGATCGCGGCTGCGCCAGCAGCTCGCGGCGGGTCAGCCGGGCCCGGAAGGGTCGGCTGCCAAGCTGGTCTTCGCCCGGCTGAACCAGGAAATCTCCGAATTCGAGGTGGAGCTGGCCGGCACCGAGGGCCTGCGTTATGACGACTGGACGATGCGCAGGCCGGAGGGTGCTGACTTCTACGGCCGCAATCCCGGCTACCGTTTCCTGCGGTCCAGGGGCAACTCGATTGAGGGCGGGACGTCAGAGATCCTGCGCAATATCGTCGCCGAGCGGGTACTCGGGCTGCCGCCGGAGATCCGGGTCGACAAGGACGTGCCATGGAAGGATCTGCCGAGGTGACCGAAGCTGCCGAGCTTAAAGTCTCGCAGGAGCGCGGTGGCCCGCAGGAGCACGTTGTCTCTGCAAAGCACGGTGTCTCTGCAAACCACGGTGCCGCGCAGCGGCAAAGCGCCCCGGCCGGGGCCCCTGACCTGCTCTACGGCGAGGCGGAAACCGAGCTGCGTGCCGCCGTCCGCGCGCTGCTGGCCGACCGGGCGGGCTGGCGCGAGGTCCTGGCCAGGACCGAGACGGCCGAGCCTTACGACACCGGGCTCTGGCGAGCCCTGGCGGCCGACGTCGGCTGCGCGGGCCTGCTCGTGCCCGAGGAGCACGGCGGGGCCGGGGCCTCCTACCGCGAGGCGGCCGTCGTCGCCGAGGAGGTGGGCCGGGCCGTTGCTCCGGTGCCTTATCTGGGCAGCGCGGTAGTCGCGACGGCGGCGCTGCTGGCGGCGGCCGACGATGACCTGCTGCCCGGCGTTGCCACCGGGACCGTGACGGCGGCGCTGGCTGTCCCGTTCGCGTCGGTGCCCGGCAGCCGCCCGGCCCTGACCGTCCGGCTCGGCGCGCCGCACGACGGCGATCCCGCCGGGATCTACCGGCTGACCGGCGCGGTCGCCGGGGTAGCCGACGCACTGCCGGCTGACGTGCTGCTGGTTCCGGCTGACGGCGTCCCGTTCGGGCTGTACGCGGTATCGGCGGCGCAGCCCGGTGTCACGGCGGCGCCGGTTGTCTCGCTGGATGCGACCCGCCAGCTCGCTGACCTGGTCCTGGACGACGTGCCCGCCCGGCAGATCGCCGCTGCCGGGGACGCCGACGCCGCGATCGCGGCGGCGCTGACCGCCGGAGCGGCGATCCTCGCCTCCGAGCAGCTCGGCCTGGCCGAGCGGTGCCTGGAGATGACCGTCGGCTACGTCAAGGAACGGCGCCAGTTCGGCCGTCCGGTCGGGTCCTTCCAGGCGATCAAGCACCGGCTCGCCGACCTGTGGGTGGGCGTGACCCTGGCTCGCGCCGCCGCCCGCTACGCGGCGGCGTGCCTCGCGGCCGGTGATCCCGACGTGGCGGTCGCGGTTGCCCTGGCCAAGGCCGCCTGCTCGGACATCGCGCTCAAGGCAGGCCAGGAGACCGTGCAGCTGCACGGTGGCATCGGCTTTACCTGGGAGCATCCGGCGCACCTGTACCTGAAGCGGGCGAAGGCGGCCTCGATCGCCTTCGGCACCGCGGACGCGCACCGCGCCTCGCTCGCCCGCCTCGTCGACTTGCCGGCGGCCGGGACCTGATGCGAGACGTTCGCGACGCCGGTGTTGTGGTGACCGGCGGGGGCAGCGGCATCGGCGCTGCCCTGGTCCGGAGGATCGCTGCCGAGGGCGCCAGGGTCGTGGTCAACGACATCAGCGCCGCCGCGGCTGCGCAGGTGGCCGCGTCCTGCGGCGCCACGCCGGTCCCCGGTGATGCGGCCAGTTCGGCCGGGGTCGCGGCGCTCATTGACGCCGCCACCACCGCGCTCGGCCAGATCGATATCTTCTGCGCGAATGCGGGGATCGCCCGAACCGGCGGCCCCGATGCCCCGGAGCCGGACTGGGAGGCTTCCTGGCAGGTCAACGTAATGGCGCATGTCCGAGCCGCCCGGCTGCTGATCGGGCCCTGGCTGGAACGGGGGAGCGGGCACCTGATCTGCACGGTGTCGGCTGCCGGGCTGCTGGCCATGCTCGGGTCCGCGCCGTACTCGGTCACCAAGCACGCGGCGCTCAGCTTCGCCGAGTGGATGGCAATGACGTACGGGCACCGCGGCATCACCGTGCAGGCGATCTGCCCGCAAGGAGTGCGAACCGGGATGCTGGACGGCAGCGATCCGCTGGCCGAGAAGGTGCTGGGTGATTCGGTCATCCCGCCGGAAGCGGTAGCCGACGCGGTGCTGGCAGCCGTCGCCGACGGGCGGTTCCTGATCCTGCCGCATCCCGAGGTAGCCGGGATGTACGCCGGCCGCGCCGCCGACCCCGACCGCTGGCTAGCAGGAATGAACAAGCTGCAGCGCCACGTCGAGTCCGCCTAGCTAGGGTTAGGCGGCCTGGGCGGGCTCGACGGTGACTTTGCAGCCGAGCCGGGCGATGAGCTTGTCCTTATGGCGTTCGGGGTCCTGGCGCCTGGTGCAGGAGTCCTCGCCGAGCTCGTCGTAGGGCAGGTGCCGGTCGAGGACGCAGTAGATGATCAGGATGAGGGTGTGGGCGACGGCCACGGCCGCTTTCTTTTTCGCCCGCGAGTTGCGGTGCCCGCCGAAGCGGCGGACCAGGCGGTGGAACTGGGCGCCGGGCCGGGTCCTGGTGCGGGAGCAGGACCAGGCGGACTCGATCAGGACATTGGCCAGGTGCTGGTTGCCGTGGCGGGTGCCGGCCGGGCGCCGCCGGCCGCCGGATTCGTTGCTGGCCGGGGCCAGCCCGGCCCGGGAGGCGGGGTGGTCGGCGGAGGGGAAGAACGACATATCCGTGCCGATCTCGGAGATGATGACGCCGGCGGTGAGCCTGCCGATTCCCGGGATGCTCATCAGCAGGTCACGCTCCGCCGCGAAAGGGAACATCAGCGCATCGGCCTGCTTGTCCACGGTGCCGGTCAGCTCGGTCAGCTCGTCGACGTGGCGCAGGTGCAGCCGGCACATCAGGGCGTGGTGGTCATTGAAGCGGCCCGTCAGCGCCATGGACAAATCCGGGATCTTGCTGCGGAGCACGCCGCGGGCCAGGTCCGCCAGCACCCTGCCGCGGCGCTCGCCGTCGATCAGCGCCTCGATCATCGCGCGGCCGGACACGCCCATCATGTCCGAGGCCACCGAGTCGAGCTTGATACCGCGTCCTCCAGCGTCTTCTGCAGCCTTATCTATGAGGGACGCCCCTGGGTCAAGGCCGCGAGCGTGATTAGTTCTGGCCCGTTTCCTCTATAGCTGCCGATTATGGGGGCGGATGGCACGGGGTCAAGGTGGAGCGCCCCGCGGACGAACGACCTTGACGCCGGGCCGTCCGGACCCGACGATGGCGCGGCGAGGAAACGGGCGCATCTGGGGTTCTCAGGTCATCTGCGGGGGTCTCCGTTCGGCTAGTGAGGGCGGGGTTCGCGTTTCGCCGGTTCCCGCCGTTGCCGGGCGCCCAGCCTTATCTCGGTGCGCGGAGCCGATGCCTGGCTCCGGCGACATGATGCGTGATCGGGTGCCCCGGCTCGGGGCAAGGTGCGGCCGCTCATTCTTTGGAGGCTGACCAGGGCGTTGTCCTGGCAGCAGGCTGGTGGCAGGAGCCGGCCGCGGGTTCATCGGTTCACGGGCGCGCCGTCAGCGGCGGGGCGGGCGGCTCACGCGGCCGGGGCCAGGGCCTCCTCGCCGACCTCGCGCAGGGTGTGGTAGCAGCGGCGGGCCAGCTTGCGGGCCACCGACAAGGTGGCCAGCCCGCCGGTGCGCCGGTCCCGGGCCGCGGTGTAGCAGGCGTAGTCCGGTGCCGCCGGGCGGGCGGCGCACCTGGCTGATTCATATAGCGCCCAGCGCAGCAGCTGCGGTCCCTGCCGGGACAGGTGCCCGGCCGAGCGCTTGCCGTCGGAGGAGTACACGGTGATGTCCAGCCCGGTGTGCCGGACCACATCGCTGGAGCTGGCGAACCGGCGCACGTCGCCCAGCTCGGCCCGGATCGCCACCGAGGTGACCGCGCCCACGCCGAACTGGGTAGCGCGCAGCGCCCGGCAGCCCGGCTGGCGGCGCGAGAGCATGTCCAGCTGGCGGCGCAGCGGCTCCAGCTCGCGGGTCAGCCGGCCGGCCTGCCGCAGCCCGGTCTCGACGGCCTGCCGCCCGGCCGCCGGCAGGTCCATGCCTGCGACCGCGGCCCGGCCGGCCGCGGTGGCCATGCTCGCGGTCACCGGGACGCCCTGGCGGGACAAGGTCGCCGCGGTCCGCTGATGCCACCCGCCCCGCTCATCGAGCAGGTCTTTATACAGGCGGACGGTGGCGCGCGCCTCCAGCACGTGCGCCGGCGGGATCCAGCACTCGGGCAGGTCCCCGGCAGCCAGGTGCACCCGCAAATGCCGGCTGTCGGTCTTGTCGGTCTTGGCATGCCGCTTGCGGCCGCGCAGCGCCGCGGTATCCGCCGGCTCGGCCAGGTGCGGGGTGATCCCCGCGGCCGCCAGTTCCTCGACCACATAGCGCCAGCCGGTGCAGCCCTCCAGCGCGAAATGCGCATCTTCCTGCCCGCCGAACCGGGCCAGCCAGGCCCGCAGATGCTCCCGGTCAGCCGGCACCACCCGGCCCCGCTTCACCTCCCCGGTCACGGTGTCTAGATACCCGGACGTCAGCTGGCGGCGATGCACGTCAAACGCGCCTACGATGCTCATGAGGGACCTCCTCGAGCTCCTACCGAAACTGGGACAGGGACCTTGTTTCCCTAAGCCCGTATGTCGTAGATACTGCTACGACTGACGCCGGGGAGGTCCCCCCTCATATGGCATCTTTGGATCTCGCTGGTGCGCGAGCCGACCAGCTTGGCCCGGGTGAGGTCCCGCACCCCCGGCGATCTTCTGGGCGCGGACACACGATCTGCACTGCATGCCCTCCCCCTGGCTCACGGGCCGCCGCCGCCCGCGGGCGTCCGGCGGTCCCGGCAGGGCAGCGCACTGGCATCGGCACGCGCGCCGGCTGCGGAGCCCCGCTCAGATCAAGGGGAGACTGAGACACGCGCTCAAGGCGGCAACCGGGGGTACCCGCAAAGGGGCTCCAACGTCAATCTTTGAAACGCCCGCGAACGGACCAAGCCGAACCGACGTCAGCAGACGGCGCACGCACCACCAGGCTGACGCCCCGCCGCCGCGTTGTCCACCGAGCCCCGCAGCGTCGGCGCGCGGGCGAACAGCGGCTGCCGGCAGCCACTCTGGCACCCAGTTTCATCACTGCGGGCGGGGCCGAAGGCCCATCAAATCTTTGAAGTCGAACTCGTCGCCCGCCGGCCAGAGCCATGAGTCCCGGACTTCCCGGAACTCGCGGCCCGGATATCCGGGCGCCGCAAAGCTCAGCGACTCGCCTGTGCGCCGGAAGGCTCAGCGGGTGGGCCAGGCAGCGTCAGCCGCAGGTCGCGCGAGGAACGGCCGACGTGGACCGTGAACTGGCCGGGGACCGGAACCCAGGTCCCGGTGTCCTCGTCGTAGCGGGTGAATGCCCGGCCGGGCACCCGCAGCGTGACCTCGGCCGCCTCGCCCGGCTCCACAGTGACGGCCGCGAACGCCGCCAGGACGCGCAGCGGGCGCGCATCGTCCCCCTGCGGCGCGGCGAGATAAGCCTGCACGATCTCTTTTCCTGGCCGCGAGCCTGTGTTACGGACCATGACCGTCAGCTCCGGATCGCCGCCGGGACCATGGTCACCAGCCGAGACCCGCAGCGACTCGTATGCCCAGGTGGTGTAGCCCAGCCCGTGCCCGAAGGCGAACTGCGGGGTAACCGATCAGCAGTCCCTCGTTATAGCGCAGCACGCCGTCGACCGGCATCGCGCGCAGGACCGGGCAGTCGGACTCGGCCGCTGGCAGCGTCACCGGCAGCCTGCCGCCCGGCTCAGCCGCGCCCAGCAGGACATCGGCAAGCGCCTCGCCCATCGCCTGGCCCGGCAGCCACGCCTGGATGATCGCTGCCACGTCCGCGGCCCACGGCAGGAGCATCGGCATGCCGGAATTGACCACGACCACTGTCCGGGGACAGACCGCGGCAACCGCGCGGACCAGCTCGTCCTGCCGTCCCGGCAGTGCGAGCGTGGCCCGGTCAAAGCCCTCGCTTTCGGTCATCGCGGCCGAGCCCACTACCACGACTGCGACATCGGAGAACTCAGCGGCCCGTACTGCCTCGGCGATCAGGCGGTCATCATCGATGGCCGGCACGATGCCGAGCCGGACGGCCAGCGGGCCGGCTTCCGCGCCGGTCAGCAGGACCTTGGCCGGCACTGACAGCGTGGCCAGCACGCTGAGGGTAAGCGCTTACCAAAGCAACTGCCAGGAGCGTAAGTCCGCTGCTTCCAATGCTCAAGGCACTGCGCCAAGAC
>CABEAR010000133.1_pt1 | contig 22759 bp, 26 predicted proteins | sample 3422041 | NCBI WGS metagenome assembly CABEAR01 (sample SAMEA5534326, study PRJEB31848) | metagenome | biome: tundra; feature: field; material: soil | place: USA | collected 2013-05 | depth 0.15 m | reverse complement strand
ATGATCCACTGGTCCATGACCGACAACCTCAGCAGGCGGCTGACCGGCGAATCAACCCCAGCCTGGCGAACCGAATCCGCCAGAACCGACGAACCAACAGCAGCCCAAATGAGATGCCCTCTTATACAGCCGGGCGGCGGCCCGCGCCTCCAGCACGTGTTCCGGCGGGATCCAGGACCCCGGCAGGCCCCCGGCCAGCAGGTGCACCCGCAGGTGCCGGGTGCCGGTCCTGCCGGTCCTGGCGTGCCGCTTCCTGCCCCGCAGCGCGGCGGTGCCGGCCGGCTCGGCCAGGTGCGGTCCGACCCCGGCAGCGACCAGCTCCCCGACGACGCAGCGCCAGCCGGTGCAGCCCTCCAGCGCGAACCCGGCCTCCCCGCCGTGACCGGCGAAGCGGGTCAGCCACTGCCGCAGGTGCTCCCGGTCAGCCAGGGCCACCCGCCCGTGCCGCAGCTCCCCGGTGACGGTGCCGGGATACCCCAACGTCAGCCGGCGGCGGTGAACGTCAAACGCGCCTGCGATGCTCACGGGGACCTCCTCGAGCTCCAGCCCATCGGGACAGGGACCTTTCCCCTGAGCCCGAATGTCGTAGATACTCCTGCGACCGACGCCGGGCAGGCCCCCGCCCCTCATATGGCATCTTTGGGGGGTAGACGCGCCTCGTGGAGTACTTGATCGGTGTGATCGCCGCAATCCTGCTCGGGGCGGGGTTCGTCCTGCAGCAGGATGCGGCGCAGCGGGCTCCGCGGTCCGATTTTCTGCGTGTCCGCCCGCTGGCCGATCTGCTCCGCCAGCCCCGGTGGCTGGCTGGCCTGGCCATCATGGTGGCGGGGCAGCTGCTGTCGGCGTGGGTCATCGGACACATGGCCCTCTCCCTTGCCGAACCGCTGCTCGCGACTAATCTCCTTTTCGCTCTCCTGCTTGCCGGGCCGCTGTCGAAGCAGCGCATGTGCAAGTCGGAAATCGCAGGGGCCGTAATCCTGATGGCGGGAGTGACCGCGCTGTCGCTGTCGCGGTCGGCAAATGGCACTCAGCTCTCCGTCGGATCATTCTCCTACTGGCCGTATGCCGGCGCAGCGTGGCGGCCGCTGACCTGCGCGGCACTCTGACCGGGGCGAGCGCCGGACTGGTGTTCGGACTGCAGGATGCGCTGACCCGGCCCACGGTCCACTTGCTGGACGACCATAAGATCATGCTGCTGCTGACAACCTGGCCCGGTTACTGCCTGGTCGCGGTCAGCGTAGTCGCGCTGTGGCTCAGGGAAAGCGCCTTCAACGCTGCCCCGCAACACGCCTCGCTGCCGGCTATCACCGCGGCAGAGCCGCTCTCGGGCATCATCCTGGGCATTGTCGTCCTTGGCGACGCGGTGCAAGTCTCGCCCGGAATGATCGCGCTGCAGGCGGGCGGTGCGATCGCTCTCGTCGTCGGCTTGATCATGGTGGCCCGCGGGCCCGCGTTGACGAGCCTCCATAAGGCACCAGCCCGCAACGGCAGGCCGCCGGCCCGCAACGGCGAGACGGTTGATCTGGAGCCTCAGCCCGTGCGCGGCAGCCTAAGTTAACGGCAGGATCGGGCAAGGGCCGACGTTGAACGGCCGCGCGCATGGGGTGCGGGATCAGTCAGCTCGGCCTGGCGGAGTCAGCGTGATGGTGAGTCCGGTGAGGAGGATGTTGAGGCCGCGTTCGAGTTCGGCGGCGCCGTCGTAGCTGGCCAGGGCGCGGGCGAGGCTGCGGAGCAGGGGGAATTCGCCGATCGGCAGCCGATGCAGGCCCAGTCGTAGCACGTCGTCGGTCTCGTCGGGGTTTTCGACGAGTTCCTGGAACTCGGTAAGGACGTGGCCGTGCAGGAACCCGGACAGGGCCCGGTAGATGTGCAGGGCGTCGGGTCCGCTGAACCCGGCGCCAGTGAGGAGGGCGAGGACGTTTTCCAGGGGGCGCAGCGTGCCGGGCGGCCGGAGCCCGAGCGGGGTGACCAGGGGCCGGGTGACCAGCAGCGGCACGACGTGCGGGTGGGCCAGGGCCAGCCGCCGGTAGTCGCGGGCGAAGCTGCGCAGCTGGCCGACCCAGTCCGGGTCGGCGGAATCCACCGTGAGCTCGGCGAGGACGGTCTCGGCGACGCCATCGAGCAGGGCCGCCTTGTTCGGTGCGTACCGGTAGAGAATCATCGGGTCGCGGCCTAGCGCTGCGGCGAGGCGGCGCATGGACAACGCGTCGGCCCCGTCGCGGTCGATGATCTCCAGCGCGGCGGCCAGCACCACATCCCGGGTGATCTTGCCCTCCCGGTTCCCGTCGGCGTCATCGACAGTGCCGTCGGCTATCGGTGGGCCCATTGCAGGTGCACCTTCCCTCATGTCGCGCATTGGCGGACGCTTGTCATGAGCGTAGGCCTATATGCCGTATAGCTAGTGACCACTGTAGGTAACAACGCAGATTTCCGCTGTCACGATTGTCGGGTCTATCCCGGGTGCGAGCAGGTCGCCAGTTTGGAGATCGGGGAGTTACTCCGCCGCGCTGCTGGCAACCTCGACGTCCCAAGTTGCGTTGGCCGTCCAATAGGCGGGGCGAACAGCCGCGCTGCGCCGTAACCGGAGGGGCCTGACGACAAGACGCACGAATCGCTCTCCCTAGTGCAGCCGCCCGCCGGCCAGCGTCAGCGGCGCCGATCGGCAACGGCCTGAGCTGTCACGCCCGCCCCGGGGATGCCGCGTTGTCAGAGTCTCGGCTCTCCTGCTTGCTTGTCGCCGATCGCGAGGCCGCTGTTTTCTTGCCGCCGATCGCGAGCCCGCTGTCTGGATCAAAGAAGTGCAGGTTGCGGGTATCCACCCCGAGCTCGATCCGGTCGCCGGCGCGGACGCTGCTGCGCGCGTTGACCCGCGCGGTCCACAGGGACTTGCCCTCGTGGAGCGGGATCGCCGATTCATCTTCCTCCCCCTGCGGGGAGAGGTCGGCGACGTCCTTGTGCTCGACGGGCGGCGCGTCGATAACAAAGATCACGTGGATCTCGCTGCCCAGCGCCTCGGTCACGTGGGTGACGACGGGCATCCTCGCCCACGACTCGTCGATCACGCTCGCATCCTCGAAGTCGGACGGCCGGATTCCGAGGATCACGTCGCGACCGAAGAAAGCTTCGATGCCCGAGCTGGCGTGCACCACTGCATCCGGGATGGCCAGCCGGTGCCCGGCAAACGTGACCGCTGCGCCGTCGTCGCCGCTGATCAGCCTGGCGGTGACGATATTCATCGACGGTGAGCCAATGAAGCCGCCGACGAACAGGTTGACCGGGTGGTCGAAGAGGTTCTGCGGTGTGTCGACTTGCTGCAGCATCCCGTCGCGGAGCACACAGACGCGTTCTCCGAGCGTCATCGCCTCGACCTGATCGTGCGTGACGTACACGGTGGTCACATGGAGCCGCTCGTGGAGTTCCGCCAGCGATGCCCTCATGCCGACACGGAGCTTGGCGTCGAGGTTCGACAGCGGTTCGTCCATGAGGAACGCCTGCGGCTCCCGCACGATCGCCCGGCCCATCGCCACGCGCTGGCGCTGGCCGCCGGACAGCGCGGCGGGCTTCCGCGCGAGGTACGGCTCCAGGCCGAGGATCTTGGCCGCATCCTGGACGCGGCGGGCGATCTCGCGTTTGGGCGTCTTGCGCATCTGCAGGCCGAACGCCATGTTCTGTGCCACGGTCATTTGCGGGTAAAGAGCATAGTTCTGGAAGATCATCGCGATGTCGCGATCCTTGGGCGGCAGGTTGTTCACGACCCGGTCGCCGATCTGGATAGTCCCGCGGGTGATGTCTTCCAGTCCGGCGATAATCCGCAGGGCGGTCGACTTCCCGCATCCGGACGGGCCGACGAGGACCATGAACTCGCCGTCCGGGATCTCCAGGCTGAGGCCGTTCACCGCCTTGACGCCGCCAGAAAATACCTTGTCGACTTGATCGAGCACGATCTGGGCCATTTCATTGCTCCGTACGTCCGGCTGGCTCAGCTCAGCTGCGCCAGCCCCGGTCTTGGGTCTAGCGCTGCACGATGGCGAATCCGCCCGCGGGCACGGGCACGGTGATGGTCGGGTCCGTGCTCGTGGTGACGCGCCACTGGCGTCCTTGACTGTCATAGCTCGTGGCGACCGCGGGGCCGGTGCCGGGCAGCTGGACTGTCCGGGTGCCTTGGGTGTCGGCCTCGCTGTTGAGCAGGGCGACACTGTGTCCGTTACCTGTGGTGATCAGGACCGCGATCAATGGTGTGAGCTGGATCGCGTCGAGCTGTCCCGTGCCGCCCAGCGTGCTGGCAGTCAGCTGGGTCGCGTTTGCGGGCAGGATTCCTGGCAGGGTGACCGGGAGCAGCGCGTCGGGGACGGGCGAGACGCCCTGGGCACCGCCGCCGCCATACGCCGCGCCGCCGAGGCTCTCGGTGCCCGTGGCGAAGTCGCTGACCGCGCCGGGTCCGGGAACGCGATTGACGATGGCCTGTACGAGACGGGGCTGGTCGTCAGCCGGGATTGTCCAGGACAGCGTGCTGCCCGTAGCCAGCTGGACATAGGCACCGCCGCTCCATTGCGATTCGCCGGTATTGACCGGGTTGGCTTGCACGACCGCGGCAGGCCCGGTCAGGCTCGCCGCCTCGGCCTCGATGGTTTGCTGGCCGTCCCGGAACTGCACGTGGGCGCTCGCGCGGGCGATCGCTGCGACGTCGGGACTGGCGTCGAGTGCCTCCATGGTGAGCAGCCCGAAGATAGTAGATTCGGCACCGGAGTTGAGGTTCACCGTGCCGTTCGCGTTGATCCCGTCGTCGGTGGCTCCGGTGGCCTGGTTGTACGTGGCGGCGCCTGCCGGGTTCTGGCCGAAGAACCAGCCTGCCGCGATGCCGGCGAGCTGCCGCAGTCCGGCCGAGCGGGTAGCCGTCGCGACGGCAAGCAGGGCCAGTACGCGGGCGCCGGCGCCGTACGCGATCTGCGAGCTGTCGACCGGCGCAGGCCCCCACAAGTTGTCCGGCCCGGTCGCGGTCAGCAGGTGCGGGGTGAAGACGGCCGTGTCGGCCACGGCGGCGCTCAGCAGTCCCGGCTGGTGCAGCGCGGTAGAGGCGTCGGCCAGGGCGGTGGCCATCTGCGCGGCCCAGGGATGCCACTCCGAGCGTGATGCCGCCGAGGGCAGGATCGCCCCGTACGGCCAGGTGCTCGCGGTACCGGAACCCATGTCGGCGATGCCGTCGGCAAGCTGGGCGAGCGCGGTGCGGGCGGCGGCGCCGCCGCCCGCCTGGACGTAGGCGGCCAGGCCGAGCACGGCCTCCGAACTGGCATCGGCATCGCCGGTGATCAGCCACGCCGGCACGCGCAGGCCGTTCGACAGCTGGTACTGCCCGTAGCTGGTCAGCACTTCCCGGTCGAGCGCTCCGATGGCCAGGTCCAGGCGCTGCCTGAGGAAGGCGGCGAAGGCGGGGTCGGTGCCGCGGAAGTCTGCATAGCCTTCGCCGAGTGCCCAGATGGTGCGGGCCAGCCAGTACGAGGCACCCGCGTCGGAGGGATTCGGCGAGTCCGCGGGGGTAGGCGTGGGGTTGAGGCTCCCGTCGGGCTGCATCCACAGCACGACGTTGCCGGCATTCGGCCCGGTCGCGGTCTGCAGGTAGGTCAGCCCGCGCAGCAGCTGGTAGGCCTCATCGCGGCTGTGCTGATCGCCGAATTGCTGCCAGTGCTGCAGGTAGACGACGGCGGCGCGGGAGATGTCGTCGGCGTCGTAGGCGCCCTGACCGTAGGTGTTACTCACCGGGTCGTAGGTGCCGCCGCCAGTGACCTGGTAGCTGCCGGGGGCCAGGTAGTTGGCGTAGACCCACAGCACTCCGACCGAGGGCTGGCTGTTGAGCTGATAGGTGGTGTGTCCGGGTTGCGGCGGTGGCGCGACGGTGGCGGTGAGGAAGTCCAGGTGCGCCAGGTTGGTCCGTGGCGCAGGCGCGGCCGGTCCCCGTGGCAGGGGCGAGGCGGCAGCGGCCGGGGCGATGGTGATGCTCGCAGCGATCAGCAGGCCAGCGGCGGCGGCGATCAGTCGGCGGCTCATGGTGCCTCCATGCTGTCCAGGCGGGCGACCCCGATACTGGAGTCGGCCATTCCGTAAAAGACGAACCGCTGCCCGCCGATCTCCTCGATGGCCGTCGGGAATACCACGTTGGGTACGGTGCCGTCGCGTTCCTCGGCTGCCAGCGGTTCGAGCAGCGGGCTTGGGGTACGGGCCAGGACGGTCCCGGGATCGTCCGGGTCGAGCAGCATCGCGCCTGCGCTGTACCGCACGTGCGGCTGCGGGCCCCATCCCTGCGCCAGCGTTCCCGAGACACCGTGATGAATGAGCAGCCAGCCATCCTCGACACGCAGCGGCGGCGGGCCCGCACCGATCTTGACCGTCTCGAAGTCATACTCCGGTAGTGCGACGAGCCGGTGCGACCGGACATGGGCGAGCGCCCGCACGTCGTCTCTCGCCGCGTCGGCCGGCGCGTAGGAGATCCAGATTCCAGGTCGCGGGTCGTCCAGTCCGGCGGGCAGGAAGACGTCGCTGCCGCCGACGATCGCGCCGAGATCCCACGTCGGGCGATGCAGCATGGCATATGCGAGCCGGCCGTCCGGGCCGGGGATCGCTTCGGGGAAGTACACGACGTCCTTATTCGTGAACAGGTTCAGATCGGCGTCCAGGTCCGGCTGGTACTCGAAGTGCACCGGGCCGAGGCGCCGCCAGCTGCGCAGGTCGCCGGACACGGCCAGGGCCGGCCTGGGCCCCAGCGGGCCGAAGGCCACATAACTCATGACATGCACACCAAGGCTCGCGATCCAGGTCGTGCGCGGGTCTTCGACCCCGGCATGCTCGCGGGATCTCTCCCAGCCCGCATCGGGGGCGAGGACGACGCCGTCGCGCCGCACGCCGGCCGGCTGGCCGGAGTGCACTAGGACCTCCGCGATGCCGACCCTGGACACGTTTCCAGCAGCCACCAGGCGCGGCAGCAGCCACAGCCTGCCGTCCGGGCTGCGCCCGCTGGCCGGGTTGAGGACACCCTCCGCCTCGAACTCGGCCCCCGGCTCGGCGGACATGATCACGCCCAGCCGGGTCAGCCGGTAGGGCACATTCGTCGTAACAGCGGGCGTCACGTCAGCCTTTCACGGCGGAGCCGATATTGACGGACACGAAGTGCCGCTGGAATATGATGAACAATGCGACCGCGGGTATAGCTAGCACGACCGCTCCGGCCATGATCGTGCCGTACAGATTCGTCGCAAGCGACGACCCGGTGCTGATGTAGTTGGCCAGGGCAACCGCGAGTGGCTGCAGGCTCTGCTCCTTGGTGATCAGGAACGGCCACAGGAACTCGTTCCACGGCCCGATAAAGGTCAGGAGCATCGCGGTCAGCACCGCGGGGCGGACGAGCGGAAGCGCGACGCGGGTCAGGACGCGCAGCTCGCTTGCGCCGTCGATCCGGGCGGCGTCGAACAACTCCTGCGGCACCGACAGGAAGTACTGCCGGAAGATGAAAACGGCGGTCGAGTTGATCAAGAACGGCGCGATCATCCCGAGGTAGGAGTTGCCGAGTCCGTAGTTTCTCACGATGATCACGTACAACGGGATGATCAGCAGCTGGAACGGGACCATCAGCAGCAGCAGCATGAAGGCGAACAGCAGCCCGCGGCCGCGGAAGCGCAGTTGGGCCAGGGCGTATCCGGCCAGCACGCCGAACACGAGGGTCCCCAGCAGGACGCCGCCGGTGAAGATGCCGGAGTTGATGAGCGCCTTGCCCAGGCTCAGTGCGGCGTTGATCTGGCCGTAGTTGTGCAGGGTGATGTTGCCCGGCCGCGGCACGACGCCGCTCAGCGAGGTATTCGCGGTCTTCTGCAGCGATCCGACGATCATGTAGTAGAAGGGGAAGATGAACACGAGCGCCCCGAAGAGCAGCAGGATCAGGCGCCACCAGGCACGCGGGACGCGCGGTTCGATCCCCGGGACATCGTCCGATCCGGCGGTGACTGCGGAGGTAACCTCCGGCGCCGCGCCGGCCGTCTGGGTCATGTCTGTCTCCTTTGCACCAGCCACAGGAGGCCGGAGATCGCAAACACTCCGATGACGAGGATCACCCCGAGGGCCGAGGCGAAGTCAGGGCGGTTTTGCTCGATGCCGCTCTGGTAGATCAGCAGCACCGGCGAGGCGGACTTGCCGTTCGGACCTCCGCCGGCGGTCAGCAGGTAGGGCTCGGTGAACAGGTTCGCGCCGGTAATGATCGCGAGCAGGGCGACCAGCGTGGTCACCTGCCGGACGCCGGGGATGGTCACTGACCGGAATCTGTGCCACCACGACGCGCCGTCCACTTCCGCGGCGTCGTACAGCTCCTTCGGGACGTTCTGCAAAGCAGCCAGGTACAGCAGGATGAAGAATCCCATCTGTTTCCACGTGACGAATATCGCGATCGACGGCATTGCCCAGGTCTGGTTAACCAGCCAGGACGGATGCGGTGCCAGCGGCCCTAGTACGTTGTCGACAATCCCGCCGGTGCCGAACATGAACAGCCACACCCCGACTATCGCCACGCTGGCTGTCACGTACGGCGCGTAGAAGCTGGTGCGGAAGAAGGTGCGGAACGGGATCGCGGCGTTGAGCGCGGTCGCCAGCAGCAGCGACAGAATTACCGTGAGCGGCACGTTGATGACCAGGAAGATGAGGATGTTGAGGAACGCCTGGCGCACCGCTGGGTCGTCGAGCACGGCTGTGTAGTTGGCCAGCCCGACGTACGGCCGGGGCACGCTCACGCCGGGCGCGGCGAAGAAATAACGGTGAAACGAGATCCACACTGCCAGGACTAGTGGGTAGGCGAACAGCAACGCGATGAACAGCGCGTACGGTGCGCCGAAGACCATCCCGATCGGATTGCGCCCGAACGCGACGCGCGTGAGCCACTGCATCCTGGACAGGCGGGTGCCGGGCGGAGGTCCCCCCTCCGGCGGGGGGACCTCGGGGCGACCGGATGTGATGCTGGTCATATCGCGCCGGTCACTGTGTTGTTGCGCCGGCTGCGACGAGCTTGTTGATCTGCGCCGCGGCGGCGGCAAGCGCCGTGTTGGGGCTCTCCTGGCCGAAGATGACCGACTTCGACCAGGCATCGCGGAAGGCCTGCCAGTCCTGGATCGAATTCGGCACGTTGGGCACCTCGATCACGTGGGCTGCCTCCGCCGCGAACTCCTTGTAAGCGGGGCTTGCCTTGAAGTAGGGCGCGTACAGCTGCTGGATCCCTTGGCGCATCGGCATCTGCCCGGTCATGTCCAGCAGCTTGCCGTCCGCGGCGGCGCTGGTGGTGTATTTGAGGAAGTCCCATGCGGTCCCGCGGTTCTTGCACGAGGCGTACATGGCGATGTTCTTGGCATCACTGAAGGTCGGAACCTGGTCTCCGTGGCTGCCGGTCGTGGTCGGTACGGGCACCACGCCCCAGTCGATCTTGGGGTAGGTGGCGATGGCCCACGGCCCGACGATGACCATCGCCACCGTGCCAGCGGCGAACGGGTCGTTGGTGTAGCTCTCCTTGCCCGCCAGGTTCTGGGCGTACAGCTGCTGCCAGAACGCGGCGACGGCCTGGCCGGCCGCGGAGTTGAACGTTGCCTTCCCGTTCTCGATCAGTTCCTTTCCGCCGGTCTCGGCCGCGTACATCGGGTAGAAGTCGTACCAGGACTGGTAGAACTCGCTCGTCGGCGCCGGGTAGATGGCGTACTTCGCCGCTCCCGAGGACACCACCTTCTTGGCGGTGGCGAGGAACTCGCTGTAGGTGCTCAGCGGCGGGTTAGTGGTACTGATGCCGGCCTTGGCGAATATCTTCTTGTTGTAGAAGATCATGACCGGGTTCGACTTCCACGGCATCTGGTAGTACTTGCCGTCCGGCGACTTGTAGACGCTGGCGCCGGGGCCGGTGCGCGCCTCGATGTAGCTGACGGCACCGGGGAAGTCGTTGAGCGGCACGAGACCGCCCTGCTGCTCGAATGTCGGCACCGCTGCCGGGGCGGTGTTGTAGATCAGGCAGGGCTCGCTGCCCGCGGTGATCGCGGCACCGATGACCTCCTCCGACGACGCGGCAGCAGGGATCTGCTGCCCGGTGACCTTCTCGCTCGGGTGGAGTTTGTTCCAGGCAGCGACCATCTGCTCGCCCCAGGTGACCTCCTGCGCGTTGTTGGAGTACCAGATGCTGATCGGGCCGTGCGCATTAGTCTCGCTGCTAGCCGAGGTCGCCCCTCCGCCACCGCAGGCCGCCAAGCCCAAGGTCAGCGTGACGGCTGCGGCTGCGACAATTCGTGCCTTCATGATCTTTCCTTCTTGCTGCGAGTATCTTGCTGGATTCCGGGTCGGTTCAGCGCGATGCGCTCCCGATTTCGACGGCCGACTTCACGGCGCCGGTGAACAGGATGCAGGTGCCCGCAGGCACGTCGGCGCGGACGTTCTCGCGGGCCGAACATGATCATGACGTTTGCCTTGTTGCTGCGGCTGCGCGCGGGGTGTCGCCCAGGCCTGGCGATGCCGCCTCGCGGGCGTGGGGTGCGTTCGCCGGCGAGCTGCCGGGTGAGCCGGTCGCGGTCCACGCGCAGAGCCGTGGTCTCGTGCGCGAATCTCGTCAGTGCCCGCGGCGATCCTCGGGCGTCCAGGGAGCCAGTGAAGCGGCCAGTGCAGGAGCCCAGCATGCGGACGCTGCCGCTCTCGATTGCGACGCCTGCCAGCGCGACAACGGTGGCGGTGATCAGGGCGATCAGCCCTATGACGACGATCATGGTCGTGACTCCATGTGCTCCTGGGAGGATCTCCCTATGAGCCCGCGGGGTCCCGACGTGGCCGCAAATTGATGCAAAACCCAGTCAACGCTGAGTCTGGGCAACATGTCAATATGTGTAGATCTACGTTGATGGGCTACGGCGCAGCGGCAAGGGTGCCGAAGCGATGCCTCGGGCATGCCATGGGCCGCCATCTGATATCGCTGGCACCTTCTGTGACTGGCTCCGTGCGCGTCCTCCGGCTGGGCACACGCTCAGGGGGCTCTGGAGGAAGTGCTACGGCAGTAGTGGTCCTCGAGGCGTACGACGTCCTCCCGCCAGCCGGGGACGGCAGTGGACGCCTCGACGGGAACCGCGTCGGAGAGCGCGCGCACCCGGTGCAGCAGACCCGCCGACACGTGTACCGCCTCGCCCGGCGCTACCGGGACCGCGCGAAGGCCGTCCTCGCTCATGCCTATGTCGAACTCAACCTCGCCAGAGAGGACCATGTTGATCTCGTCCTTGTCGTGGTGCCACTGCAGAGACAGCGACTCGCCGCGGGGCCACGTGCAGGATCTTGCCGACATAGGAGCCCTCAACGATCGCGAAGATCTCCTGGTAACCCCATGGCTTGTCAACGCGTTCAGCCCGCTGGGGTGATGCCTGTTCAGTCATGTGATCCGCACAAGTGAGTCGGTGGCTGGTAGCCGGGCGCCAGGCGAACCGCGCTGGCGGGTCGAGCAAGACCCGCTGTCGAGCGCTCACCTGTGCATCGGCGAAAGGCTGTCAGCCGCGGTCCGGTACGCCGACCGGCGGGTCGAAGGCGCAATTGCCTGCCCGGCAAGAGGAAACCGATTGGTCGGGGACGTGAAAGACGGCGGGCTGACGGCCACCGGGGTCCCGAGCGACACTGTGATCGTACGCCTTGTGGCCCAGGTCGGCATCACGAGCCGCCCGCGATCCGCGCGCACGCGCCAGGCGCAGGCTGCGCCCAGGCCCGAAACCCGCGCTGGGCAGGATCACCCGCCCCCATCTCCGCGGTTTGCTGTATCGGGGTTATTGGGAAATGATTCGGAATTGTGGTGAATCGGCGAAGCCGTCCCACCACTCGTTAAACTGCGCTATGACGGTAACCGTTTCCTGCCAGTTCTTGACAGCGACGCACGGCACTCCGATGGCCAATACTGGATAATCATTTCCAAGCTCGTCAAGTCGATCACCTACGAATAGCAGATCCTCAGGAAGCGCCTGAATCTGGATCATCAGCTTGCGAACGCCGTAGGCCTTGTCGATTCCCTTGCGCGTAACATCGATCGACGTTGACCCACCCCCTCTGACCTCGAAGTCAGGCAGCAATGGCGTGACCTGAGCTACGAGCAAGCTCTTCTTCGTTCCGTCCGGGTCCCACGCGGCCTTGGCCTCGAGCGGAGATGATTGTCCGAGGGCGGAGTAGGTGACCTGGCTGCCGCGGTCTTCGATGATCTCGCCCCACGGATGCTCCTGCCAGTACCCAAGAGTCCTGGACGCTCCTTCGAGAACCTGCTTGATCCGAGCCTTCTCCGCCGCGGACAGGTCTTCGGAATAGACCTGTGACCATTCACCCTGCTGTCGAGAGTAGTACCGCGTGCCACAGGTCGGCATCAAATGAAGTCGGCTGAGCACTTGTTCCGGACCGGCTAGTCGATCGAGGACCTGGGCCTGGAATTGCTCGAACCGGCCGCCCGAGATGATGCAGACGGGGAGGCGCTGGAGGAGGGAGATCAGCGCCGCTGCCATTGACGGGTCCAGGGGCGACTTGGACGGCGCGAGCGTGTCGTCAAGATCAAAAACAAGGGCCTTCGTACAACGAGGCATCTGATGCATGATCGCAGCGCGTCAGCGCCTTCTCCTCACTGCGTGGGGCACTCGATGGACAGCAGAGTCGATGGACAGCAGACTAGCCTCCCGGCTCCGCGACCTGGCCGCAGCAGGCAGCGGCCGACCCAGCTAATCAGCCCGGGACTGGACTGCGGTAAGCGCCAGCGTGTAGACGATGTCGTCCACCAGGGCACCGCGGCTGAGGTCGTTTACCGGCTTGGCGAGGCCCTGCAGCATCGGGCCGATGCTCACTACGTGAGCGCTGCGCTGGACAGCTTTGTACGTCGTGTTGCCAGTGTCGAGATCTGGAAAGATGAAGACATTGGCGCGTCCGGCCACCGCGCTGCCGGGGCGCTTGCTCTCCCTATCGAGGCGATGACAGCAGCGTCGTAGTGCAAAGGGCCGTCGACCGCCAGCGCGGGTTCGCGTTCGCGCACGATCCGGGTCGCCTCGGCGACCTTGTCGACATCGCGGCCCACACCGGAGGTGCCGGTGCTGAAGCTGATCATCGCCACTAGCGGCTGAATGCCAAAGGCACGCGCCGACGCCGCGCTCTGGATGGCAATGTCGGCCAGGTCTTCGGCGTCGGGCCGAGGGTTGATAGCGCAATCGCCGTAGACGACTACCTCGTCGGGCAGGCACATGAAGAACACCGACGACACACCAGGCGGCTGCTCGCCTTGGTGCCAAGGATCTGCAGCGCGGGCCGAACTGTGGCCGCAGTGGCGTGAATCGCGCCCGCGACCATGCCGTCCACTACGCCCTGCTGGAGCATCATGGCGCCGACCATAATTGGGTCGCCGAGGCGATCGCGTGCGGTCTCCTCGGTCCAGCCGCGGCGCGCCCGCAGCCGGACTAGCGGGGCGATGTAACCCTCAGCGACGCGCTGCGGATCGACCACGGTGACATCGTCGGGCAGCTGCAGGCCGAGGCTGTGAGCTAGCCCGGCCACCTGGTCTGGCGGTCCCAGCAGCACGCTGCGGGCGATCCCTCGCTCGGCGCACTCCACAGCTGCCCTGCAGGGTGCGAGGATCGGTGCCTTCAGGCAAGACCACACATGCGTCCGCGGCGCGGGCCAGCTCGGCCAGCTGGTAACGGAAAGCGGCGGGGCTCAGCCGACGGGACCGAGAGGTGCTGGTCAACGACTCCAGCCAGGACGCGTCCAGCGCATCGCGATGCTGTCTATCACTCCCTCGATCCGTTCCAGGTCGTCGATCGGCAGGCCAGGGTCGAGGTCACGCACCCGGGTCGCGGTCTCGTAGCTGTTGTCGTCTACGACAAGGATAGGCAGGCCGGTGGTGCAGGCAGCCTGTGTGAGCACCCATATTCGCGGGTCCGGCTCCATCCCCGCGGAAAGGAGCAGGGCGGCCAGCCGGGTTCCGTTGAGCGCGGCGAGGCAGGCAGCCATGATGACTTCGTGGCGGTCCGCGGGGACACCACCAGACGGCCCTCGGTGAGCACGCGGATGCCACCAGGGACACCCTGGGCGAACACCGCCACGTCCTTGATGCGCCGGACAGGTCGCCCTCGTTGAGTACCCGCGGGCCCAGCTCACGGACCAGGTCGCGGACCCGCAACCAGGTCAGCTCGGGCCGATGCGGCACCCCAGCGATACGGCGCAGCCCGCGCCGGGCCAGCGCGTTGCCCAGCCGCGTTGCCGACGAGGGATCCTCGGCCGGAAGGCCGTTCACCACGCAGCCGATCACGCGTGCGTGCTCGCCCGACCAGTACCCGCGTGCCGTGATAGCGAGCGTCTCGGCCAAAGCCCCGACCGTGCCCGCGGCCGGGTCTGGCCCGGGCTCAGCCGTGCGGCCCGCCTTGCCGCGCCCGCTCGCCGTGTCGGCCGCGGGCCAGCTGCCGACCAGCAGGACGTCAGCGTCGAGCGCCTTGGCCAGCGCCTGGTTAAGTCCACTGGCGTATAGCTTGGTCAAGCCCGGGCTGAGACCCTCGACCACCACGACGTCGGATCGGCTATGGACCGGCTGCCAGGCTGCGACGATCTTCTCGAGCACGACGTCAAGTCCGCCGGCTCCGAGCTGCTGCTCTAGCTGGGAGGTTGAGAGCGGATCTGGGGGACGCAGCCCAGTCGTAGCCGCGACCAGCGCGGTCGAGCGGTCAGGACCACCATCTGCCCGTGGCTGAGCCACCGGCTTGAAGAAGGCGACCTTCACGCCGCGCCGGTCAAGGGCCCGGACGACGCCGAGGCAGGTCCTAGCCAGGCCGGCGCCAGCGGCGGTTGGCACGACCAGCAAGGTCCGGGCCATGAGCGTCATCCTGCAGTGCGGGCAGGAGCCCGTCAACCGCCAGTGATGACGCGGGCGATCCGGAGTTGGTGATCGCGTCAATCCGGCACACCAGGCTGGCCGGACACGGGGGGATGCCGGGTGAGCGGGCGGGCGGCATAGGCTCGACTGCGCCGGGCTGATCCGGACATCACTGGTCGCCTACCTGCGAGGAAAGGGCTCTCATGACGGAGTCCAGCTCACCCGAACCCGCATTTGCTGCGCTGCATGATCTCTCGGCGACGAGCGCCGAGCGCCGAGAAACTGGCAAGGCCGCCCGCTCGCGAGTCTCACGTCGCGCCCTGGGGCATTGGGATGAGGCGGAGCGCGGGCACGACGCGCTGGAGACGGTGCTGGCCCAGAACCAGATCCGGGTCGCCGAGCTCGTTCCGCTCCGGCATCAGCGCATGGCGGCCTCCCCGTGGAACTACTACCGCGGTGCTGCCGCGGTCATGGCCCGCGACCTGGCGTCGCAGGCTAACAGCGGCCTGATGGTGCAGCTCTGCGGTGACGCCCACGTCTTGAACTTCGGCCTGTGGGCCACCCCAGAGCGAAACCTGATGTTTGATTTGCGCGACTTCGACGAGACCCTTCCAGGTCCGTTCGAGTGGGACGTCAAGCGGCTTGCCGCCAGTCTGGTGGTGGCGGCGCGCGAGAACGGGGTGAAGCCGGCGAGGGCCGACGCCGCGGTGGCTGCCGCCGTTGACGCCTATCGCAGCCGCATGCGCCGGTACACGACTACGCCTGAGCTCGACATCTGGTACGACGGCATGCACGTCGACGGCTGGATCAACTATTTCGAGCCGGCCGACCGCGGCCGGGTCTCGGTCTACATCGAGAAGAAGCAGAAGCGCCGTACCAGTCGCGGGGCCTTCGCCAAGCTGACGACCATGGCGCACGGGCGGCCCCGGATCACCGAGGAGCCCCCGATCCGCGTCGCCATCGACGACGACGAACAGGATGACCTCGTCGACCACCTGCTCGCCGAGTACCGGCTGACCCTCCAGGAGGACCGGCGGAGCCTGTTCGATCGGTTCACCGCGGTAGACGTGGTCCGTCCGGTGGTCGGGGTGGGCAGCGTCGGGATGCAGGTCTATCTGGTGCTGCTCGAGGGGCGCACCGGCGCCGATCATTGTTCTTGCAGGTCAAGCAAGCCGGCGCGTCGGCCTACGAGGCTCACACCCAGCCCAGCCGCTACGGCAACCACGGCGCTCGGGTAATCAACGGAAAGCGGCTGCTCCAGAGCGCCACTGACATCTTCGTCGGCTGGGGCTCGCTGCACGGGAAGGACTACTACGTGCGGCAGTTCCGTGACATGAAGATTATTCCGAGCACCGAGCTGATCGCCCCGCGCCTGGTCGAGTTCGCCACCGCATGCGGGGAGACGCTGGCCAGGGCGCACGCCCGCACCGGCGACCCACTGGCCATCGCCAGCTACCTCGGCAAGGGCTCCAAGTTCGCGGCGGCGATCGGCGAGTTCGCCCGCCGCTACGCCGTCCAGAACGAGCGGGACCATGCCCGGCTCGCCGCGGCCATCGCCGAAGGCATCGCGCCAGGCTGAGAGTCGGCCGCGGCGTGGCTTCCTACGGGGATGGCAAAGCCGCCGCAGCCACCTACGGCGCTGGTGGTCTCTTACAGCACCGGCAATCACACTGTTACCTGCACAGACGTGACCGGAGGCGTCATCTTCTCCGCCCATTGTCCGCAAGTGGGCCGCCGAAATGGCGTTTGGCCGCTATCCCCGTTCGAGCTCCCTAGGCGCGGTCAGGTCAGGCGTGAAGTAGCCGACGTCATCCTCGCCGCTCTCCCGGTCACGGCATCCGGCTCCAGACTAAGCTCCGTTCGTGTCAGGAACCCGTGCTGGCGGCCAGGCAGCCAGTCCAGCCATGGGCTTCGAAGGTCTGGACTGTGCACTGAGCGGTCTGCGGGTAGTAGGCGCCCATATGCTGCTGAACCGTTGCCGACGGTATGATGTCGGACGAGCTGGCTGGTGCGGTGATGAAGGTAAAACCTTCCGGGTATAGCGACTGTTGAGAGAGCATGTTCCGCAGGAGCTGAAACTCAGGAGCCGTAGGTTCCCTTGGTGACGTCGGGATCCACGTCGCGGCATTGGCTTTCAGAGACGAAGAGGGTGGTTTGTCCGAAGGCAGCGAGGAAACCACCGTGTAATAACCGTCCTTCAGTGCCGTCAGATAGTCCGGAGTTCCGCCGAAGATCGCTTTGGAACCCTGGCCGACTTTGACCAACGGATAGGGCTTTACGGCCAAGTAGTTGGCAACTGACCAGTAGCGGACCTGGAATCTCCGACTAGGCCAAGGGACCGGAAAAGCCCCGATGGAGTCGCCGAGCGTCCCGCTGCCCGCTGCAGTCGGACTCGATGGAGCTTTGCCATGGGTGACCACGACGTACCCTTTCTTCGGGGTGAAGTTCATCTCGAGATAACCGTTGACCGGATTGGGGAAGAGCCCAGCTGCTGAGGCGGCCGAAGGGCCGAAGTACTGAAGACTCGGGTCGCAGTCGGAAGTGCACGACGTAGGCTTGGTGTTAGGGTCGCCGCTGTGAGTCTTCTTCAAAGCTGAGAGCATCTTGGCCAAGGCGGAGATCTTCTTCGTCTGTACAGACAAAGCTGACGGAGCGCACTGGGGCAAGGTGGTGCTCTGTCCATTCTGCGTGATGTTGATGGTCGGAAGTCGGACGCTGGTATTACCACCCGACGGAATATACGTCCGGAAGATCACGTAGCCCAATCCCGATGGACCCTGAGGATCAGCGGGGGGGTTCTGGTCGATCATCGGAATGGCGTTCTCGGACCGTTGCTGAGCGGCAGTAGCCCCAGGCAGGATGCGGACGGTGAAGTTCGACCGCTTCCCCGCGGTGCGAGTACGCCACGGATTCGTCGAACCCCGATCAGGGGCGATCTGGTAGTCCGAAAGGTCCGACGGCACGCTCTTTCCGCCGACGGTGTTGGTGAAGTCCTGGAAGGAAGCGTTGTAGACAACAAGCGACATAAAGCGGCTAATCGGGAAGGCGCCCCTGATGATGATCGAATCGCCGGGACCAGCAATGAACGGAGTGGTCCAGTAGGTGGCATACGGGTCTGGAGCGGCCAGATTGACCTTGGTTGGCGTGGTCTCGAACGGCCACGAGCAGCCGGGAAAGACCGTCCGCAGCGAGGGCATCGTCGTGCCGGCCCGGCCATCACCACCTGGGGTGGCTGCGGGCGTGGCGCTTGCCGGGGAACTGAGAGCGAGCATCAACGTTGCCGCTCCGGCAGCACTCACGCTGAGCCTTCTCCGACCCGCGGACATGAAGGAAGAACGATCAGACCGGCCTGAGAATATCATGCAAGTACCCCCCCGGTATGTGCAGCACGAACCATCGCCTGTCGAACCGTGCCGCGCAACCCTACAGAAACGCAAAGAAAAGCGATTGCTCTCGTCAGCCGTAGGTTCGTGCCAACTACGCAACAGTGTAACAAGGGGTGACACCTTGGCAATGTCATCCCGGCGCGTCTTTGGTTTCTAAACTCCTTTTGACCAGCGCATGCGCAGCATCGCAGGAATGCGGATCGGGCGCATCAACTATCGGATCCGGGACAACAAACACCAAACGGACTTGCGATTGAGTCGTCGCCTTCATTGTGGACTGATATGACATTTTAGTCACCAGCCCTGATCACTCATGCGGATGGGTGGCCGACGTAGAGCGGTGCTTGAGCCACCCACCGGATCTTGATTTCAGGGTCTGTGGATGACACCGGTCCGGCTGGCGGCCCGGATGGCCGGGGGTTCCATGAGCCCCTGGGCTTCCTTGGGGTCGGCGGGACGGGGCGCCTGCTGGTTAGGGTGCCCTGGGGCAGGGGGGTGATTCGGTTCCAGGCGGCGGCGATCAGCAAATGCGGCCAGCCGCGGAGTTGATCGCCATCTTCTGGGACTGGAAGTGCCCGATGCCGGTGTCGCTCCCGGGGACGGATCCTTCCCCGGGAACCTGACCCGGGCGTGGACCCGGAGCGCGGCGTCGATGCGGGCCAGCTGAGCGCGCCAGCCGCGCAGCCTGGCGGGCAGGAAGCTGTAACGCCAGCCGTCGCGGGTCTCGAGCAGGGTCAGAGCTGGGCACCGGGGTAGGGCGGTCGCGGCGGGCGAAGACCCGCATACCTGGCGGGCCTGCCGGCGAGCTGGTCACCGCCGGGCGCGGCGCGCAGTCTCGGGCCATTGCCTGTCTGACCCTGGCGCTCCTGACTGCCACTCGACGCCCGGGACCGACAGAATAGGCGTGGCAGGCGGCATGTGCGCAAGACTGTTTGTCGGCCTCCGCGGTGTCGGCCAGCCTGACGGTGTGGACATGGCAGTCTGGATGGACTCCTGGCAGACGGACTGCTGCAGTACTCCACTCACGGTCGGCTCGCAGGTGTCCTGGACGGCCGGCGAAGACGACTCAGACTGGCTGTCGGCCATTCCCTGGGCTAACGCGCAGATGTGACGGTCAACGTATCGAAGACCACCACGGCGACGTCCCCGACGACGCTCCGCCTGCGAGCGGGACGGTCAGCGCGATCACGGCCGCGCACTGCCGCTACGCCGAATGCGCGGGCGAGGAAGGGGATCTTTATCAGGCTGGGGGCTCGGGCGTGCTGAAGGAGGCTCGGGCATGCTGAAGCCTGTGGCGACGGGGGGCAAATTCCAGCCCGACCGCCGTGAGCTCCGGTTCATCGGATACCTCATCCAGCTCGCGGTCCCGCAATCCTGAGCCCCGGACTCCGCGCCCGCAGCGGCCAGAAGCGGACTGGTTTTCCCAGGCGGTGGAATCCCCGGACCACTTTGCCGCCGCGGGTAGACCGCTGGTCGTGACCTTCCGCAGCGGTGAATTCGGGACACGCCGTCAACGGCATCCGCCGCAATGCCTACATCCCCGGTGACGTCGGGCAGGCCGACGCGCCAGCACATTTCCCCTGGCAGGCGGCGGGCGAGCCGGCCTGTAGGCCGGGGACTGGCGGCGCCCGTTTTGCGACCTGCCGCTATCCCCGGCCCGAGCCGCTGACCTGCGGGTACAGGTTCCATTACTTCCCAGCTTTTCTTGTCCAGGTTCGACCTCGGGCGGAACAGAAACGGAACAGCTGCAATACCGAAGTACGCCGCCCGCGCACTACGAGAAGCGCAACGAAGACCACTGACAGCCGCAGCTCAGCGGTGCGTGCGGCATGAACCACGACCAGGCCGCCCGCCTCGCCGAGTCAGCCGAGCTGCTCGCCGTCCGGATCGGGCAGTGGGAGGACCTCGAATACCCGGAGAACGTCCCTCCACTCGGCCAGCGAAACGCTGACGCGATCAGGGCCGGTCACGCCGCGGTCGACACGATCGACGTAATGATCCGCAGCCTGCACGAGCTGCGCAGCCAACTCACCGGCGAGCTACGCCAGGACGAAGACATCCGTGGCCAGCGCATCGACCAGTGATCGCCGAACTGGGAGGCGAAGTGACCTAGTCCCCTACCAGCCGTCCACGTGCATGGCGCCACCGAATACGGCGCGCCTGCGGAATCGTACAGGGCTGCGCGGCGTGACCTGAGGCAGGCTCCTGCCTGCCCCTCCATCTGCCGATGCCGTGCCAGAGGCTCGCAGTCAAGGACGCCGAAGGCGCCGCGCAGCGGTCGAAGATCCTTGACGGCGAGAGGCACGGCCATACCCTCAGCCGCGCAGCCCGGCGCCAACGCGCGCCCCTGGTCTTTGAGCCCGGCGGTCTGAGGCCAGGCAACCCAGGTCCTCCCCCATCCCTCCAACCTCTCTTTAGCCAGCCACGGCTGACGCATCGCGCCGCTCGGCGCTGCCGGTTGCCATCCCGGCCAGACAGCAAGCGAGACCCGCATCGTTGCGGGCCTCGGGTCTCCAGCTCGTCTCCGAGGTCGACGCATGGCAACCACGACGCAGCCCATCCGCGACTCCCGCAGCACCAGGGCGCGCGACCTTTGCGCGCCCCGAGGCGGCCGGGCGCGAAGCGCAGTAGGCCGCCGATCTTCCTTCTCTTCTTCCCCTTCTCCTGACGCTCCCGCGAACGCACTGTCTCGGTATAGACGCAAAGTTTCGAACCACCCCCTGGTCACCTGCGACGATCCCACCGGATGGCGCCGTGGTGCCCGGATGAACCTGCGCGCACTCGCGGCCGCCGATCCGGACACACCCGAACGCCAGCGCAACTGCGGCGTCGCCCCGATTGACTCGCAGGTCGAGATCCGGCTCAAGGACGCCAGCGCCTACTACTGCGGCCTGGAAACCTGCAGCAGCGTCTGGCTGTGCCCCGTCTGCTCCGCGAAAATCCACCACCGCCGCGCCGGCGAACTCCGCGACACACTCGCCACCTGGCAAGCCGACGGCCACGCGGCCACGCTCGTCACGATCACCGTCCCGCACGACCTGGACGACCGGCTCATCAGGCTCGTCGAGGCCGAGCGATACGCCTGGGCCAAAGTCACCGCGGGAGCGGCCTGGCAGCGCCTGAAGCTCAAGCTCGGCATTGCCGGCCACATCATGGCGCTGGAGTTCACCTGGGGCGACGAGAACGGCTGGCACCCGCACTACCACGTCCTCCTCATCCACAACGAGGACCTTGTCGCCAGCACCATCGCCGCGCTACACGCACACATCCACTCACGCCTGGCCGCCAGCTGCCGCGACCACGGCCTCCGCCAGCCCGACCAGCTCCACGCCGTCCGCATCGACCCCAACGTCTCCGCAACCGCCGCCGGCGCCTACATCGCCAAAGGCGGCGACTGGACACCCGCCGAAGAACTCACGCGTGGCGATCTCAAGACCGGCCGCGCAGGCAGCCGCACCCCGTTCCAGATCCTCGCCGATTACTACCAGACCGGCGACACCCGAGACCGCGACCTCTGGCGCGAGTACAGCCGCGTCACCCGTAGCCTCGCAGCCGTCCGATGGTCCCGCGGCCTGCGCGCTCTCATGCTCGGCCCGGTCACGGAGCCCGAGCGCACCGACGAAGACCTCGCGGCTGAAAACGTCGGCGGTCAGCTCCTTGCCGCGATCCAGTTCCCCGTCTGGGCACGCATACGCACCGCCGGCCTTGAGCACGCCCTGCTGGTGGCCGCTGAGAACAGCGGCCTCGCCGCCATTAATGCACTCATTAGTCAAGCTGTCTGCGACCAGCGTAATGCTGAGATTTAGGAATTGCGTCCCCATGAAGAAACTGACGGCGACGCGACGTTGGCTTGCACGCTAACGGTCGTCAGCCCATACGTCCGAGACCCGCCTGGCAGCGCGACGTGCCGACGGTGGCTCCGTTGCCGATCTGGTCGGCGAGTGCCTGAGCCTTGGCGGTGTTGCGGCTCATTAGCTCGATGGTGTGACCGTGCTTCGCCGCCCGGGTGCCGATGGCGGTGGCCATGTTGCCCGAGCCGATGATGCTGATGGTGGTCATGATGCGTGTTTCTCCGTCGTGTCAGGGTCAGTTGGCTGTGATGGTCTTGCCGGCGTGATGGGCCGTGCCGTTGAGGCCTGGCACTTGAGTTCGAGGTTGTTTCCGGCCGGGTCGCGGATGAACACCGCGTAGTAGTCCGGCGCGTACTCCGGCCACAGCCGAGGCTCGTGGAGGATCTCGGCGCCGAGTGCGGTGGCGAACTCGTGGCCAAGTCGGACGGTCGCCTCGTCCTCGACCCTGAGCGCAAGGTGGGCCTGGCGACCACCGGGGTCGGTCGCCAGGGAGAAGAACAGCTGGGCTGGCTGGCCAGGTAGGGCGTACCCGATGAGGGTTGGCGTATCGAAGGTTCGCGTGCCCCCGGCCAGGCTGACGAACTGGTCGTACCAGTCGCCGATGGCGTTCAGGTTGTCGACTTGGAGGACGACGTGGTCGAGCAGTGTCATGGGCGCTC
>CABEAR010000122.1_pt1 | contig 23125 bp, 25 predicted proteins | sample 3422041 | NCBI WGS metagenome assembly CABEAR01 (sample SAMEA5534326, study PRJEB31848) | metagenome | biome: tundra; feature: field; material: soil | place: USA | collected 2013-05 | depth 0.15 m | reverse complement strand
CTGCCGGTATGCGGGCGCGATGCTGCTGCACGCCTTCGCCAGCCGGGCAGATGCCACCACGGTGCTGTCCTCCGCCTTGCCGCCGGCGGCAAGGCGGAGGACGGCGGGCGGCGGCTCGCTAATGTGGCGCTGCTGTCGGCGACCAGCATCTGCTTCGCCCTGGGTGCCGCGACGACCGGGCAGGCCAGGCATCTGACCGCCGCGCATGCCGGGCCGCTGGCCGTGCTGCCGGACCTGCGCACGGTCCGGCCGCGGCTGGCGGCGCTGGCCGACGGGTGCGACCCCGTGCAGCTGCAGGCGATGTTCGCCGCGGCGATGCTGGCCGCCGAGCCGTGCGCCTCCGGCGTCTACTACGTTGATGATCACTTCGTGCCCTATGCGGGCGCCAAGCCGGTCGGCAAAGGGCGGGACAGCAAGCGCGGCCGCGCCGGGAAGGGCCGCGCCGACACCCATGTCACCGCCCGCGACGGCCGCGCGGTCTGCTTTGTCACCGGCGAGCCGTCCGGGCTGACCGTGACCCTGCCCGCGGCGCTCGCGGAGCTGTAGAAGGCCGCCGGGCCCGGCGCGAAGATCATGCTGGGCTTCGACCGCGGCGGCGCCTGCCCGCGGGTGTTCCGGCACTGCCGCGACGCCGGCGTGCACTGGGTCACCTACCGCCGTGCCCCGCTCGCGGTCCCGGCCGGACTGCCGGTCCTTGCCACCATCATCCGCGGCGGGCGGCCCCGGCAGATCACCCGGGCCGAGGAGAGCGTGCAGCTCAAGGACTACGGCGACGCCCGCCAGATCACCCTGTTCGAGCACGGCGAGGTGGCACTGCAGATCCTCACCTCCGACACCTCGGCCTGCCCGGCGGCGATCCTGTCCTGGCTGAAGTCCCGGTGGCGGGAGGAGAACTTCCTCAAGTACGCGTCCGCGAACTACGGCATCGACGCGATCTGCGACTACATCGCCGCCATCGAGACCAACACCAAGATCACCGGCAACCCGGCGCGCAAGAGGGCCACCGCCGCCGTCCGCGCCGCGAAGGCGGCACTCGCCGCAGCGCAGCAGGACCTCGCCGCCCTGCTCCGCGAGGCCGCCGTCCCCGCCCGGGACAAGAACGCCACGCTGATCCCCGCCGTCCAGGACAAGATCACCGGCGCGGAGCAGGCGCTGGCCGCCGCCGAGACCGCCCGCGACAGGACCCCCGCCAGGCTGCCTGCCAGCGAGATCGACCCCGACGCCAAGCGGGCGCTGCTGCGCACCAGCCGCCGCAGCCTGCAGATGGTCCTGCGGCTGCTCGCGCACAACGCCGAGCACTGGCTATCCCGCCACCTCAGCGCCTACCTGCGCGACGACGACGAATACCGCGCCATCACCCGCGAGACGATCATCCGCGGCCTGGCCGGCACCATCACCTACACCCCGGACGCGATCACCGTCCAGCTCGAGGAGCCCGGCGCCCCCCGCGTCGCCCGCGCCCTGAGCCTGCTCCTCGACGAGATCAACCAGGCCCCGCCCAGCCTGCCCGGCGACCACCGGCCCATCACCTACCAGCTGGCCACGCGCACCTCGGCATTCAACGGCTAACGCACAGCAACTTCCGGAGATCTGAGTCCCGCCCCGGACAATGGCTGGAATGATGTTTATACCTCGCCGTGCAGCGGTCGCGTCAAGGCAACGTATGTAGCGGCGAGCGTCGATAGCCGACCTCAGCGGGTTCTCCTACTACCTCACCCACCATTCCTCCCGCAAGACCGGCGTTTATTCCGCGCCATCTATCTGGGCGGATATCTTCGGCACCGGCAGTGCTGCCGACCTCAGTGGTGTCTACGAGTGGACCTACAGCGGCGATACCAGCAGCCTTAGCCACCATCCCGCAGGCTGGACCCTGCGCGGCACCTCGACGTGCGCTCAGTGGTTCGGCGGGGTGCGCAGCACCAGTGCCGATGCGCTGATGTGGCAGTGGTCGGGTGGCGGCGGAACCTACAACGGCCACGGCGACTTCGACCAGATCGACGCGAAGACCATCCACTAGCAACGATGTGAAAGGGCCACCGCCATCGCCGGAGGCCGGCCCGGCGCATCGCGGCCGGGCGCCGTTCCGGACAGCCTCAGGACCAAGCGCCCTGCTCGCGCGAGCTGCCCCCCAGGCGGGCAGCTCGCGCGGTTCTGCCGATGAGGCCTGGGGTGGCCGGGGTCGTTCCGGGCGGCGATGTCGCCGCCGGTGGCGCCGAGCGCTGTTGATGCGCGTGCTTACCTCCGGCCTGGTCAGCTCCTTGTCCGGCTGCGTGATTGGAGGTGTTGGCCTGCGCGCGAGACGCGCGCCTGGCATGCTGCCAGATGGGAGCGGACGTCAGGCCCGGGGAGAGGCGCAGGAAGCTGAGTAGCCGGGCAACGTTCCAGCGTGAGGAAACCTAGTGAGTTCACGACCCAGGCATCGCGCGAAGAGGAAGATCAGGCGAACCGGACAGCACACGGCGCCCTCTGAGGTGGGGAAGGTAGCGCAGAAGGCGGGGAAGGCAGCACCGGCTGTTGCGGTAGCAGGCGCGCTGGCTGCAGCTCCGCAGATTCACAATTTCCTTCCGGCCGGGCCTGCGGCGGCAGCTCAGCAAGTGATCCATGCCCGCCTGGACGCGGCGGTACTCCCGGCGCGCCTGGCAAGCCGGACCTACACCGTCCGGACCGGAGACACCCTGGCAGGGATCGCGCAACGGTTTTACGGCCGGGCCGCCGACTGGCACTGGCTGTATAGCGTGAACCGTTCGAAGATCAGCAACCCGGGGCTGATCTACGCCGGCCAGGTGCTCAGCATCCCGCGTGATCCCCCCGCCACGCTCACGGCGTACATCAAGCCTGCGGCTGGGTACAGGCCGCGGCACTCCAAGTCGCCGGGCGCCGGTAGCAGCGGCCTGCAGGGGACGCTGGGCTGCAGCGGCCTGGAGGCGCTGTGGCGGTCCGCCGGAGGGGCATCCTGGGCACAGGTCACAGCGGCTTCCGTTGCCATGGCAGAGTCCGGTGGCAGCCAGTACGCCACGGGTTCCGCTGGTGAACGTGGGTACTGGCAGATCAACCCTGTCAATGGGTCGCTGTCGACCTACAACGCCTACGGCAACGCCCGGTCGGCGGTCATCATGTCGCACGATGGCACCAACTGGTCCCCATGGACCACCTGGGTAGACGGGGCCTCCGCAGGACGGTGCTGACCGGACGCCTCCCCCGCTGATCCGCGCGTTTCCCGGCTCTCTAGGCGGCTGAGCGTATTCAGAGGTTCGGGGGTATCCATTTAACCGGACCAACTTGGCCAGGTGGACGGCGTTCGCGCTGGTCACTGACCTGGAGAGCCACCCGCCGGGCGACCCTGGACCAGTCCATGACCTGGTCAACTCCGGTTAAGGTGGATAGCCCCCGTCAGCGGTTATTCGGTCGCTGTCGCCGAGGGGCCTGGCAGGCTGGCGTGGTGGTCGATCGCTTGTTCTCCGATGCTGGTCTCGCCGCGTTGTATGACGTGTTATGCCGGTGGGAGCAAAGAGGCGATTTCGACTCTACCTGCCACTGCTGATGTGCTCGGAGGTGGTGCTTGACGTTGGCTGCGGAACGGGTGTTCGTCGAGGACGACGAGCTGCGAGCGTCGCCGAACGGAACGCCGAGACCATCGCGGCGTGCCCGGCCGGGGCACTCGACCGGATCGGCGCGGATGCGATCGCGTCGATGGGCGGTGCCGCCTGGGCTGCCGCGCTCGTCGGCGACCCGGGCCGGCCGGACGGGGAAGATACCTGGCTCGTCCTTGAGAACACCGGCGGCGAGACGGCCGGATACGTCGCGGTAGGGGCGTTCGGCCAGGACACGCGCCGATGCTGGCTGCCATGGCGCGCAACGGCACCGTTCCGATAGTCGGCCGTGGCACAAATGGATGTACCGGCACGTCGCCGCATGAGCCGGTGACCGCAGGCCGCGCGCGGCCCAGCGCGCTTCGGCAAGACCGTGCTGCTGATCGACAAGTGTGTCTAACAGTCGGTGACTGAAGCGATACTCTAAGTAGTTACTGCGGGTTGGTCATCCGGATCACGGGTAGGAATCGCTGCGCCGGGGCCATAGCCCCTGCACGCACCGCCCGGCCGCGATGATCGGCGCAGGCCGCCCGGCCCGGGCGGCCTTCTGACAGCAAACCGCGAGGGGACAGGACAGGGAGCCGCGGTCTCATGGGGGCATCTCGATCCAGGCAGGTTGCCGACCCGCCCGGCCGTGACCGGTCGCTGGACTCGTCGCCGGTCTCGGTCGTGGAGTTCGCCGCCGAGCGGCTGCTGCGCAACGGCTCGCCGCCCGATGCCCTGCCGGCTGTCCTGCAACGGCTTGTGACCTGCTTCGGCGCGAAGGCGGCACTTGCGTTCCAGTGCTCGACGGCGGGCAAGCTTGTCGTTCTCGCGGCCTATCCGCGCCAGGCCGCCGTGGATCCCGCCCTGCTCGCCGCGATCAGCGCGCTGTACGGGGAGCACCAGGACACGGCAGCCGCGGGCGGATCAGTCCAGGCGCTGCTCACAATGCATGGCCTTGCGGGCGATTCCCCCATCAGTGCCCTGCTGGCTTACCCAGCGCCGACCGCAAGGGAGTCGCCCTGCATGGTTGCTGTCGCCGGGGACGCGTCAAGCTGGAACGGCCAGACGCAGTCCGCGACACGGGCAGTTGCGTCGATCGTTTCCGCCCAGATCAGGCACGCTGATGATGCCATCGAACTCGCCGGCCGCCATGCGCTCAGCACCGGATTGATCAAGGGAGCACCGGACCCGATCATCGCGGCCAGTGCCGACGGGCGCATTGCGGAGTTCAATCCGGCGGCAGTGAGGCTTTTCGGCCTGAGCCGGGAGGACGTGCTGGGCAGGCATATGACCGAGCTCATGCCGCCGCACGAACGTGCCCGGTTCGAGCAGCATGCCGAGGTTTACCTGCGCGATCGCGACCGCGGCGAGTACGTGGGCACGGTGCGCGTGGCCATCCAGCGTGGCGATGGCACCCAGCGCATGGCCGAGCTGACACCCGTGCCGCTGACCATCGGGGGCGAGATCCACTTCTGCGGCTTCCTGCGTGACCGCACCGAGCTTGAGCATGCGCACGCAGCGCTGGCGGAAAGCGAGACACGATTCCGTCTCCTGGCGGAGCTAGCCCCGGTCGGCATAGTGCAGACGGATACAGCGGGGCGGATCGTCTTCGTCAACGATCGCTGGTCCGCGCTGACCGGCCTGACTGCACGTGACGCACTCAGCGGCAGCTGGACCCGGGCCCTGCACCCCGGTGATGTCCAGCGTGTCGAGCACGAGCGGGCGTACGCGTTTGAGCACGGAGCTGAGCTGCGCACCGAGTGCCGCCTCCGGCCGACCGGACGCGATGAGGTCTGGGTGAACGCCGCCGTGGTTGCACTCGCGGCCCCGGACGGCAAGCCGCTCGGGGGCATCGCCGCGATCACGAACGTCTCCGACCGGAAGCGGCAGCAAGAGGAGCGCGCGAAGCTGCTCGCTGCCGAGCATCAGGCTCGCAGTAGCCTGGCCGACCAGACGGCGCGCCTCAACGGGCTGATCGCCGCGGCGATTCCCGGTGTGCTCTTCGCCGACGAGCACGGCGTGATCACCCAGGTGAACAACAGCTTCTGCGGCCTGTTCGGTATCGCGGAGAAACCTGGCCAGCTCACCGGCACCCCGGTCGCCGACCTGGTGCGCCGGATCAAGAAGGTTTTCGACGACCCGGCCGAGTTCATCCGCCGCACCAGCGAGGCCCTGGCGCAGCGGCAGCTGGCTCCCGGGGAGCAGATGGCGTGCACCGACGGCCGCACCCTGGAGTGCGACTACTGGCCGGTGCTTGTCGACGGCGACTACCGCGGTGACCTCTGGCTGGCCTGGGATGTGTCGGACCAGAAGGCGCTGGCGGAGCAGCGCGAGCTCGCGCTCGAGGCCGAGCTTGCCGCGCGCGAGCTGGCCGAGCTGGCCCAGCAGCAGCTGGCGGAGCAGAACGCCCAGCTGCGGGAACTCGACGACCTCAAGACCCAGTACCTTGCCACGGCATCGCACGAGCTGCGCACGCCGCTGATCTCGATCGTGTCCTTCATCGAGATGATCCGGCGCGACGACCACGGCGTCACGCCGGATACCGAAGACTCGCTCGACGTTATCCAGCGCAATGCGGAGCGGCTGCTGCAGATGGTCGGTGAACTGCTGCTGCTGAGCCGGATCGAGACCGGCATCATGCCGCTCGAACTCGCTCCCGTCTCGGTTCCTGCACTCATCGAGGAGGCGGCCAAGTCCAGCTCGCCCGGCGCGACGCGGCGCGGCATCATGATCGAAGTCTCAGCGCAGGATGGGCCTCGGGTGCAGGGCGACGGGATGCGCCTTCGGCAGGTGCTCGACAACCTCCTTTCTAACGCGGTCAAGTTCTCCCGGCAGGATGGCCGCGTCCGCGTCACCGCCACCTGCGACGATGCCATCTGGCGCATCGACGTCGAGGACTCCGGGATCGGCATACCGGCCAGCGAGCTCGGTCAGATCTTCGACCGGTTTGTCCGCGCGTCCAACGCGAGAACCGCGGGCCTGCCCGGCACCGGCCTGGGCCTGTCTGTCGTCAAGGCGATCACCGAACTGCACGGCGGGCGGATCGAGGCCCGGAGCACCGTCGGCAGCGGTACTACTTTCCGGGTCAGCCTGCCGCTCTGCTCGTAATCTGGCAGCCTGCCAGCAAGCGAGTCTTGGCGACTTGACTCAACCGTGCACGCTCCTAGCTGCGGGCCCAGCGTCTGGGCCGTGGGCAAGTGCCGTGATGCATCGTTCGTAGCGCGTCAGCTGTTTTGGGCAACGCCGCGTCCTGAGCGCGCGAACGGCCCCTGGGGCTGCTCCTCCCCTGACGGCCATTAGCGGATTTCGAGCCCGCTCGCCGACAGGCCGAGGGCCCGCATCGCCTTGCGGTAGGCGACGGCGGCTGCGTCGAACTTCAGGTGCAGTTCGGCCGCCAGGTCGAACGGCACCCGCTCGGGCCGCTGTGATTCCACTACGGCCTGGTCCTGGCCGAAAATGGTGTCCTCGAAATCCTGGATCACCTGCTGCGGCTGGTCGAGGTTGTAGTTACGCCCGATGACGACATAGCCGGCACAGCGGTCGGCGGCCAGCGGCTGGGAAGCGAAAAGGTACACCATTCCGCGCTCGCCGCCCCAGCCAAGCCGCAGCACGATTGTGTATGGCAGGTGCAGCTCGTAACGGCTGCGGCGCTCAGGCGGCCCGGCCTGCTCGTTGGCGAATACCGGGAAGTCGTCGGTGTTCGGGGCTTCTGGCCGCACAATCGAGTAATGCAGCACGTGGCCATCGGTGCGAACCTCGTAGCGCGGCACCACAGGCCGGTCGGGATCCCCGAGCAGACCCGGATGCACCCAGGGAAAGTGCCCGAAGTCGGTGAAGTTCTCTACCTGGCGCGCGGCGTCGCAGCCCCAGCGGTACGGGCCGGCCGGCACGGTGGCCCAGGAGCCGTCCTCCAGTTCGGGAACCTCGGGCAGGGGCCAGCGCGGCTCGTCCAGCGCCACCCAGATAAGGCCGTATCGCTCCTGGGCACGGAACGCAGGCACCCGTGCCTTGGCCGGTACCTGCCGCGGATTCGCCAGCTGCGGGATAGCCACGCACCGGCCGTCGGCGGCGTAGCGCCAGCCGTGGTAGGCGCAGACGAGCTCGTCGTCGCTGATCCGGCCCAGCGACAGCGCGGTGCCGCGATGCACGCACAGGTCCGACAGCACGCGCGGGCTGCCGTCTCGGCCCCGCCACAACGCGAGCGGCTCCCCGAGCAGATCGGCGGGCAGCGGCTTGTCGGTGAGGTCGGCGGCGAATGCAACCGGATGCCAGCAGGCGCGCTGGGCCTGCAAGTCGGCGAACACTCCGGGGAATGTCACATTCGGCCTCCTGCCTTGGCGGCGCGGCCGCCGGAACCGCGCGGCGGGCACGTGGCCTGAGCCCGCGGCTATTGTGACAGTGCTGTTGCCCGATACGGTAACGGCCCTGGAAAACCGTGCCGAGGGCGAAGATGAGAAAACCCAGGCTGGGATCACCGTTCGCGAAGCTGAGCGCCACGCCTAGCTGGCGTTTCGGCCGTGACATGACCGATGAGGCCCGCCGTGGCCTTCTCGATCCTGTTATCGGGCGCGATGCGGAGATTATCCGGCTGATCCAGATCTTCGGCCGCAAGACCAAGAACAACCCGGTACTCATCGGCAAGTCAGGGGTCGGCAAGACCGCGATCGCCGAGGGCCTGGCGCAGCGCATCGTGGAAGGTGCCGTGCCGGAAAGCCTGAGAACCAAGCGCCTGGTTGCGCTGGACCTGGCGACGATGGTGGCGGGCACCCGGTACCGGGGCGAGTTCGAGGAGCGGCTGAAGGCCGCGCTGGGCGAAGTTGCCGCGTCCGGGGGAGGTCTTCTGCTGCTGATCGACGAGCTCCACATGATCGTGGGGACCGGCGCAGGCGGTGGCGGCATGGACGTCAGCAACATGCTCAAGCCCATGCTTGCACGCAATCGCCGGCGTTAAGGTCGCGCCAATATCAGCGGCAACCGGGCAGATCAGCGGTCAGCTGATAGCGAGATGACCGGTTCCGAGATGAGTCCGCTGCGGCGGCGCAGCCTGTCGGCTGCGCCGGCCCTGCCTGTCAGCGCCGCCGTGCGGGGGACTGGCGGGTAGATGACAATGGCCGGGTGACGCTGTCCTGGCTTGTCGCCGCCGTCGCGCTGGCCGGGCTTGTCGCCGGGATCGCAGCGCGGGCAGCCGTTATGCGCTACTCAGCGGCTGGCCGGGGGGCAGGCGAAGGCGTGCCGGGAGGCGGCGGCGAAGAAGAAAATGCCGGCGCTGCTCGCGGGGGTGATCGCAGCGCTGCCGCTGTCACCGCGGCTGGCCGGAGGCTGCGGCTGCCGCCGCTGTCGGTCGAGGTGGCGACCGCTGCCGTCGCCGGCCTGCTCGCGGCCAGCGCGGGCGCGGTCCCGGTGCTGCCCGCCCTCTGCTGGCTGGGCGTCTGCGCGGTCCCGCTGACGCTGATTGACATGCGCGTGCGGCGGCTGCCGGATGTCCTCACCGCAGCTGCGTATTCGGGCACCCTGGTGCTGCTGGCGGCGGCAGCCGCGGCGACCGGTCACTGGGCACAGCTGGCCCGCGCCGCGGTCGGCGGCGCGGCACTCGCCGCGTGCTTCCTCGCGCTTGCCCTCGCCGGGCCGGGCTCGGTCGGGCTCGGCGACGTGAAGCTGTCGGCCAGCGCCGGGACCACTCTGGCCTGGTTCGGCTGGCGTGTCCTGTTGGCCGGGGTCTTCGCCGGCTTGGTCCTCGCGGCGGTTTACGGGCTGACCCTGCTGGCGCTGCGGCGGGCGACGATGCGCCAGCAGATCCCGTTCGGCCCGTTCCTGCTCGCCGGGACGTTAGCGGCGATAATCGCGGCATTGGTGTAGGTTCTCGTCAGTCGTGTCATTTCCTCAATTCGACGTCCTGCGGGATGTCATTTATGACATCGCTTTGAGAATCGTCCACCGCGTCGGTACGTGTCCCGTCTCACGCGATCTGGTCTCCGTCTTGCTGTGGCTGTCTTGATCTGCGTCTGCGTTTGTGGGCGGCCATCAGAATTTGCCCAGTGACGGCCAGGGATGATGACCTGGAGAAGGCCAGCTAGTTACGGAACGTAGCCGTGCCCCGGTCCCGACAAGAACGCGTACCCGCCTAATCGAAGAATCGACGTAGGCGCTGCGGCCTTGTCGTAGCGTTCGAGAGGTCCGATGGGCTGCCTCCGAAACCGCGGCCGGCCGCCCTGCGGTCTGGCTTTAGATCGAGGTGTCAGCCTGTCGGGTCCTCGCCGTGGCGTGGCTCGAAAGAGGCGCGAAGGCCGGCAGATCCGGAGTCAGGCATGCCCGCCACGGTCCTATCCCAGTGGATGACGTAGGAGCGGCAGATGGCGGCAGTGATGATCGGTGACCGGCCCGCACAAGGGCTCGCATACGGCGGTGGCGATCGGCGCGGCCGAGGAGCCGCTTGGCGAGCTGCGGGTGCGGGCCTCGGGGTCGCGGCCCGGCAGCTCGTCGCCGTTGGCGAGCGGGTGCTCGATGACCAGCCCAGGCTGGGCGCCCGGGTGCGGCTGCTCGCGGCCGGGGCGAGTAACAAGAAGGACCCCGGCGAGGCGGGTCTGTCGCGATCGCGGCGCTGCCCTCAGCCACCCGGCACGAGGTAGCAGCCGACGACCACCCGGCGGTGCTCAAGGTGCGGTCCAGGCGCCACTGTGATCTGGGCCGGGCCCGGAACCAGGTCGCCTGCCGGCTGCACGCCGTGCTCTGCGAGCTAGTCCCCGGCGGCATCTCCAAGGGGATCACCGCAGCTCACGCAGCTCCTGTCCTGGAGGCGACCGTCGTGAGTTGTCCACCGTCGGCGCTACGGCGGACATCCTGCACGGGCGCAACGAACCTCACGGCCTCGGTGCGGCGCCGTCGGCGTGACCTCGCCTGGCTGAAGGCGCTCGTATTCACACAGCGCCAGCTCGCAGCATGTGTAGCGTGGCAGTCGACGGTCGTCGCCGCATCGGTGTTCCACTAGGCATCGCGCTCGGGCGATGGCTCTGTGTCCTCTTCGCCAACGAGATCTGCGCCGCGCCGACGCTGTCTCTCGTCTGCATTGACCTCGGTGCGCTCGTGCTTGCGAACGTCGTCGCAGGCCTTCCCGGGAAATACGCAGCTCGCACTTCGCCGGCCCCTGCTGCTCCGACGGAACGACTAGGCTGCTCGCCATTCGGAGCCGGTTCCGGCCGGGCACGGCAGGCAGCCGAGCAGTGTGTCCGACTCGCGCCGGTGGCGCAATCAATGAATATCTCCTCGTCGCGTAACGTGAATGAGGTTTTCAGCACCACGGGTTTGAGCGCCGGATCCTTGCGGGCGGGCTGCCAGGGTGGTGCATCTCGCGACCGGCCACCGTGGCATGTGACCGATCGCGAGATCCGTCACTTCAGGCGAGCGCATGCGATCAGGGCTGCAGGGCCCCCTGGCCGCCGGGCCCGCCGCGAGTATGCTGCGGGCCAATGCCGCAGCTGCTGATCGTCCATCACACGCCATCCCCGGCGATGCAGGCCATGTTCGAGGCCGTGCTGGCCGGAGCGCGCAACGAGGACATCGAGGGTATCGAGGTCGTGATCAGGCCGGCGCTGACCGCGGCCGCCGCCGACGTGCTCGGCGCGGACGGCTACCTGCTCGGCACGACGGCGAACATCGGCTACATGTCCGGCGCGCTGAAGCACTTCTTCGACGGAATCTACTACCCATGCCTGGAGGCGACGCAGCGCCGGCCGTATGCGCTGTACGTGCACGGTGCCAGCGACACCGGCGGCGCGGTCCGCGGCGTGGAGGCCATTGCCGCCGGCCTGAAGTGGCGCCGGGCCCGCCCGCCGGTGTCCGTGATCGGCACCCCGGAGAGCAGCGACCTGGCGGCCTGCTGGGAACTGGGCGCCACCATCGCGGCTGAGTTTTCCGCATGATCGTCACCGTCACGCTGAACCCGGCGCTGTACGTCGAATACCAGGCGCTGCGCGATCCGGGGATCGCCCGGGCGGAGCAGGCGGATGCCGGGGATGCCCTTGACCAGCATGAGCAGCAGGTCCAGGCCCATGCCGAGGGCTGCCGGCTCCGGCCGGTGAGCCCGGCGGCGGCGAGCACGCCGGGATGAGCGCGGCCGCACTCCCCACACTTCCACCCAGCGGCCGCCCTGGAGCACGTCGGCCTGGCGGTCGTCGAGGGTGTAAGGGTGCCACCCACCGCGCTTGTCGTGGTCGGCGAGCGCTCACGCCGAGACCCCGAGCCCCACGATGCGCAAGCGGGTGCTCGTGGTCCTGCCGGCCACATCGGCCGAGAGCGACCGAGGGGGTGAGCTGATCACCGAGGCAGGCAACTACGTCGAGCACCAGCCCAAGACGGCCAGGAGCCACCGATGACAACCGAACCGGTCGACCAGCTTTCCCTCGCGCTATAGCCGCACGGATCCGTCTGACAGGCGCTTCCCGCCCTGCAGGCGGCGTCGATCCGGCCGACACGCAGCGTGGTCGGCGGCCGTGCTGCTGACCCGCAAAGAGCCGCCGTTCTGCTCGGCTGCAGACTCTCGGGAACGATACTCGTGGACGGGCCAGATGGGACGTTCTGGATGTTCAGCGGTAGCAGCCGGCTGCCTTTGCGGGACCTCGCGGTGCCACGCTTTCCGGCCTCGGTCGAGGGTTCGCCGCCTGTGATCGTGATCAAGGTCTGGGCGTCCCGGCCGGCTGAGGAGCCCTTTGACCTCACTCTCGTGCCTGATGAGCGGGCGACACGGACGTGCGCCAGCCGGGAATCCGAGCGTTCGTCACGTTGGTTTTGCCGGAGCGCCCGGATTGGGGCGATCAGAGGACGGCGACCGGCCGACCGGGGCGACAAGTGGACAGAGCGGCAGAAAGCCAGGAGCTGAAGTGGCCCAGCGCTTGCCGCGTGTGGGGGGTCTGGCATGCGGTTGGTCCCCCGCCGCCCGAGTGAGCCACCGTGGGGAATTCGCTCAGTCATTCTGCCCGCAGCGCCAGCGCCAGCGCCGCGGGCGTGCTGGCCGCTAGGCGCCCTGGGATGGCCGCTACCACGTTGGCTAGCACCAGCGAGCCGATGGCGATGACGAGGACCGATACGGCGGGAACAGTGGGCGCGGGCACGGCATGGATCTCGACGGCGAACAGGACCCACAGGTTGCGGCCGAGAACGATTCCCAGCGGCACGCCGATAACGACACCGATGGCGACAGCAACGGTCGACTGCCATGCGACCGCCGCCGCCAGCTGTCCCCGGGTGAAACCGAGCGTTTTCAGCAAGGCGAGATCCCGGCGCCGCCGCCGGACCGAGGCCACCAGGGTCAGCGCGAGCGCAACCGCCGCCCCGATGCCGAGTGCCGAACCGAGGAGGGCGGGGATGGTCCCGGCAGACCGGCAGTTCACGATCTCGGCCGGGTGCAGCACCGACACCACCGTCACGCCGAAGTTGAGGTTGTTCGTCAACGGTGCCGTCATCCGCTGCAGCGAGCGGAGCGCAGCCGCCAGGTTCGCCCCGGGCCGCAAGTTCACGAAGATACCCTCGGGACCGGTGACCGGGTCGTTGATGGGATTCCTGGCGGCAGCCCGGATCAGCTGATAAGACAGCAGCGCCCCGGTGCCCATCTCCAGGTGCGGGCCCAGCGCTCCGAGGGTTGGCATGGTGGCCGTGCCCACGATCGGAAGGCGGGCCGGCCCGGTGGACGCATCGCTGACCCCCACGATGTCGCCGACGCGTTTGTGCAGCTGGGCCGGCGTTACCGCACCAAGCACCACCTGGTCAGGTCCGTCGAGCCCGTGCCCGGACAGGATCGGGGGCTGCACGGCCGCGCTCGGGCTCTCACCCAGGACCGGTACGATCTGGCCGTCGATGGTCAGGTCGCCGGTGTAGTCAGCCGACCATGCCCGGACATAGCGATCGCGGGCAAGGAGCAGGGTGGCCTTGCCCTGAGGGATGTCGCCGGAGCCACCGCCCGCACTTAGCTCGTAGTTCCAGTTCCACCCGTAGAGGCGGGGGTGGGGACACCAGGGTGTCGAGGCTGGCGCCGAAGGTGACCGTGCCGATCACCACGATCAGGGCCAGCGCGGCACCCAGGATCGCCGACCGCACCGGTACCGCACTGCGGGCGGCCCCGGGTTCCAGGACGAACCCGATCCCCGCCACGGTCGGCGCTGGAAGCCCGGAGCTGGCTGCGCACGCGCCACCACCGATCGCCGCCCGCTGGCGCTGCGCGGCGACGCGATGCGGCGCCGATCGGACAGCGAGCGCGACGGACAGCGCGCCCAGGCAGGCGGCCAGCACCGCGGCACCAAGGCCGAGCACGGTCCAGTCGATGGCAACCCCGGGGGTGGGGTAGAAAGGCCGCACCGGCCCTATCGGGGCCAGCGGAGAAAGGCCCACCGCCACCACTGCGGCCAGCAGCGATCCGAGGACCACGGCGCCGAGGATGCCGATCAGCGGGTCCAGGGTGACCATGGGCAAGTCGGCGCCGAGCGCCCGCAGCGCTCCGAGATCATCGGCACCCAGGCGCAGCTGGCGGTCGATCACCTGGCCGACGATCAGCAGCGCGGCCAGGGCGGCGATCCCCCCGAACACGCCCAGGGCGATGGACTCGGGCTTGACCGCCCGCTCGGCTTTTCCCACGGTGGTGGATACGACGACCGGTATCGGCGACCCGCGCCCTTCCATCGCGACATGCGGCCGACCGCGTTCGGCGAGACGGTCATCGCGGCCATCCGCGTCCGCAACCGCGCGACCAGCCGTCCGGCGAGTCAGATGGCGCCCCGCTGAGGCACAGACCCGATGCCACGGCCTGAGAACGACAAGGACCTCCCCGCACCCCGACGTGTCATCCGCGCTGAGAACCTACCATTGGCCGGACCGCTGTAATGGACGGCCCCGGGAGTGTCGAGCAACCGGCGCATGACGGTTGCATAGTTTGCGGTAGCGAAGGGTTGTGGACTGGTCGCGGAATGCGCAATGCTGTCACCTCGGTCAGATGCGTTAATTATGGTCAGCAGGAGCACTTCGGCGCATGTCCCTTCTTGCCGCCGGCAGTCGCCGGTTGCTCAGCGCGCACTTTCGCGTGTTACGGCCGTCCGCGCCGGCCCGGCGGGAGCTAGGGCCGCCTGAGCGCCGGCGCCGGCACCCGGTCTGGCCTGCCGCCCTGGCGGCTGCCGCCGTCCTCGCGGCGGGCTGCGCCAGCCAGGAGCCGGTGGCACTGCCGCACAAGTCTGGCGCGCAGGCCGCGCCGGCGTTGCTGGCAAACCCGAGGCAGACTGCCGCGCAGCTGGCCGCTGCCGCTTATGACGGCTACTGGCAGGCCTATGCCGAGGGAATGACCTCGCGAGATCCTGCCACTGCGGAGTCGATCCTGGCCGGCTACGTCACGCCCGCCAGCATTCCGCCCATTATCGCGTCCTACCGCCGGGACTGGGCCGCGCACGATATTGCCTACGGCGGCGCGGTCACGCACGTGCTGAGCGTCCAGATCAGCGGCCAGCGCGCGACGCTGCATGACTGCCTGGATCTGAGCGGCTTCGGCGTGCAGGACGACCGCAGCGGACGGGTCGTCCCGGACAGTTTCGGCCAGCCGCGGCTGAACTTCTACGTCACCCTCGTGCGCTCCGGCGGGCGCTGGCTGGTCGGCAACATGCAGCCCGTGGTGGTGCCATGCGTGCCCTGAGGTTCCTTCTGCTTACGGCGGTGACGATGACAGCGCTGATCTTGGCGGCAATCGCGGGCGTGCCGGCGGCGCAGGCGGCCGCTCCGCCGGGCGTGCCCGGCTGCAGCTACTCGTTTCAGCCCCCGGACGGCTGGGTGCTGAACTGCAGCCATGGCAGCGGCACGCCTGGCGTGCCGGGTTCGGGCGGCGGCGGTTCCGGCACCTCGAAGTACGCCTGCACCCTGACGCCGCTGTCGGCGGCCCAGGTCCATTTCCTCGGCCTGCCTGCGGCGCCCAAGGGCGACAAGTGGGAGGCGATCACCTGCCCGGGGCGCAGCCCGTTCGGCGGGGTGACGCTGGTATCGGCGAACGGCGCTCCCGCGGTCACGCCGCAGGAACTGCTGCAAATCGCGATGGGCGAGCTCAAGGTACCTGCCCTGCAGCCAGAAATGGCGCCGCCGCTCGGCAGCGACGGACTGGTCGGCCTGCCTGAATGGATCTGGATCCCCGGCCCGCAATGGCAGCAAGTCACGGTGACCGTACGGGCCGGGCCGGTGTGGGCCGAGGCGATCGCGACACCGCAGCAGCTGACCTTCTTCCCGGGAGGCGGGCTGCCGGGAACATCCTGCGCGGGACCAGGCAGCGCGTACACGGGCCGGGCGGGCGCCGCGGGCACCGACTGCACGTACACCTACGGCCAGTCCTCGGCGCTGCAGCCCGACAACGCCTACCAGGCGTCGGTCACCGTGACCTGGCGGGTGACCTGGATCGGCTCTGGCGGCAGCGGCGGGGTCGTGGACGCGGGACTGCAGGTGGGCTTTCCGGTCGCGGTCCGGGTGGCCGAGGCGCAGGCGCTGGTGACCAGCTGATGAGCGCCGGCGAGCCAGATGGCGGCTACGGCACGGTCTATCACCCCGGTCCCGACCTCACGCCGAACGGCGACTCCCAGGGGATCGCCGCCGGTCAGCTGCGCAGCCTGCCGCGACGGCGGCGGCCGGGAATGATCGCGCTGGCGGTGGCGCTGGTCGGCGCGGGCATCCTGGCGAGCGCCGCGCTGTACCAGCACGAGGACCACCAGCTGCCCGTGCTCGTGGTGACCGCTAACGTCCCGGCGGGCTCGGTGATCAGCGCCGCCGATGTCGCCACGACGTCGGTCGCCGCGGGCCCCGGCGTGCAGACCGTGCCGGCCGGCCAGCTGCGCCAGGTCGTGGGCCTGGTGGCAGCCACGTCGCTGCGGCCGGGAAGCCTGCTGGCCCCCGCCGACCTGACGACATCGCAGCCGCCAGGCCGCGGCCAGGTCCTGGTGCCGCTCCCGGTCCGCCCGTCGGGACTGCCGGCCAGCGGCCTGGCGCCAGGCGATCAGCTCATGGTGGTGCCCACATCGGGCTCGGCAGGCGGCACGACTAGCGGCGGCGCAGCCGCCCAAGTGCTGACCCGCCCGGTGGCAGGCGTAGTCGAGGCGGTTACCCAGACGCCGGACACCGACGGCTTCGACGTGGTCGACCTGCTGGTGCCCGCCGCGTCCGGGACTGACCTGGCCGAGCAGGCAGCCACGAGCGACATCTGGCTGTACGTCATCAGCCGGAGCTCCCGGTGAGCCTGTATGCCCTCGTCTCAGCGGGCGGGGCACCGGGCGTCACCACCTCAGCCGTGGCCCTTGCCCTCGGCTGGCCGTCCCAGGTGATCATCGCGGAGTGCGACCCGAGCGGCGGTGACATCCTGGCGGGGCTGTTCGTCGGGCATCTGCCCGCGAGCAGCGGGCTGCTGCCACTGGCCGTCGAGGCGGGGCGCAGCGCGGATGCGGCGGCCAGGGCACTGTGGGACCAGCTGATCGATCTAGACGACGAGCGCAGCCGCCTGCTGCTCGCGGGCATCTCCGACCCGCGGCAGGCGGCGGCGATCGCGGGGTCCTGGCCAGCCCTGGCGGCGGCGCTGGCCGGCGTTCCCGCCGATGTCATCGCCGACTGCGGGCGCCTGGATGCTGCGCCCGCGGTCGAGGCCGTCCTTTCGGCGGCGAGTCTTGCGGTGCTCGTGCTGCGGCCGTCCCTGCGGCAGGTGAGCAAGGCCAGGCACCGGGTCGAGATCCTCGCCGAGATCCTTGGCGGCCGGGACCGGCTGGTGCTGCTGCCTATCGGTGACGGTCCGCATTCGGCGCGGGAGGTGGCCAATGCGCTGGGAGTACCCGTAATTGCCGCCCTGCCGGAGGACAAGAAGACGGCCAGCGTCCTGTCGGACGGTGCCGGAAACCGCCGTGACCTCGTGACCCGGCCGCTGGTACGCGCCGCGACGGCGGCCGGGCGGGCGCTGCGCGGGGCTGTGCCTGGCAGCAGCCGCGCTGAGGCCGACCGCACTGAGGCCGAGCGGAGTGCCGTCGATGCGGCGGCGCCCGGAGGATGGACCGGGTACACCGACGTCCGGGCGCCAGCTGCCGGAAGGCTCGCGGCGGAGTCCGTTGCGCTGGCCGCAGCCCCCGTCTGGGAGCCTGCCGTGCCGGGTCCATCTCCTGGCGCGCCGCCGGGTGCCGCGCCGCCGGGTGCCGCGCCGCCGGCGGACGGGGATCCGGCTGCGCCGGAACCGCTTGCGTCAGGGCCAGGAGCCGGCTCATGACTGACCTGCGCTGGACGCCGACCGGCACGGCGCAGCCGCCGACTGGCACGGCGCAGCCGCCAGCCGCGCAGCAGCCGCCCGGCCGAGTGCCGCCGCGGGACCAGATGCCGCCTGGCGGCCCGCTGCCGCGAGTGCTGGAGGACATCCGGCTGCGCGGCGGCACTAACGAGGTACTCGCGGCCGTCGCGGACCGGCTGCCGGACGGCGCTGCCGCCGCGGACGTGCTCCCGGTCGTCCGCGAGGCCGTGCGGTTCTGGGCCGAGCGGCAGGTCAGAACCGGTGCGCCGGTGCCGTCGCCGGCGGACAGAGAAGCCCTGGCACAGGCGGTCTATGACCAGCGCTACGGGCTCGGCCCGCTCGCCGGATACCTGCGCGACCCGCACGTGGAGAACGTGGACGTAAACGGATGCGACCAGGTGTGGGTGACCTATTCGACCGGCGAGCGGGTGACCGGTCCGCCGGTCGCGGCCAGCGACGAGGAACTGATCGCGCTAATCCGCAACTGGGCAGCGCGGGGCGGCCAGACCGCCAGGGAGTTCTCCGCCGCGGCGCCGCTGGTCAACGTGGCCCTGGCGGGCGGGGCCCGGATAACCGCGACCATGTCGGTCACGCCGCGGCCGTGCCTGTCACTGCGCAGGCACGGCCACCTCGACGTCAGCCTGGGCCGCCTGATGCAGCTGGGCACGGTCGACGCCACCACGGCCGGATTTCTGGCCGCCGCGGTCCGGGCACGCTGCAACATCATCGTCACCGGCGGGGTGAACGCCGGCAAGACCACGCTGCTGCGAGCCCTGGCCGGCGAGATACCGCCAGGCGAGCGGGTGGCGACCCTGGAGTCGGAATACGAGCTGTACCTGCACGCGATGGCGCAGCATCCGGACGTCATTGCCTTCGAGGCACGGGAGCCGAACTCCGAGGGGGCTGGCGGCATTCCGCTGCACGACCTCGTCGCTCATGCCCTCCGGCACAATCCGCAGCGCATCATCGTCGGTGAGGTACGCCGCGGCGAGATCATGCCGATGCTCGAGGCGATGAACTCCGGCCAGGAAGGATCGATGTGCACGCTGCACGCCAACTCGCCGACCGAGGCCTTTGACCGCATCCTGATCCTCGGCCTGCGCGGCGGCCTGGCCCTGGCCGAGCGCGCCATTCACATCCTCGTCGGGATGGCCGTCGATGTGATCGTGCACGTCCGCAAGCGCTACGACGGAAAGCGCACGCTGCGGTATGTCGCGGAGATCCTCGAGGTCATGCCGCCCGGCGATACCGAGCGGCCATCCGGCAACAGGCTCTTCCTGCCCAGTGGACCGGGCGGCGCCGCTGTCGCCGCGCATACCCCGTCGCCCGAGCTGCTGGAGCGGCTCGTGGCCGCCGGTTTCGATCCCGGCCTGCTGGACCGCCAGCGTGCCCTGGCCCGGACCGGGAGCCGGACATGACGCCGCTGGCAGCCCTGGCGGGCGCGGCCGTCGTCGCGGGCATCGTGCTGCTGGTCCGGGAACTGCTGCGGCGCGAACCGCCGCCCGGCCTGCCGCCCAGGCGGATGCGGACAGCCGCAGTTCTGTCGGCCGGCACGAGCCGGCAGATCCTGCTGGCCGCGGCGGCCTGCCTGGCCGTGCTCGCCATCACCCGGTGGCCAGTGGCCGGGATCGGAGCCGGGGCAGCCGTCTTGTTCCTGCCCCGGCTGAACTTCTTCGGCGGCGAGCGGCACCGCACCGCCGTGCTCGAGGGCCTTGAGCAGTGGATCCGGCGGCTGGCTGACATGCTGACCGCCAGCCGCGGCCTGGAGGATGCTCTCGAGGTGAGCGCCCGATCAGCCCCGGCGGCGATCAGAGCGCCCGTTACCGCCCTGGTTGGCCGCCTGTCGGCCCGGACCGGGACTGAGGCAGCCTTGCGCGCGTTCGCCGCCGATGTCGACGATCCAGCCGGTGATCGCATCGCCGCCGCGCTGATCATCGCCACGGGCAGGCGCGGCGGCGGGGCCAGGGACGTCCTCAACGCACTGGCGGTCATGCTGGCCAGGGACGTGGCCGCCCGCCGTGAGATCGAGGCGGAGCGGGCCCAGCACCGGACGACCGTTAAGTGGATTACGGCTTTCGTGGCGGCGTTCACGATCTTTGCCGTGCTGAACCGCGCCTACTCCGCGCCGTACGGGACCTTCGCCGGCCAGGTCGTGCTTGGCCTGGTGCTGGGCCTTTACGCCGCGGGCCTCGCGTGGCTGCACCGGCTCGGCAGCAGCCCGGCGCCCGGCCGGTTCCTGAACGGGCCGGACCAGCTCGCTGACGCCAGTCCGCGCGGCACCGGACTATTTGCCCGCGCCGCGGATCGCCGCCCGGCAGGGATCCAGCCGTGAGCCTGTGGGTGCCCATCGCCGGGCTCCTGGCCGGGCTCGGCGTCTTCCTTATCGTCCGTGAGCTGATGCCGGCTCCGGTCCGGCTCGACGCTGCGCTGAGGCGTCTTGACTCGGCTGCCGGCGCTGTCGTTGCCGGCACCGTGGCCGCCGGGCCGGCCGCGCCGTCGGCAGTGCGCCAGCTAGCTGCCGATATCGGCTCGGCCGCGGGGTGGCTGCCGGTCCCGTCAGCCGACCTGGCCCTACTCGGACAGGATCGCGAGGGATTCCTGGCCAGCAAGGTCATCTGCGGGCTGATCGGGCTGGCGACCGTGCCGGTGCTTGCCGCCGTGCTGGCCCTGGGCGGCGCCAGCCTGCCGCTCGCCGTCCCGGCGGTGGTGTCCCTGGCCTTGGGCGGGCTCCTGTTCTGCGCCCCTGACCTGGTGACGCGGGTCAATGCGGCCGAGAAGCGGGCGGATTTCCGGCACGCGCTCACCAGCTACCTCGACCTGGTCGCGCTGGAGCGCGGCGCGGGAGCGGGACCGACGGAAGCGCTCGAGGCCGCCGCCGACATAGGCCGGGGCTGGGCATTCCGGCGGATCGGCGCCGCGCTCGAGCAGGCGAGGCGATCGGGGGCCGCGCCCTGGACGGCGCTGGCGGCCCTCGCCGCCGAGACCGGCATCGGCGAGCTCGCTGACCTGGCCGACATCGCCGAGGTCGCCGGGCACGAGGGTGCCCGGATCCTGGAGACCCTGGCCGCCCGCGCCGCGTCGATGCGGGCCGAGGCGCTCGCGGCCGACCGGGCCAGGGCCGGGGCGCGCAGCACCACCATGGTGGTGCCGATCGCGCTGCTCGCGGCAGGGTTCCTGCTGCTGCTGATCTTCCCGGTCGTCTACCGAACGCTTGGCGCGGGCTAGCCCGGCCCGCGCGCCAAGGAAGGAGGGTCCCGATGGATCCGCTGCTGCAGATGGTCTGCTACCTGTTCGATCGTGCCCGCTGCCGGGCCCGGGCCGCCCTGGACGGGCACCCCGAGTCCGGGGCCCTGACGCTGGAGTGGATCGTCATTGCCGGGATTCTGGTAGTCGCAGCCGGCGCCGCGGCCGTCATCTTCAAGCATGCGATAAGTGCCGCGTCGAAACAGCTGCCGTAGCGATGCGACGGTTGCGAGAGCGGCCAGCGGGCCGGGCGGATGACGGGGCGCTGACGCTCAGCTACGTGATCATCGTTCCGGTGTTCCTAGCCGGGCTCATGGTGATCGTCCAGGCGTCAGTGTGGTACCTGGCCCGTGAGGCCGCACTGGCGGCGGCGCGGCAGGGCGTAGACGCCGCCAGGGTGCTCGATGCGGCGCCGGGCGCCGGTCCGAGCACGGCGGTCGCGTTTGCCCGGTCGGCGGCGCCGGGCTTCCTGCTGAACCCGCGCGCCTACACGGCGGATCCGAAAGCCACAGCGCAGGGCACCATCCGGGTGACCGTCACCGGGACGGTGCCCTCGCTGGTTCCGGGCCTGCCGCTGCACGTAACACAGGCGGCCGCGGGTCCGGTCGAGCAGTTCACTACGCCCTGAGTCTGTCTAGCTTCGGAAGCGGAGGTTCCGCGATGGGTGGCGGCCGACGTGACGGCGAGGCGGGCAACGCCCCGCTGGAGCTGGTGCTGATCGCGCCGATCGTGCTCGCCCTGATCGGACTGGTGATCGCAGCCGGCCGGACGTCGCTCGCCCAGGGATCGGTCCAGGCGGCGGCGCGCCAAGCCGCCCGGCAGGCCTCAATCGCGCGGACACCGCAGCAGGCCCTGCTGGCCGCGGTGAGCAGCGCGCAGGCAGAGCTGTCGCAGGAAGGGCTGAACTGCTCGCCCGCACCTGCGGTCAGCGTGAATGTGACCGGCTTCGCCATCCCAGTCGGCCAGCCCGCCACCGTCAGCGCCACGGTGACCTGCCGGGTTCCGCTGGCTGACCTGGTGGTGCCGGGCGTGCCGGGCAGCAAGCTGCTGCACGCAACATTCAGCTCGCCGCTGGATCCTTACCGGGGACGGTGATGTCACAGTGACTGTCACACGCCAGGCCCATACTGGGCGCCGTCCGGCCCGCGGTGGCGGGCCCGGGATCCAGGAGCGGCGGCGGATGAGGTTACCCGGCAGCGCGGCCGCGGCGTCGCGCGCCGCCGACATGCGGCGCGCTGCGGCGGATGATCGCGGATCGCTGATCCTCATGCTGGCGGTCTTGCTGATCGCGCTGATCGCGCTGGCCGGTCTCGTGATCGACGGCGGCGCGAAGCTGGACGCGGCAGAGAACGCCGCGGCCGCCGCCCAGGAAGCGGCGCGGGCCGGCGCGGGCATGGTGAACCAGGCGAATGCGTACTCGGCCAGCACGTTCACCATCGACCAGGGCCAGGCGCTGGCCGCGGCCCAGCAGTACCTGGCCACAGCCGGCTACCGGGGGACCGCCCAGCCGGCCGGCCGGAACTCGATCCGGGTGACCGTGACCATCACCGAGCCGACGAAGATCCTCTCCATCATCGGCCTTAATTCGATCACTGCGACCGAATCGGCGACGGCGGTTCTGGTCACCGGCGTGACGGGGCCAGGACGATGAGCCGCCGCCGCCGCCGCGGGCGGGCCGGCCTGCTGCGCAGCGTAGCCGCGCTGGTCGCGCTGGTCGCGCTGGTAGCCGGGCTGCCGGTGCTGCTTTACCGGCTCGGCGGCTCGCCGCTGCCGGCGCATATAGCCAGCTGGCAGTACATCGGGCAGACCCTGCTGCGCCGGGACAACGGCGCGATATTTCTGGCTGCCGTGCGCGACGTCAGCTGGCTGGCCTGGGCCGCGTTTACGCTCGCGGTCCTGACGGAAGCGCAGGCCGCGCTGCGCGGTCGCGCGGCCCCCAGGCTGCGGCTCGGCGGATGCCAGACGGCCGCCGGTCACCTGGTGGCGCTGGCGCTGCTCAGCTTCAGCGGGCCGACGGCCGTGCTGCTGGCCGGCCAGCAGC
>CABEAR010000043.1_pt1 | contig 26471 bp, 19 predicted proteins | sample 3422041 | NCBI WGS metagenome assembly CABEAR01 (sample SAMEA5534326, study PRJEB31848) | metagenome | biome: tundra; feature: field; material: soil | place: USA | collected 2013-05 | depth 0.15 m | reverse complement strand
TGCGCCTTGACCAGGTACTTGGCCGAGAACAGGGCCAGCGTCGGGTTAATGGCCGGGATCTTGCTGACGAGCGTGAAGCCGCGCTTGACCAGGTCCTGCTTGACGACGTCGATGAACGGGCCGAGGCTCAGGACGACCTGGCCGTTGCTGACGCTGACCGCGCTGCCGCCCTGCCCGGAGAGGGCCTTCACCAGTTCCTGGTGGACGACGGTGTTGGCCTGGACCCAGACACGGGCAAACTGCGGGCTCGTCACGATCTTGTGCACTTGGCCGTGAATGAACCCGGCGATCGCACTGCTGATCGACGGGCCGAACGACTTGAGCAGTGCGCCGACCCGGGGCAGTCCCTTGCTCGAGAGGAGAGCGGCGGCCTGATTAGCGTAACTGGTCACGTTAAGCTGGGTGTTGATCTCGGTCGAGATCTTGTCGGTGAGGGCATTCTGAACTGCCGGATCGTGCACCAGCGGCTCTACGTTCGCCACGTAGCGGCTGGTGTCCGAGACCTGGTTGGCGGTCCAGACCGCCAGCACCGAGATCGGAGCCAGCAGGCAGCCGATCACGATGAGGATCGTGGCCAGCGGGGCCCGCCAGCCAAGGCGCCGCCGCGCTGGTTTGGCCTTCTCGGTGCGCAGCTCGTTCACCTCGGCCCGGAGCCGGTCGAGTTCAGCTTGCTGGCGCTCGAGCTCAGCTCGCTCATCTGCGGTGCGGCCTGGGCCTCCGGCTGCAGGCCCCGCCTCGCTGCCGGCGTCAGACAACGGCTACCTCCTGCAGATTCGCGCCATGACCAGCTGCCGTCACGATGGCCAGGTCAGGTTCTCGGTCGTTGGATTCGTTCAGGTTCTCCCACGCAGGCCCTGGCGCACTTCACCCTGCCGGGGTGAATCCATCGCGGCTACCGGGCTGCATGCTCGGCCGCATGAGCATCGGCGGGAGCACCGCGCTGATCATAATCGGCGCAATTCTGCGATTTGCGGTCAGCTGGCAGCCGAAGTACGTCAATCTCCCGGCCATCGGGGTCATCCTGATGATCGGCGGCGCGGCCGGGCTGATCGTGTCGGTCGTGCTGATGATCATGCGCCGCCGGGCTCGCGCGTCCACCGAGGTGTACGAGCAGCGCCGTTACGTCGAGCCGCCGAGTTGACTCCCGGAGCAGGCCGGCGCGGCGAGCGGGCCGCGGCGGCGAGCCTGATGCAGGCCAGGATCGGCCGTGCGACCGGTTGATCCGCGACTGCTGCGTTATGCCCGGGCCGCCCGCGGCTACCTGGCAGTCACCATCGCCCTCGGGCTCGTCGGGACGCTGCTGATCCTGGCGCAGGCGGGCCTGCTCGCACGCGCGCTCGCAGCCGCTGCGCGCGGCAGCGTCGCGGCCGCGCTGGCGGGCACCCTGGTGGCGCTGCTGGTCGTGGTGGCGGCGCGGGCGGCGGTGAGCTACGGCGGGGAGGTAGCGGCGCTGCGCGCGGCCGCGACCGTCAAATCGCAGCTGCGCCGCGCGCTCACCGCCCGCTCGCTGCGCCTGGGCCCGGTGTGGCTGGGCGGTCAGCGGGCGGGCGAGATCGCCACGCTGGCCACCAGGGGCCTGGATGGGCTGGACTCCTATTTCGCCCGCTACCTGCCGCAGCTCGTCCTCGCGGTCGTGGTGCCGATCGCGGTGCTGATCCGGGTGGCGGCAGCGGACTGGATTTCCGCGGTGGTCATCGCCGTAACGCTGCCGCTGATCCCGGTGTTCGCCGTGCTGGTGGGCTGGCACACCAAAGCCCAGACGCGGCGGCAGTGGCGGCTGCTGGCAACTCTCGGCGGCCACTTTCTTGACGTGGTGGAGGGCCTGCCCACGCTCAAGGTGTTCGGCCGCGCCAGGGCGCAGGAAGACGTGATCGCGAAGGTCACCGATGACTACCGGACTGCCACCATGTCCACCCTGCGGGTGGCATTCCTGTCCGCGCTTGTGCTGGAGCTGGCCGCCGCGCTGGCCACCGCGCTTGTCGCGGTCGAGGTCGGGCTGCGGCTGCTGTATGGCCACCTGGGATATGAGACGGCGCTGCTGGTGCTGCTGCTGACCCCGGAGGCCTACCTGCCGCTACGCGCGGTCGGCGCCCAGTTCCACGCGAGCATGGAGGGCGCCGCCGCGGCCGGGCGCGTCTTCGAGATCCTGGACACCCCGATGCCGGCCGTGCCGCAGGCCAGGCCAGCGGCATCCCGGCGCAGCGCCGGCGCGGACCTGCGGATCGACGAGATCAGGCTAGACGGTGTTACCGCGGCCTATCCCGGCCGGCCTCGCCCGGCTCTTGACGGGGTCAGCCTGACGATTGCGCCGGGGGAGCGGGTAGTGCTCACCGGGCCGAGCGGCGCAGGCAAAACCACACTGCTGGCCCTGCTGCTCCGCTTTGTCGAACCGGCCGCCGGGACCATCGAGGTAGGCGGCGCCGGGGCCGGCGGCAAAGGGGTCGGTGCCGGTGACTTGGCGGCAATGGACGTGCAGCAGTGGCGCAAGCAGATCGCCTGGGTGCCGCAGCAGCCCTACCTGTTCGCCGGCAGCGCGGCGGACAACATCGCGCTCGGCCAGCCTGGCGCGAGCCGCGATGCCATCTGCCGGGCCGCCCGGCTGGCCGGGGCCGCCGACTTCATCGAGGCGCTGCCGGCCGGATATGACACCCCGCTGCGGGAGCGCGGGCTGCGGCTGTCCGCGGGCCAGCGGCAGCGGATCGCGCTGGCCCGCGCGTTCCTGCGGGACGCGCCGCTGCTGCTCCTGGACGAGCCGACCGCTCATCTGGATCCGGCCAGCGCCCGGGTGATCGGGTCAGCCCTCGACACGGTGCTGGCCGACCGCACCGTGATCCTGGTCAGCCACGGCCAGGGCTGGTCCGGCGGCGGCTGCCGGGTCATCAGGCTGGACCACGGGAAGCTGGTGTCGCCAGCCGGTTCCGTGCGGCTGGCCAGCCGCACCGCGGCGGCGGTGCTCCCGTGAGCAGCGAGCCCGTGAGCGTGCGCGAGCCAGTGCGCGGGTTCCTGCACGGGCCCGCGCGCCTGCGCGGCCGCGGACCCGAGGACGGCACAGTGCGCCGGGCGGCCGGGGGGCGGCCGCTGCTGCGCCTGCTCTGGCTGGCCCGGCCGCTGCGCGGCCGGCTGATGCTGTCGGTCCTGGCCGGCGCGGCCGCCACCGGCTGCGGCGTCGCGCTGCTGGCCACGTCCGGTTTCCTGCTGGCCCGCGCGTCCGAGCACCCCAGCATCCTGGCGATCTCCGTGGCGGTCGTGGCAGTCCGCGCGTTCAGCATCGGCCGCGGAGTCTCCCGCTATCTCGAGCGGCTGACCTCCCACGATGTCGCGTTCCGGGTGCTGGCCGACATCCGGGTAACGATCTACCGGCGGCTGGAGCGGCTCGCGCCGGCCGGGCTGGCCGCCTTCCGCTCCGGGGACCTGCTCGCCGCGCTCATCAGTGACGTGGACGCCACCCAGGACCTGTTCATCCGCGGCATCGGGCCGCCGCTGGCGGCCGCCCTGGTGGGCGCGGGCGCGGTGACCGTGTGCCTGCTGATCCTGGCGCCGGCCGGCGGCGTGCTGGCTCTCGGGCTGCTGGCGGCCGGAGCCGTGGTGCCGCCGCTGGCCGTCGCCGCCTCGCGCCGGGCGGCCCGGGCGACCGCACCGGCCCGCGGCGAGCTCGGCGCGACAGTCACTGACCTGCTGTCCGGGGCAGCCGACCTGCACGCGTTCGGCGCGCAGGACACCGCCCTCGCCGCCGCCGGCGAGGCCGACGGGAAGCTCACGGCGCTGGCCAGGCGCTCGGCTGCCGCGATGGGCCTGGGCAGCGGGCTGACCAGTGCCCTCACCGGGGTCACCCTGTGGGGCGTGCTGGCCCTCGGGGTCGCCGCCGTGGGGCACGGCACGCTCACCAGGGTGCCGCTGGCCGTGCTGAGCCTCACGGCGCTGGCCTCCTTCGAGGCGGTCACCGTGATGCCCGCGGCCGCGCTCCAGCTCGGCGCGGCGCGCGCCTCGGCCAGCCGGATCGGCGCGATCCTGGACGCGCCGGACCCGGTCGCAGAGCCGGCCGCGCCCCGGCCGCTGCCCGCCGGGCCGGCGGCTGTGCAGCTGCGCGGCGTGCAGGTCCGGTACGAGCCGGACGCGCCGCTCGCGCTGGACGGGCTTGACCTTGACCTGCCGCCGGGCCGGCGGGTCGCGCTGATCGGCCCGAGCGGGGCCGGCAAGTCCACGGCGGCCGCCGTGCTGCTGCGATTCTGTGATCCGGTCGGCGGCTCCGTCACCCTGGACGGCGCCAACCTGGCCAGCTACGCCGCCGATGCGGTCCGGACAGTGATCGGCGGCTGTCCGCAGGACCCGCATATCTTCGATGCCACCATCCGCGACAACCTGCGGCTGGCCCGGCCCGGCGCTCGCGACGACGAGCTGGCGGCTGCCGCTGCGCGGGCCCGGCTGCTGCCCTGGATCGAATCCCTGCCCCGCGGCTGGGACACCCCGGTCGGCGCGCACGGAGCGGCCATGTCCGGCGGCGAACGGCAGCGGCTCGCACTGGCCAGGGCCCTGCTCGCCGACCCGGCCGTGCTGATCCTCGACGAGCCGACCGCGCACCTCGACCCCGAAACCCGCGCTGCCCTGACCGCCGATCTGCTCGCCCTCACCGCGGGCCGGGCCACCCTGCTCATCACCCACGAGCTGGCGGGGCTCGACCAGGTCGACGAGGTCATAGTCCTGGATCACGGCAAGGTCGCCGAGCGCGGCACGCACGAGCAGCTGATGCGGGCCGGCGGCGCGTACCGGCAGCTGCACGATGCGCCGTCATTCTGGCCCGCGCAGGCCGAGCCCGTCAGCTGACGGCAGGCCGGGTCAGGCACCTGACAGCCGATCGCGGCATCTGGGAGATCAGGGGCGAGCCCCGGCATTTCACCGCGTCGAAGGTCATGTGCTGGGTAGCCGCCGACCGGGGGACCAGGCTTGCGGCCGGGCGCGGCGAGCGCGGCCTCGCTGCCCGGTGGCATACCGCGCGGCAAGATCCAGGCCGCGGCGTGTGCGCGAACGGAATTGATGACCGGGGCGTCTTCGTCCAGCACTACGGCGGCACGGCCCTCGACGCGTCTGCCCTGCTGATCCCGCTGATGGGATTCCTGCCGCCCGGGGACGAGCGGGTCCGCTCGACCATGCTGGCCATCGCCGGCGAGCTGAGCAGCGACGGGCTGGTGAGCGGCAGGCACCTCGGCAATTTCCCGCAGGCGTTCACGCACCTGGCGCTCATCGACGAGGCGCGGCGGGTGATCGCGGCCGGCCAGGACGGCCGCTGAGCCTGCCAGGCTGCGCCTGGCACCAGCGCGACAGGCCCCGTCCCGCTGCCACGGGACGGGGCCTGTCGTTACCTGCGGTCAGGCCGGCTGGCGCTGCAGGCCGGTCACCAGTGCCCAGATGATGAACACATCGAGGGCGATCACGATGAGTGACCAGACCGGGTAATACGGGATGAACAGGAAGTTGGCCAGGGCGCTGATCGTCGCCAGCGCGACGCCCACCACCCGCGCCCAGGTCATCCCGAGCAGCACGCAGACACCAGCGGCGAGGACGACGATCCCGAGGATCATGTGGATCCAGCCCCACCCGTGGATGCTCAGCCGGAAGGTGTAGTTCGGCACCGTGGTGTAGAACTGCCTCTTCACGATCCCGGTGAGCCCTACGAAGAAGCTCCACAGACCCGAGATGATCATCAGGACCCCGGCGAGCATGGTGCCCACCACGGCCGCAGTGCTGGTCCGGCCGTAATCGACTGGCTGCTCGTAGCCGGGCGCCCGGTGCGCACCGCGCTCGTAGCTCGCCGAGCCGGTCGTGGCGGCTGTCCCGGTGGTCCCGTTCGGCCCGGTAGTGCCCGGTGCCCCGCCTTGTCCTTCCTGTGCAGTGGTCATGCAGCAGCCCCCTCTCATCGGCCGCGGGACAGGTGTCCCGCAGCTCGGCCCGCCGCCGCCTTTCCGTCTCCCCCGGCGCCGGCGAGTACACGAACTGTCTGGTGTTATACCCACGCGACCGTAGGGATGGCACTGGGCGAGTGAATCATCCGGTTCGGGTGAAAGCAGGCGGGGCAGCGCGCCGCCGCGCGCCAGGGATGCCCGGAAGCTGCGCATTCTTGCCAGTGCAGGCCGCGATTGGCCGCGGCGGGCCGTGGGTATTCCGGTTGCGGGGCTGCGAGCCGCACGTTCACCCCGCAGGGTGAAGACGCCACCGTCTACTTGTGCGTGTCGGCCAGGGGCCCGGTCGGGGGACCAATGTCAAGCACCACCAGCGTGGCCACCGCGCGCCGAGTGCGGGGGGGTGCTGATGGATCGCGGCTGCTCGCAGGCAAGCCGCAGCCCGCCCGGAATAAGCCGCAGCCGGCCCGGCATAAGGAACCGGCCCGCAGCAAGCCGCAGCCCGCCCAGGGCACCGTGCGGCTGCTCGAGGACGACTCGCTCCTGCTCGGCTGCAAGCCGCAGCCGGCCAGGGACAGGCCGCCCAGCGAGACCGCGCAGCTGCTCGGGGACAAGCTGCGGATACCGCGGCTGAGTCTCGCCGTACTGCGCCGCCGCCGGCTCATCGACCTGATCGAGCAGGCCGCCCGTCATCGGGTGACCGTGGTGTCCGGCCCGGCCGGTGCCGGGAAGACCGTGGCGTGCGCGTCGTGGGCCGCGGCCACGGCCGGGCCCCGGCGCGTCGCCTGGCTTACGCTCGACGCCTACGACCGGGAGCCGGCCAGGTTCTGGGCATGCCTGCAGGCCAGCCTGGCGGGAGCCGCGGCGGCGCGGGCCGGCGCGCTGCGGTCGCTGCAGGACAGCCCGGCTGACGGCGACTTCCCGCTGCGGCTGGTCGAGGCTGCGCAGCTGCTCACCGAGCCGGTGACCGTCGTGTTCGACGACATTCACGAGCTGGCCGGCAGCCACGTACTGCCGGGCCTCGACCTGCTGATCCGGCACGCGCCGCCAGCGCTGCGGCTGATCCTGGTCGGCCGGTGCCCGCCGCGGCTCCAGCTTGCCAGGATGCGCGTCGCCGGCGAGCTTGCCGACGTCGGCTCGCCGGATCTGGCCTGCACCGTCGAGGAGGCGGACGCGTACTTCGCGATGCTCGGCATCCAGGTGGCGGCGGCCGAGCGGGATGAGCTGCTCCGGCGGACCGAAGGCTGGATGGCGGGGCTGCGCCTGGCCGCCATGAGTGCCCGGGCCGCGCCGCAGGAGCGCGGCAGGTTCACCCGCATTGCCGGCGATCTGCCGATCGTCACCGACTACCTCTGGGATGAGGTGCTCGGCCGGCAGCCACCGGAGACGCGGCTGCTGATGCTGCGCACGAGCCTCACCGAGCAGACGTCCGGCGATCTTGCCTACGCACTGACCGGCGAGCCGGGCGGCGGGCGCACGCTGGAGCGGCTCAGCAGGGAGAACAGCTTCGTCGAGGCAATCGGAGACGATCACGCCGCCTACCGGTACCACCCGCTGCTGCGCGACGTCCTGAGGGCGCAGCTGCGCAGGGAAATCCCGCACGAGATCCCGATCCTGCTGAGCCGGGCGGCCCGCTGGCATGCGGCCCACGGCGACGCCCTGGCCGCCGTGCGCGCCGCGGCCCAGGCGGCAGACTTTGATTACGCGGCGCACGTGCTGTCCGAGGCAGGGACCGCCGCCCTGATGCGCGCCGACACTGCGGCGCTCGAGCAGGTGCTTGCCCTGTTTCCGGCCGAGCGCTGCGCCAGCGACCCCGCGGTGGCGGCGGCCCTGGCTGCGACGCGGCTGTGGATCGGCGATCCGGACGGGGCAATGCAGCATCTTGACCGCGCCGGGCGCTCGCTCGCTCGCTGTGCTCCGGCGGTCCTCCGGGTCATCGAGCCGTCGCTGGCGGCACTGCGGGTGATGCAGGCCGCCAGCAGGCCTGAGGCCGAGACCGGGCTGCTCGCCGAGGGCTGGGCGCTGGCCGAGCAGGCGCAGGGCAGCTGCACCTCAGTGCCCGAGCACCGTGCGCTGGGACTGCTCTGGTTCGCACTGGGGACCGCGCGGCTGCGCCGCTGGGAGGTCGATGCCGCCCGGCATGCGCTCAGACAGGCGGATCGCCAGCTTGGCGCCGGCGGACTTGGCGAGCTGCGGGCCAGGGCACGCGGGTGGCAGGCGCTGGCGCAGGCGTGGGATGGCGAGCTGACGGCCGCGCAGCAGGCTGCCGCCGAGCTCGGGGCCGGCCTCGCGGCCAGCGAGCCGGCCGCCGTGAGCCTGGCCGCGCTCGCATCCGCGCAGGTGTGCCTGGCGCGCGACGACCTGGCGGGCGCCCGACGGCTGCTGGACGAGGCGGGCGAGCGCCCCTTCGGCCAGCTGCCCGGCGAGCCGCGGACCGTCGCCTTGGCCGCGCTGACCCGTGCCAGGATCGACCTCGCCGCCGGCGATGCGGTCGGCGCCCGCGGCCTGCTGCTACGGCTGCGCGACACCAGCGCCGAGCGCGATCCGCGGCTGGCGGAGCTGCTGACCGTGCTGGACAGTGAGATTGCCGTGCACACGGGCGACACCGCCAGGGCCAGGTCGGCCCTGGCCGGCCTGAACCAGGTAGCGCAGCGCGATCGGGGCGCCAGCGTTGACCAGGCAGCACACAGCGGCCGCGGCGACGTTGCGGTGCTGCGGTCCAGGCTGCTGCTCGCCGACGGCGACTTCACCGGCGCGCTGGCGGTGGTGCAGCCGTGCCTGGACGGCACCGCCGAGGCGGTCACGCTGCCGGTGAAAATCGCTGCCCTGGTGGCTGCCGCGATCGCCAGCAGGCGCCTCGGCGGCACGGAGACGGCTGCCGAGCTGCTGGGCCAGGCACTCGCGCTCGCCGAGCCGGATCAGGCGTACCGGGTGTTCCTCGACGCGGGGCAGCCGGCCAGGTCGGCTATTACCTTGCTTGTGCCGCCGACTAGCCGGTGCGCCAATTTCGCCGGGCGGATCCTGGAGCGGTTCGACAGTCAGCTGCATCACGCCGAGAGGCGCGCCGGGCAGGCGGAGACGCTGACTCAGAGCGAGGTTGCCGTGCTGCGGTTCCTGCCGTCGCAGATGACGAACCAGGAGATCGCCGAGGCCCTGTTCCTGTCGATCAACACCGTCAAGACCCACTTGCGGTCGGTCTACCGCAAGCTGGCGGTGACCTCGCGCCGGCAGGCCATCGCCCGGGGGCGCCAGCTTGAACTCCTCTAGCACGGACCGCAGCGGCGGGCAGGTCCGGGCGAGCACCGCCCGCGGCGGCTGAGCGGGCCCGCTCTGCCCTAGACTTGGCGGCCGTAGCCGTGAGTGACCATCTATGCCCGGGCCGCGCTGCGAGCCCGCCCGGCTCGGGCAGCCCGAGGGAGTGACCCTGCCGTGAAGACCGACGTCGAAGAGCTGAGCCCGACCCGGGTCAAGCTGACAGTCGAGGTTCCGTTCGAAGAACTCAAGCCCAGCCTCGACCAGGCGTACCGCGAAGTCGGCCGGCAGGTCCGGGTGCCCGGATTCCGGCCGGGGCACATCCCGCCGCGGATCATCGACCAGCGGGTTGGCCGGGGCGAGGTGCTTAAGCAGGCAGTCAACGAGGCTGTGCCCGAGCTGTACGGCAAGGCGCTGGCCGAGCACGAGGTCGTTGCCCTGGGCCAGCCTGAGCTGGAGATCACCAAGCTCGACGACGGCAAGGAGCTGGCCTTCACCGCCGAGGTGGACATCCGGCCCGCGTTCGAGATCCCCGACATCGACGGGATGCCGGTCGCGGTCGACAACGCCGCGGTGAGCCCGGACGACGTGGAGGAGTATCTCGGCACGCTGCGGGAGCGGTTCGCCTCGCTCAAGGGCGTTGACCGCGCCGTGCAGGGTGGCGACTACGTCTCCATTGACCTCGCGGCTTCCGTGGACGGCGAGCCCGTAGAGGACGCGCAGGCGAGCGGCATCTCCTACGAGGTCGGCAGCGGCAACATGCTGGACGGGCTGGACGAGGCGCTGGCCGGGATGACCGCCGGCGAGACCACGACGTTCACGGCCGAGCTGGCAGGCGGCGCGCTGGCAGGCCAGACGGCGGACGTCAGCGTGACCGTGGACAGCGTTAAGGTCAAGGAGCTGCCCGAGCTCGACGATGAGTTCGCGCAGTCCGCCAGCGAGTTCGACACAATCGGCGAGCTGCGCGCCAGCACCCGGCGGCAGCTGGAGGCAATGCGCCAGGCCGGACAGGTGGGACAGGCGCACGAGCGGGCGCTGGACGCGCTGCTGGCCAGGATCGAGATTCCGCTGCCGGAGCGGCTCATCGACGCCGAGATCGAGCAGCGGCGGCAGTCCCTGACGGAACGGCTGGAGCGGTCGGACGCCACGCTGGACTCCTATCTGGAGGCCATCGGCAAGACCGCCGAGGAGCTGGAGGCCGATTTCGACGAGGATGCGCGCCGCTCGGTCAAGGCAGGCTTCGTCCTGGACAAGCTCGCCGGCCAGGAGGAAATCGGCGTGACGGAGGCCGAGCTCGGCGCCTATGTCACCGAGCAGGCCTACCGGATCGGCGTGCCGCCGGACCGCCTGGCCAGGGAGCTGACCGACCGCGGCCAGCTGGGCGCGGTCGTCGCGGACGTGCTGCGATCCAACGCGATGGCGCTGATCGCCCAGCGCGCGAAGGTCACCGACGAGGACGGCCGCGAGGTCGATCTCACCCCGCCGGAGCCCGACGGCGAGGAAGCCCGTGCCGGCCAGGTCGGCCGCGACAGCGGCGAAGGCGACGAGGACGTGGCCGCGACGTCGGCCATAGGCGCCAGCGGCGCAGGCGTCAGCGCGGAAGAGGCCAGCGCGGAAGAGGCCAGCGCGGAAGAGGCCAGCGCGGAAGAGGCCAGCGCGGAAGAGGCCAGCGCCGGAGCGGGCGAAGCGCCCTGATCGGCGTCGGCGGCCACAGCGCCTGGGCGCCAGGGCGCACCGCCCCGGCGTGCCTGCGCCCAGAGCGCTAGCGCGTCGGCGGCCACCACGGCAGCGCCCCTGCGCCCACAGCGAACAGGCGCCAGCAGCGGACTGAGCGCCTGCAGCCGCGCGTTATCGTCACTCTCAAGACAAGCTGCGGGACAACACAACGAGGAGGGCACCGTGACCACGCCGCCCGACGATCAGCGGCCGGCGAGCGTACTCGCGCGAACCGCTGAACAGGTCATGCCGCTGGGAGATCAGCTTTTCCAGCGCCTGCTGCGGCATCGGATCGTTTTCCTCGGCCAGCAGATCGACGACGAGCTGGCGAACCGGATCTCAGCCGAGCTGGTGCTGCTCGCCGCGGAGGACGCGCACCGCGATATCAGCCTGTACATCAACTCGCCGGGCGGGTCGGTAAGCGCAGGCCTGGCGATCTACGACGTCATGCAGTACGTGCCGAACGATGTCGCCACCTACGCGATGGGGATGGCGGCCTCGATGGGCCAGTTCCTGCTCTGCGCCGGCACACCCGGCAAGCGCTACGCCATGCCGCACTCGCAGGTCCTGCTGCACCAGCCGCACGGCGGCATCGGCGGCACCGCCACGGACATCAGGATCCAGGCCGAGCAGATCCTCTATCTCAAGCGCGTCCTGGCCGAGCGGACCGCCATGCACACCGGCCAGACCGTCGAGCAGATCGAGATCGACTCCGACCGGGACCGCTGGTTCACCGCGGACGAGGCCAAGGACTACGGATTTGTCGATTACGTGGTGCGCAGCGCCATCGAGGTGCCCACCGTGGGGCCGGTCTCGTGACGCTGGTGCACCGAGCTATGGAGGGCAAAGTGAACGCAGGTAGCCGCTCGGCGGCAGTTCCGGCCGAGGCCAGGTACGTGCTGCCGTCGTTCGTTGAGCGGACGTCGTACGGGATCAAGGAGATGAACCCGTACAACAAGCTGTTCGAGGAGCGGATCATCTTCCTCGGCGTGCAGATCGACGACGCGTCGGCCAACGACGTGATGGCGCAGCTGATCACCCTGGAGTCGATCGACCCGGACCGCGACATTCTCATGTACATCAACTCGCCCGGCGGGTCGATGACGTCGATGATGGCGATTTACGACACGATGCAGTACATCCAGCCGGAGATCCAGACATTCTGTCTCGGCCAGGCCGCGTCGGCGGCCGCGGTGCTGCTCGCCGCCGGTACCAAAGGCAAGCGGATGGCGCTACCCAACTCCCGGATCCTGATTCATCAGCCCGCGGTGGAGAGCGGCTACGGCCAGTCCAGCGACCTGGAGATCCAGGCCAGGGAGATTCTCCGGATGCGGACGTCGATGGAGCGCGTGCTGGCCAACCACACCGGCCGGGACGAGGCGGAGATCCGCCGTGACATCGAGCGGGACAAGTTCTTCACCGCGCACGAGGCGAAGGACTACGGCATGGTGGATGAGGTTCTGACGATGCTGAAGCGCAAGTCCGAGGTAGTGTCGTCCTAAGCGAATGGACCCGGTCCGCTAGCGGCGCGCCGGCGGCGGGGTCCTTCGGCCACAACAAGGGCCGCTGAGGCGGTACCGTCTAGGTTCTACGCGGAGATCTTCGTTCTACGCGGAGATCTAAGGCGCCCGCCGCAGGCGGTCTGAGCAGGCCGCCGGCCGGCGGCCCGGGCAAAGGAGCATCTGGGTGGCACGCATCGGCGATGGCGGTGATCTGCTGAAGTGCTCATTCTGCGGAAAGAGCCAGAAGCAGGTTAAAAAGCTCATCGCCGGGCCAGGGGTATACATTTGCGACGAGTGCATCGACCTGTGCAACGAGATCATCGAGGAAGAGCTCGCTGAGCCGCCGGAACTCAAATGGGACAGCCTGCCTAAGCCGCGCGAGATATACGAGTTCCTCGACTCGTATGTGATCGGCCAGGAGAAGGCGAAGAAGGGCCTGTCGGTAGCGGTCTACAACCACTACAAGCGCGTCCAGTCCGGTGGCGAGCGGCCCGGCGAGGACGGCGTTGAGCTGGCCAAGTCCAACATCCTGCTGCTCGGGCCGACCGGCTCGGGCAAGACGCTGCTGGCGCAGACGCTCGCCCGGCTGCTGAACGTCCCGTTCGCGATCGCGGACGCGACCGCTCTGACCGAGGCAGGGTATGTCGGCGAGGACGTCGAGAACATCCTGCTCAAGCTCATCCAGGCCGCTGACTATGACGTCAAGAAGGCCGAGACCGGCATCATCTACATCGACGAGATCGACAAGATCGCCCGCAAGAGCGAGAACCCGTCGATTACCCGTGACGTCTCCGGCGAGGGCGTCCAGCAGGCGCTGCTGAAGATCCTGGAGGGGACGACGGCGTCGGTGCCGCCACAGGGCGGCCGCAAGCACCCGCACCAGGAGTTCATCCAGATCGACACCACCAACGTGCTGTTCGTCTGCGGCGGGGCCTTCGCGGGCCTTGAGAAGATCATCGAGCACCGGGTCGGCCGCAGCGGGATGGGCTTCGGCGCAGTGCTCCGGGTGAAGACCGACAAGCCCTTGGCCGATCCGTTCGCCGAGGTGATGCCCGAGGACCTGCTGAAGTTCGGCATGATCCCCGAGTTCGTCGGCCGGCTGCCGGTCATCACCAGCGTGCACAACCTGGACCGCGAGGCGCTGATCCGGATCCTGACCGAGCCGCGCAACGCGCTGGTCCGGCAGTACCGGCGGCTGTTCGAGCTGGACGGCGTGGACCTGGAGTTCACCGACGATGCCCTGGAGGCCGTAGCCGACCAGGCGATCCTGCGCGGCACCGGCGCACGCGGCCTGCGCGCGATCCTCGAAGAAGTCCTGCTGTCGGTGATGTACGAGGTGCCCAGCCGCAAGGATGTCGAGCGCGTGGTGATAACGCGTGAGGCAGTGCTGGAAAACGTCAACCCCACGCTGGTGCCGCGCGATGTTGCCCGCCGCACACCGCGCGAGAAGTCCGCCTGATCCTGACGGCGATCGCCACCCGCTGCTGCTCCCGCGGCAGCAGCGCAAAGGACTGGAAGGCCAGCGCGAGCGCCTCCCGCGCAGCCGCAGCGTCCCTTCGCGGTCCAGCGCCGTAACATCCTGCCCGGCAACCCATACCACCTCCAGTGCCCTCGTCGGCGGCCCACCAGCATGAGTGCACCGGGGGCCCGCACGCATCGAGAAGCATTCGGCCACGCTGACCGTTTTGTTACCGGATCGTCGGCCGATGGTTACTGCGGAAGCGTGCCCGCATGACGTGCTGACGCGCGCTGCCGCCAGGCTCTTCTAGACTCACCTGACGTGAGCCACGTACAGCACACCCAGCTACCGCCGCAGTATTCGCCCGGCGACGTGGAGACGCGCCGCTACGAGGGCTGGGTAGCTGCCGGTTACTTCACCGCCGACCCTGCGTCCAGCGCGCCGCCGTTCACGATCGTGATCCCGCCGCCCAATGTGACCGGCTCCCTGCACATCGGCCACGCGCTGGACCACACGCTGATCGACGCGCTGGTCCGCCGCCGCAGGATGCAGGGCCATAACGCGCTGTGGGTGCCCGGCATGGACCACGCCGGGATCGCCACCCAGAACGTGGTCGAGCGCGAGCTCGCCAAGGAGGGCCTCAGCCGCCACGACCTGGGCCGCGAAGCGTTCGTCGAGCGAGTCTGGCAGTGGAAAGCGCAGTCCGGCGGCCGGATCCTCGGGCAGATGCGCCGGCTCGGCGACGGCGTGGACTGGACCCGCGAGCGTTTCACGATGGACGAGGGCCTGTCCCGCGCCGTGCAGACGATCTTCAAGCGGCTGTTCGACGACGGCCTCATCTACCGGGCGCAGCGCATCATCAACTGGTGCCCGCGGTGCCTGACGGCCCTCTCGGACATCGAGGTCGACCACTCCGACGACGAGGGCGAGCTGGTGTCCGTCCGCTACGGCGACGGCGAGAACGCGATCGTCGTGGCCACCACCCGGGTGGAGACGATGCTCGGCGACAGCGGCGTCGCTGTGCACCCCGACGACCCGCGATACAGTCATCTGGTCGGCCGCGAAGTGGAGCTCCCGCTCACCGGCCGGACGATCCCGGTGGTCGCCGACCCGCATGTGGACCCGGAGTTCGGCACCGGCGCCGTCAAGGTCACGCCCGCGCACGATCCCGACGATTTCGAGATCGGCCGGCGGCACGATCTGCCTGCCGTCATGATCATGGATGAGCGCGCCGTTATCACCGCGCCGGGGCCGTTCCAGGGCCTGGACAGGTTCGAGGCACGGCCCGCCGTGCTGGCAGCGCTGCGGGCAGAGGGCCGGGTAGTGGCCGAGCGCCGCCCGTACCTGCATGCCGTGGGGCACTGCGGCCGGTGCGGGACCACCGTCGAGCCGCGCCTGTCCCTGCAGTGGTTCGTGAAGGTCGGGCCGCTTGCCAAGGCGGCCGGCGACGCAGTCCGCGACGGCCGGGTGCAGATCTATCCGCGCGAGCTGGCGCCCCGGTACTTCGACTGGGTCGACGACATGCACGACTGGTGCATCAGCCGCCAGCTCTGGTGGGGCCACCGGATCCCGGTCTGGTACTCGCCCGATGGCGAGGCCGTCTGCGTGGGCCCGGACGACGAGCCGCCGTCCGGCGAGGGCTGGCTCCAGGATTCCGACGTGCTCGACACCTGGTTCTCCTCGGCGCTGTGGCCGTTCTCCACGCTCGGCTGGCCGGCCAGCACGGCTGACCTGCGCACGTTCTACCCGACCAGCGTCCTGGTCACCGGCTACGACATCCTGTTCTTCTGGGTCGCCAGGATGATGATGTTCGGCCTGTATGCGATGTCCGGCAATGGTGCCGACGAGGCGATGCCGTTCCGGCAGATCGCCCTGCACGGCCTGGTCCGCGATCAGTTCGGCAAGAAGATGTCCAAGACCCGCGGCAACACCGTCGACCCGCTGGACTGGATCGACAGGTTCGGGGCTGACGCGACCCGCTTCACCCTGGCGCGCGGCGCCACTCCCGGCGGCGACGTGGCCGTCAGCGAGCAGTGGGTGGCCGGCTCGCGGAACTTCTGCAACAAGCTCTGGAACGCCACCAGGTTCGCGCTGCTGAGCGGCGCGATCACCGGCCAGCCGCTGCCCGCCACCGAGCAACTGTCGGTCCCCGACCGCTGGATCCTGTCCCGGCTCGCCGCGGTCACTGCCGAGGTGGACGAGCTGTTCGAGCGGTTCGAGTTCGCCAAGCTCTGCGAGGCGCTTTATCACTTTGCCTGGGATGAATTCTGCGACTGGTATCTGGAGCTGGCCAAGGCCTCGCTGAACGGCGCGGACGAGCAGGCGGGAACGGCCGCCAGGCTGGTACTCGGCCATGTGCTCGACCGGCTGCTGCGGCTGATCCACCCGGTAATGCCCTTCGTCACCGAGGAACTATGGACCGCGCTGACCGGCGGCGAGTCGGTCGTGATCGCGCGCTGGCCAGGCCAGCTGGCGCCCGGTGCCGAGGCGGACGCAGGACGGGTCCCCGGCGTCGACCCGGCCGCCGAGGACGAGATCGGCGCGCTGATGCGCCTGGTCACGCAGGTGCGCCGGTTCCGCTCCGATCAGGGGCTGCGTCCGGCCCAGCCGGTGCCGGCAGTCCTGGCCGGAATCGGCGCGGCCCCGCTGGCCGCGCACGAGGCGCGGATCCGCTCGCTGCTGCGGCTGACCCAGCCGGGCGGTAGCTTCGCGCCGACTGCCTCGGTCGAGGCGGAGGGCGTAACCGTCCAGCTGGACACGGCGGCGGGAATCGACGTCGCCGCCGAGCGCCGGAGACTTGAGAAGGATCTTGCTGCCGCCCGGGCGGACGCGGAAACCGCAGAACGCAAGCTCGCCAGCCAGTCCTTCGTCGAGAAGGCGCCTGCCGCGGTGGTGGCCAGGAACCGGGACCGGCTGGCTGTCGCTCAGGCCGAGATCAGCCGCCTGACCGACCGCCTGGCGGCTGCTGACGCGGATCAGCGCAAGTGCACCGGCGAGAGGAGTCAGCGGCATGCCGCGGGTGCGGATTGAGCCGTGGAAGGATAGCGATCTTGATCTGCTGCGACGAAGGAACGCGCCGGAGATGACGGAGCATCTTGGCGGCCCGGCGACCGAAGAGCAGGCAGCGGAGCGCCACCACCGATACCTCGCGAAAAGGGAGTCCGCGGCGGACCGGATGCATCCGGCTGCTCCCCGCGCTTGAACCGGTCGGCGGCATCGGCTACTGGGAACGTGCCTGGCAGGGCGAGACCGTCTACGAGGCGGGCTGGGGTGTGCAGCCGGAGTTCCAGGGCAGGGGCATCGCGACCGACGCGGTGCTAGCGGCCGTCGCCAGCGCCCGCGCGGAGCACAGGAACCGCCGTCTGCACGCGCTCCCGTGTATCGGTAATCCCGCGTCGAATGCGGTCGGCCGGAAGTCCGGCTTCCTATTCGTCATGGAATGCGACTTCGAGTACCCGAAGGGGCCCTTCATTCGGTGCAACGACTGGCGCGTTGACCTGTGGTGAGGGACAGCCGACGGCCGGGCGTCCGGCCAGCCGCGCAGGTCGAAGGGCCCGATTCCGCGGGACCTCGGCCTGCTGCGCTCGGTGCTCGCGCAGTACACGCTGAGATGGATTTCCCGATCGCGACGGAAGTGCCGCCCACGATTGCGTCAAGCGAGCGGCCCACAGGGGCGGAGGGTGACATGCCTGGGATTTCGACTGATCACGCCGGGCTTGAGACGTTGCCGTTGGATGCGTGCCTTCATCTGCTCGCCTCTGTCCCGCTGGGCCGGATCGCTTTCTGGGCGGACGGCGAGGTGGTGGTCCTGCCGGTGAACCACGCCATGGACGGGCAGGATGTGGTCTTCCGCACGGCCAGCGGCTCGAAGCTCACCGCTGCCTGCGAGCAGCATCGGGTCACGTTCGAGGCGGATAGCTACGACGAGCAGACCCGGTCAGGGTGGAGCGTGCTGGTCACCGGCCGGGCAACGCCGGTGTACGAGGAGGCTGAGATCGAGCGGCTCGGCGTGCTCGGCCTCGACCCGTGGCCCACCGCCGTGGGGCATCCGTACTGGATCCGGGTGCGCCCCACCTCGATCACGGGGCGGCGGACACGGGGAACCGTGGGCGCGGCGAGCTAGCGGCGGTTGCCAGGCAGCGCGTCGGGGGCAGGCTCGGGCGGTTAGTAGGCTGCCACAGTGACTGCTGCCAGCTGCACGATGCCATGACCGCCGATTTCCCTGCGCGGCTGCGCGAGATCGAGGCCAAGATTCTCGCCCGGCGGCCTGAGCATTCCATCGAGCCGTCGCTGGACCGGATCAGGGCGCTGGTGACGCTGCTGGGCGACCCGCATCGCGCCTGTCCGGTTATCCACATCACCGGCACGAACGGCAAGACCTCGACGGCGCGGATGACGGAGACGCTGCTGCGCGCGCGCGGCCTGCGGACTGGCCTGTTCACCAGCCCGCATCTGTCCTCCATGCGCGAGCGGATCTGCGTGGACGGCGAGCCGCTCAGCGCCGAGCGGTTTGTCGAGGCATACGAAGAGATCGAGCCGTATCTGCGCCTGGTGGATCAGAGCCAGCCGGTCCGGCTGTCCTTCTTCGAGGTCTTCGTCGGGATGGCATTCGCCGTCTTCGCCGATGCGCCGGTTGACGTGGCGGTGGTCGAGGTCGGCATGGGCGGCACCTGGGACGGCACTAACGTCGCCGATGGCACGGTGGCCGTGATCACTCCGATTTCCCTGGACCACCAGCTCTACCTGGGCAGCACGGTGGAGGCGATCGCGGCCGACAAGGCGGGGATCATCAAGCCCGGCGCGGTTGCTGTGCTCGCCCAGCAGCCGCTCGCCGCCGCGGCGGCGCTGCTGCACCGGGCCGCCGAAGTGGGGGCGACTGTGGCCAGGGAAGGGCTGGAATTCGGCGTGCTGAGCCGGGAGCTGGCCCTGGGCGGGCAGCAGCTGGCGATCCGCGGCCTGCTGGGCGACTACGACGGCCTGTTCCTGCCGCTGTTCGGGGCCCATCAGGCCGGGAACGCGGCCTGCGCGCTGGCCGCCGTCGAGGCTTTCGCCGGCTCAGCCCCGGCCGGAACGGGCTCCGGCCAGCTCGAGAGCGAGCCTGGCCAGCGTGATGGCGAGCCTGTCCCGTCCGACGTGACAGGCTCGCCGGGCGAACAGCCGGAGCAGGCAGAGCCGACCGACGTGGTGCAGCGGCTGGGCCCGCTCGATGCGGGCCTGGTACGCGAGGCGTTCAGCATGATGACGTCGCCCGGCCGGCTTGAGATCGTCCGGCGCGGTCCGGTGGTGATAGTCGATGCTGCGCACAATCCGGCTGGGATGGCTGCCACCATGGCCGCTCTGACCGAGGCGTTCACCTTCTCCGCGCTGATCGCGATCCTGGCGGTCAGCGAGGACAAAGACGTGCCGGGGATTCTGGACGAGCTAGAACCGGTCGCGGCGCAGCTGGTAGTTACCCGCAACAACTCGCCGCGGTCGATGGCTGCCGAGAAGCTGGGTGACCTCGCCAGCGCGGTGTTCAGCGCGGACCGGGTCACGGTCGCGGCGAGGCTGGATGAGGCGATCGACGTCGCCGTGGCCCTGGCCGACGAGTCGCTCGGGGCCGACGGCGGTGACACCGAGTTGCCCGGCGGCGCCGCCGTGCTGATCACCGGTTCGGTCGTAACAGCGGGTGATGCGCGGATGCTGCTCACCGGCCGTGCGGCGGGGGAGGCGGGCGGCGGGTGAAGCGGCTGTGCGCGACCGTCCTCATCATGGAGGCGATCGTGATCGGCCTCGCGATCCCGGTGGCCGTGCAGATCAGCCACGCCTCGCCGCAGGCAGCCGGGATCGCCGGCGGCGGCGCGGCGGTTGCCGCGGTTCTGCTTGCCGGGCTGGCCAGGAAGCGGCTGAGCTGGACCCTGGCGGGCGGGAGCCTGCTGCAGCTGCTGGTGATCGCGGGCGGCGCGGTGGTGCCTGTTATGTACCTTCTTGGAGCCATTTTCGCGGTGTTGTGGGTCATCGGAATCTTGCTTGGCTCCCGCTGGGAGCGGGTCGCCTAGCGGCCGGGGGATTGCATCGCCAGACAGCGGCGTGCCGTCCCTGCCGCTGCGCCAAGAGGGCCTGTAGGCTTTTTACCTGCGGATCATTTTCGACCTCGTCCGTTACAACGGGCTAGTGCATGATCGCGTACGGTGAGGAGAGAGATTTGTTGTCCGAGCACATCCGCCCGATCCTGGCACCATCAGCGGTGGCGGGGCGTTGAGCAGATGCAGGACGACGCAGTGCACCGGTCCGGTGCCCGGCACCGCGCCGGCGGGGAGTTCGCGAACGGGATTCCGTACCTCACCGAGGCAGCCGTGCGCTGGCCGATGAATGAAGCATGGCAGTGCCAGGGGGCATCTGACGTGCAGCAATACGGATCAACCGGTCGGACCATTCTGGAAGGTTTTCGTTCCACATGAGCAACGCGCTGGCCTTTCTGGGCCGTGATATGGCCGTCGACCTCGGCACTGCCAACACCCTGGTCTACGTCCGGGGCCGGGGAATCGTGCTAAACGAGCCTTCTGTCGTTGCGCTGAACACCAATACGGGGCAGATCGTGGCCGTGGGGGTCGAGGCCAAACGCATGATCGGCAGGACGCCCGGCAATATCGTCGCTGTCCGCCCGCTGAAAGACGGCGTTATCGCGGACTTCGACGTGACCGAGCGGATGCTCAGATACTTCATCCAGAAGGTGCACAAGCGCAGTCACCTGGCCAAGCCGCGGCTCGTAGTGGCCGTGCCGAGCGGAATCACCGGGGTGGAGCAGAGCGCGGTCAAGGAGGCCGGTCACCAGGCGGGAGCACGCCGGGTGTACATCATCGAGGAGCCGATGGCCGCGGCCATCGGCGCCGGGCTGCCGGTCAACGAGCCGACCGGCAACATGGTCGTGGACATCGGCGGCGGCACGACCGAGGTGGCGGTGATCTCGCTGGGCGGGATCGTGACGTCGCAGTCGATCCGGGTCGGCGGCGACGAGCTGGATCAGGCCATCATCCATTTCGGCAAGAAGGAGTACTCGCTGATGCTGGGCGAGCGCACCGCCGAGGAGATCAAGATGGCGCTCGGATCGGCATATCCGCAGTCCGATGAGCCGAACGCCGAGATCAGGGGCCGGGACCTGGTGAGCGGGCTGCCGAAGACGATCGTCATCTCGGCCGAGGAGATCCGCCGGGCCATCGAGGAACCGCTGAGCGTGATCGTGGAGGCGGTCACGAGCACGCTGGACAAATGCCCGCCCGAGCTGGCCGGCGACGTCATGGACCGGGGCATCGTGCTGACCGGCGGCGGAGCGCTGCTGCGCGGCCTGGACGAGCGGCTGCGCGAGGAAACCGGCATGCCCATCCACCTGGCCGACAATCCGCTCGATTCAGTAGCGCTCGGCACTGGCAAATGCGTCGAGGATTTCGACACGCTGCGCGAGGTGCTCGTTCCGGAGTACCGGCGCTAGCAGCAGGTATTCGGGCGCAGGGCAGCAGGCCAACAGCGTCAGGGCATTGGCCGCCTGACGCAGCGCGGACGAGGTGATCGCAGTGCACGACTCGCGGCGGACCCGCATGGTGCTTGGCGTGCTCCTGGTCGCCGCGCTCGGCCTCATCACGATCAACTACCAGGACGGCTCGGCGTCCGCGCTCGGCGGGATCCGGCGCGTCTCGGGCTCGGTGTTCGGCGGCATCGAGAGTGCCGCGAGCACGATCACCAGCCCGGTGACCGGCTTCTTCAGGAGTTCCAGCGGCTCGGGCAGCAACAGCGGCCGGGTGACGGCGCTCGAGCAGCAGGTCGTCAGGCTGCAGGCAGCCCTCAGCCACGCAGAGCTGAGCAAGGCCGACTATGCCCAGCTCGCCCGGCTGCTGCAGCTGTCGGGCAAGGGCGGCTACCGGGTCGTGGCGGCCAGCGTCATCGCCACCGGACAGGGATTCCAGCAGACGGTGACGCTGGACGCGGGCAGCAGTGACGGAGTGCAGCCGCAGGAGACGGTGCTGGACGGACAGGGCCTGGTGGGGGAGGTCGTCTCGGTGACCGCGCAGACAGCCACCGTGCTGCTGGCCACCGACTCCAGCTCGGTAGTCGGCGTCCGGCTGGCGCCCAGCGGTGATATCGGCTGGGTGACCGGGCAGGGCAAGAGCGCGGCGGGATCGCAGCTGCTGAAGCTCCAGGTGATCGACACGGGGGCCGTGCTCAAGCCTGGCGAGCAGCTGGTCACGTCCGCGTCGGTCAAGGACCGGCCCTATGTGCCGGGCGTTCCGATCGGAGTAGTCGCCTCCGTGCAGAACCAGGGTGGCTCGCTGACCCCGCTCGCGCTCGTCCGGCCCTACGTGAGCTTCAGCGCGCTCGGGGTGGTCGGCATCGTGATCGAGGCGCCGCGGCACGATCCGCGCTTCTCCGTGCTGCCGCCGGCTCCGGCCGCCCGGCCGACGCCCACCGTGACCGTGACGGTGACGCCGGGTGCGTCCGCCGCGCCGGGGACAGCCCCGACACCAGCGGCCACGCTGGCGCCGGCGACCTCGCCGAGCACGGGAGGCTGAGATGAGGCGCGCTGCCCTGTCGGCTGTCCTGGTGGCTGTTGCCGTCGTGCTTCAGCTGACGGTCATCAACCGGCTGCCGCTGCCCGGCGGCGGCTCACCCGATGTCGTGCTGCTCGCCGTGGTCGCGCTGGGGCTGTGCAGCGGGCCGGTGCCGGGCGCGCTCACCGGCTTCTGCGCCGGGCTCTGCCTGGACCTGGCGCCGCCGGCCAGCCAGCTGATCGGTGAGTACGCGCTTGTTTTCTGCGTCATTGGTTACGCCTGCGGGAAGCTGCGCGCGACGCTTGGCCGGCCGGCCAAGCTGTCGCTGCTGGCGCTGATCTGCGCCGCCGCCGCGGCAGCGGCCGGCGAGATGCTGTCTGCGGGGCTCGCCCTTGCGCTGGACTCGTCCGGCGTCAGCCTGGCCGCGGTGCGGCAGGTGCTGCCCAGCTCGGTGCTGTACGACGTGGCCATCAGCCCGTTCGTGCTGGCGGCGATCGTCACGGTCAGCCGGTGGGCCGGCGACGGCCGGGCGCAGGGCGCGCGGGAGGCCGCGCAGCCGGGCGGCTCAGCGCGGTTGCAGGCGGCGGCCGGCGGCGCGGCGGGTGGGGGCGGCACCGTGGGCCTGTCGAGCGGCGCGGGACTGCTCGGCGGCGTGGGCTGGCTGGCGGGGCCAGTTTCTTCCCGCGCGGAACGCAAGGCGGCCAAGCGCGGCCTGCGGCTGGGCGAGAAGGCGGTGCGGCCCGGCGACGGCTGGATCGGCGGCAGGCCGCCGTCCTGGCGGGGGCCGGTCACCGGAATCCGGGCCGCCATGCCGCGGCGTCTGTCCCCCGGCCGCGGCGTCGCGGGGACCGCTGTCCGCCGGAATCAAGGCGCCCCGCGACCGGCCCGGCCGGTAAATCTGCGGCTCGCGGCAAAACGCGGCGCGAACGGGCTGGTCACCGGTCGGCGCAGGCCAGCTGCCACCAGCCTGCCGCGCATTGCCTTCGCCGCGCGAAGCGGGCGCGCCTCGGGCCGTCCTGGCGGCGGTGGCGGCGCGGGAACCTGGTCGGCCGGGCAAGGCCACCCGGGTGCCCGGCGGGGCGGCGCCAACCGCCCGGCGCATAGCCCCACCTTCCGGCACAGTCCGGTTGTCGGCCGCAATCCAGGCTCCGGTCGCAGTACCTCACTCGGCCGCGGCCCCTCGTTCGGGCGTGCTTCCAGCGCCGGCCGCGGCCCCTCGTTCGGGCGTGCTTCCAGCGCCGGGCGCGGCCCCTCGTTCGGGCGTGCTTCCAGCGCCGGCCGCGGCCCCTCGTTCGGGCGTGCTTCCAGCGCCGGCCGCAGTCCGTCCTTCGGGCGTGCTTCCAGCGCCGGCCGCGGCCCGTCCTTCGGTGGTTCCGGCTTCGGGCGTGCTTCCAGCTGGGGCCGTCCGTCCGGCTCCGGCCGCGGCCCGTCGTTCCGGTCAAGCCCGTCGTTCCGGGCCGGGTCCGGCCATCCCGGCGGCTCGGCGGCCGCCGGCCGTGGCCGCCCCGGCCGCGGGGCGCTGACGCCGCGCCCGGTCAGCCTGCGGCTGCGGGCCGGCCGCCGCAGCGACGGCGTGATCGGCGGCCGGGGGCTGGGCGGCGTGCTGCCGCGGGGCCGGCGTGTCTTCACGACCTCGCGCCCGGCGGTGCCGCGGTTCCGGGGACGGCAGCTGGGCTCGGGCGCGATGAGCCGGCGGTCGGCTTTCCGGCCCGGCGGCGCGGCAGGCCCCCGGCGCGGGAAGGTGGCGCGGCTGGGGTCGGCACACCGGTCGGTTCTGTCGCTGTGGACCCGCAGGCGGCGCGGCGGTCGCTCGACTGTCTGGCGAATCGGCAGCAGCCGGACCGGAGGCCTGCGGTGATCCCCGCATCCCGGCGGCGGCTCGCCGTGCTGTACCTGGTTCTGGCCGCACTGCTGATCGGGCTCGGCTTCCGGGTCTGGTACCTGCAGGTGGTCACGCATGCGTCCTACGTCGCGCTGGCCAACCAGGACCGGGTCAGGGACGTGATCTCCCCGTCGGTGCGCGGGGAGATCCTCGACGACACCGGCGCCCCCATGGTGGACAACCACTCGTCGATGGTCGTATCGGTCAACGTGGCCAACGTGTCCCAAGAGCCGGACGCAGGAGCGGCCGAGCTGAAGAAGCTGGCGAGCCTGCTCGGTATGTCGGCCTCGGCCATGACCGACAAGGTGCGCATCTGCACGGTCGGCGTGCCACAGCCCTGCTGGCCGGGATCGCCGTATCAGCCCATTCCGGTGGCGCAGAACGTGCCGGACACGGTGGCGCTGCAGGTGCTGGAGAGCCAGCAGGAATTTCCTGGCGTCACTGCCGCGGTGACGCCGGTCACGAACTATGTGCAGCCGATATCGACCGCCGCCTCGCAGTTCCTCGGGTACCTGCAGCCGATCACGTCGCAGGAGGTACAGAAGCTGGGGGTGCCGGTGACCGGCATTTCCGGCGAGGATCTGGTGGGTCAGGCCGGGCTCGAGCAGCAGTACGACAAGCAGTTGCGCGGCCGGCCGGGCCAGCAGGAAGTCGCGGTCAACGCGGCCGGCCAGGTCACTCAGACGATCAAGCGGGTCACGCCGCAAGCCGGTGACGACCTGGTGACCAGCATCAGTGCCAAACTTCAGCAGGACACCGAGACTGCGCTCGCGCAGGCTGTCCAGCGCACGCAGGCGGAGGGCAACGGCGGCGCGACCAGCGGCTCCGCGGTCGTGATGACCACCACCGGCCGGGTCGTCGCCATGGCCAGCTACCCGAGCTACAACCCGAGCGTCTGGAACAGCGGCATCTCCAAATCCGAGTTCAGCGCGCTGTTTGGCAGCAGCGACGCCGAGCCGATCCTGGACCGGGCGACGCAGGGCCAGTACTCGCCCGGCTCGACGTGGAAAGTGACATCCATGGCCGCCGCCGTGGCCGCCGGGTACTCGCTCTACGGCCTGTACAACTGCCCGGCAGCGGTCACCATCGATGGCCACAGCTACGCCAACGACGGCAACCCTGGCGAGGGCGACATGAGCTTCAACGAGGCCCTCGTCCAGTCCTGCGACACCGTTTTCTACGAGCTGGCCTACGACATCTGGCTGAAGGACCACCCGGGCAAAGACAACGTCACATCCCCGCACGCGCCGGTGCAGGAAATGCAGAAGATGGAGCTGGCCTGGGGATTCGGCAAGGACACCGGCATCGACCTGCCCGAGCAGAGCCCCGGCAGCGTGCCCACCCGCGAGTGGCTGTACTACTTCTGGAAGGACAACGCGCATCAGGGGCAGGACTGGTGCAAGTACGGCAACGCTAACGGGAGCTACATCCAGCAGATCGAATACGACGACTGCCAGTCGGGGAACGTCTGGACGCCGGGCCAGTCGGTGATCGCCGCCATCGGCCAGGGCTATGTGACCGTCACGCCCCTCCAGCTGGCTCGTGCTTACGCCGCGCTCGCCAACGGCGGCACGCTGTACAGCCCGCGGATCGGCGAGGCCCTGCTCAGCTCGGATGGCACCGTCGCGACGAAGATCAACCCGCCAGTCGCCGGGCATCTGCCGGTGGCTAAGAGAACGCTGGCCTATATCAGGACTGCTCTTGCCGGGGTGGTGACATCCGGCACGGCGGCGGGTACGTTCTCCGGGTTCCCGCTCAGCAAGGTGTGCGTGGCCGGCAAGACGGGTACCGCGCAGGCGTACGGGAAGCAGGCAACGTCGGTATTCGCGTCGTTCGCACCGTGCAGCGACCCCCGGTACGTCGTGGTCATGATGATCCCCGACTCCGGCTACGGCGCCGACGTCTCCGGGCCTGCCGTCCGGCAGATCTGGGACGACATCTACGGCCTCGAGGGTCACCAGGCGGCTCTGCCGGGCGGCGCGCTGCCTGCCCTGCCGCATGCCAACGCGGCTGGCCAGATTGCTTCCGCCCCCGGATCCCCGAAGGGAGGGCGCAAGAAGTGAGCTCGCTGCCTGGCCTCCAGCGCCGGTCGCAGCAGGCTGGCGACAGCCGGCTTGCTGGCCGCCGGACGGCATCGTCCTACGGCAGGCTCGCCCCGGTCCGTCCCACTGGCCCTGGCGCGGGCGGCGGCGGGACATCGCGGCTGCGCTCGCTGCTGCGGCGAGCGGCGGCCCGGCAGTCCCC
>CABEAR010000033.1_pt1 | contig 27067 bp, 25 predicted proteins | sample 3422041 | NCBI WGS metagenome assembly CABEAR01 (sample SAMEA5534326, study PRJEB31848) | metagenome | biome: tundra; feature: field; material: soil | place: USA | collected 2013-05 | depth 0.15 m | reverse complement strand
CGCCGGTACCGACGCCCACCAGATCAGCGGTGTGCCGATGGCCAGGACTTCCTGGGAGCAGCTCGCTGCGCCGCAGGTGTGCGGAGTGGCATAGAAGAACGAGACCGGCCTGCCGAGCATCAGCCAGGTCCACGGCTGCGACTTGTACGTCTGGGTGGCGGTCAGGCCCAGGCCGAACTGCAGCATCTCCCTGTCGTACTGATAGAGCGAGTCCAGGGCCGACCAGATCGGCACATGGTTACCGTGCTGCGCCGCCCAGTTTCGGTCATAGCCATCGCTGGTGGCGAACCAGCCGCTCCAGGACGCGAGATAGGTCGCGAGCGGCAGCAGCCCGAACCAGACCGGAAACCACTTGGCCTCGCTGCGCAGCACGCCGTAGCCGGGGCTCGCGAAACCCGCGGCCCGCCGGGCGCCGAAGTCCCAGGCCAGCGCCAGCCCGGCAAAAGCCGGGAGGAACCAGATGCCGTTCCACTTGGACGCGCAGGCGCAGCCCAGGCAGACGCCAGCCAGCACCCGCGCCCAGCGGATCCCGAGTTTCGGGCCAGCGGCGCCGCCGGTCCCGGCCGCCCCGGCGGCCGCCAGCCGGGCCCTGGTCCGGTCCCGGTCGATAATCAGCAGGCCGAATGCGGCAAGGGCCCAGAACATGACGAAGATATCCAGGATGGCGGTGCGGCTGAGCACGAACTCCAGCCCGTCCAGCGCCAGCAGCAGGCCTGCGACACAGCCAAGCAGCGTCGAGCGGGTCATCCGGCGCGCGATTCTGGCCGTCATCAGGATGGAGAGCGAGCCGATTACCGCCACGGCGAACCGCCACCCGAACGGCGTCAGGCCGAATAGCCACTCGCCGCCGGCGATCGCGACCTTGCCCAGCGGCGGGTGCACGACGAACTCGCCGCCCGCGGCAAAGATGTTCGTGCTGCCGCGGACGAGCAGGGCATTCACGTTATGCACATGGTTGATCTCGACGCCGTGCCTGAGGATCGAGTACCCATCCGGGACGTAATACGTCTCGTCGAAGACGACGGCGCGGGGGGTACCAAGGCGGTAGAAGCGCAGGAACGTCCCGAAGGCGGTAACGAGCAGCGGGCCGGCCCAGCCCCACATCGGGCTGCCGCTGATCGGCGGAACGAGCCGGCCTCTGAACTCGGCGGCCCGGGCCGCTGCGGGGACCGGCCCGGCGGTCTGGAAAGGCGTCATCGGATGTCATCGTAGGGCTGCGAAGGTTTAGCGTGGGCGACGGAATGGAACGCGACACCAGGGATGACGCGCAGGCGGGCGAGGGCGGGACGCTCATCGTGGCCGCCGCGCCGATCGGCCGCCCGGAGGACGCATCACCGCGCCTGTGCCGGGCGCTCGGCGAGACTGCGATCGTGGCCGCCGAGGACACCCGCCGGGTGCGCAGGCTGGCCGCGGCACTGGGCGTGCGGCTGGCCGCAACCGTCGTGTCGTACTACGACGACGTCGAGTCCCGGCGGGTCCCCGCGCTGCTGGCCGAGCTGCGCGGCGGCCGCGACGTGCTGCTGCTGACCGACGCCGGGATGCCCGTCATCAGCGATCCCGGCTACCGGCTGGTGGCCGCCGCTGCCGCAGCGGGCATCCGGGTGACGACCCTGCCAGGGCCGTCGGCCGTCACGGCGGCCCTGGCCGTCTCCGGCCTGCCCAGCGACCGGTTCTGCTTCGAGGGGTTCCCGCCGCGGCGGCCAGGCGAGCGGGCGCGGCGTTTCGCCGAGCTGGCAGCGGAGCGGCGAACGCTGATCTTCTTCGAGTCGCCGCGCCGGCTGGCCGTGACGCTGGGTGCCCTGGCCGAGGCGCTGGGCGGCGGGCGGCGGGCGGTCGTATGCCGGGAGCTGACCAAGACGCACGAGGAGATCAGGCGCGGGACCCTGACCGAGCTGGCCGCCTGGGCGCGTGGCGATCCGCTGGGCGAGATCACGCTCGTCGTCGAGGGCGCCCCGGCCAGGCCCGCGCCGCGCCCGGTCGCCGAGGCCGTGGCTCTGGTCGCCGAGCGAGAACTGGCCGGGGCGCCGCGCAAGGACGCGATCGCCGCGGTCGCGAGGGAATCTGGCCTGCGCAGGCGCGAGGTCTACGACGCAGTGGTTCGCGATGTGCCTCTAGGCTGAGGCTATGTCGCCGACGAGCCGCCAGATTCTGGCCGCACCCGCCTGGCCGTACGCCAACGGCCCCCGCCATATCGGGCATGTCTCCGGATTCGGGCTGCCCTGCGACATGTTCGCCCGCTATCAGCGGATGGCCGGCAACAAGGTGCTCATGGTAAGCGGGACCGATGAGCACGGCACCCCGATCCAGGTCCAGGCCGACGCCGAAGGCCTGACCGCCCGGCAGCTTGCCGACCGGTACAACCGCATCATCGCCGAGGATCTGACCGGCCTGGACATGTCCTACGACCTGTTTACCCGGACGACCACGCGCAACCACTACGAGGTGGTCCAGGACATGTTCCTGGGCCTGCATGCCAACGGCTACATCTTCGCCAAGGCCACCATGGGGGCGATCTCGCCGTCCACCGGCCGGACGCTGCCCGACCGCTACATCGAGGGAACCTGCCCGATCTGCGGCTACGACGGAGCACGCGGGGATCAGTGCGACAACTGCGGCAACCAGCTCGACCCGGCGGACCTGATCAGCCCGCGCTCGAAGATCAATGGCGAGACGCCGGTGTTCGTCGAGACCGAGCAGTTCTTCCTGGATCTGCCCGCGTTCGCCGAGTTGCTCGGCAGCTGGCTGCAGAGCAAGAGCGGCCAGTGGCGCTCGAACGTGCTGAAGTTCTCCCTCAACTTGCTCGGCGATCTGCAGCCGCGCGCTATCACCAGGGACCTGGACTGGGGGGTGCCGATCCCGCTCGATGGCTGGCGGGACCGCGGCGATAAGCGGATCTACGTCTGGTTCGACGCCGTGATCGGCTATCTGTCCGCCTCAGTGGAATGGGCCCGGCGGTCCGGCGACCCGGACGCCTGGCGCGCCTGGTGGCAGTCGCCGGACGCCGAGTCTTACTACTTCATGGGCAAGGACAACATCGTCTTCCACGCCGAGATCTGGCCGGCCATGCTGCTCGGCTACAGCGGCCAGGGCGCCGCTGGCGGCAAGCCGGGCTCGCTCGGCGCGCTGAACCTGCCCACCGAGGTGGTGGCCAGCGAGTACCTGACGATGGAGGGGCGGAAATTCTCCTCGTCCCGGTCCGTCGTCATCTACGTGCGCGATTTCCTGGAGCGCTACGACGTGGACGCGCTTCGCTATTACGTGGCTATGGCGGGCCCGGAGAACCAGGACACGGACTTCACCTGGAGCGAGTTCATCCGGCGCAATAATGATGAACTGCTGGCGAACTGGGGCAATCTGGTCAACCGTTCCATCTCCTTCGCCGCCCGCAACGTCGGGGCGATCCCGCCTGCGGGGGACCTGACCGCCGCCGACACCGAGATACTGCGGCGGTCGGCGCAGGCGTTCGGGACGGTGGGCGAGGCACTGTCTCGGTCGCGCTTCAAGGCAGCCATCACCGAGGCGATGCGGACCCTGGCCGACGCCAACAAGTACCTTTCCGACCAGGCGCCGTGGAAGCTGCGCGAGTCCGACCCCGAGCGGATGCGGACGATCTGCCACACCGCGCTGCAGCTTGTCGACGACGGCAAATCGCTGCTGACCCCGTTCCTGCCCCGCTCGTCGGAGAAAGTCTTCGCGATGCTCGGTGGCGAGGGCGCCTGGTCGGGCATGCCGCGGATCGAGGAGGTCGACGAAGACGGCGGCCCGCCGTACCCGGTCATCACGGGTGACTACCGTGGCGCTGCCCGCTGGGAGTCAGTTCCGATCCGGCCGGGGACCAGGCTCGAGCAGCCGACGCCGCTGTTCGCCAAGCTCGACCCGTCCGTGGCGGACGAGGAACTGGCCAGGCTGGAGCAGGCGTGACCCCAGGCCGCCCGGCCGCGCCGCCGCCGGAGCCGTTGCCCGGCGCGGCGTTCGACAGCCACTGCCACCTCGACATGATCTCCCGGCCGCTGGCCGAGGTGCTCGAGCAGGCCCGTGCCGCCGGGGTGACCAAGGTGGTGACGGTGGGCTGCGACGTGCCCTCGTCGCGCTGGGCCGCCAGCACGGCTGCCGAGCACGGCGATGTCTACGCCGCGGTTGCCATCCACCCGAACGAGACGGCCGCCGCAGCCGCGTCGGCGGCCGATCGCGACGAGGTGCTGGCCGAGATCAGCGCGCTGGCCGCGCTGCCCTGGGTACGGGCGATCGGCGAGACCGGACTGGACTACTACCGGGACAGTGCGCCGCCCGCGGTCCAGCAGGACTGGTTCCGCGCGCATATCGAGATCGCCCGGCAGGCCGGCAAGGCGCTGGTGATCCACGACCGGGACGCGCACGAGGACGTGCTGGCGATTCTGGCCGAAGTAGGCGCCCCCGACCAGGTCATCTTCCACTGCTTCTCTGGTGACGCGGCAATGGCCAGGCAGTGCGCCGAGGCCGGCTATGTGCTGAGCTTCGCTGGCACGGTGACCTTCGCCAGCGCCGCGAAGCTGCGGGAAGCCGCAGCGGTCGTGCCGACCGCGCTGATCCTGGTGGAGACCGATGCGCCGTTCCTCACGCCGGCCCCCAACCGGGGCAAATCGAACGCCCCGGCGCAGGTCGCCCACACCCTGCGCGCGATTGCCGCGGTCCGGCAGATGCCTGCCGAGCAGCTGTGCGCGGCCGTCACTACGACCGGCGAGCGTGTCTTCGGGCCGTGGTAGCCGCGCCGCCCGCCCTGCTCGGTCCCACCGACATCCGGCAGCTCGCGGACAGGCTCGGCATCCGGCCGTCCAAGCGGCTCGGCCAGAACTTTGTCGTCGACGCGGGCACGGTCACCCGGATCACGGCCCTGGCCGGCCTGGGCGAGGACGACATCGTGCTCGAGGTCGGCCCTGGCTTCGGCTCGCTGACCCTGCCGCTGCTTGCCGCGGCCCGCCGGGTGCTGGCCATCGAGGTGGACCCCGTGCTTGCGGCCGAGCTGCCCCGCACGGTTGCGGACCGGGCGCCCGGCCTTGCCGGCCGGCTGGATGTGCTGACCGCCGACGCCGCGAGGGTGCGCGACCTTCCCGGCGAGCCGCCAGCGGCCCTGGTGGCCAACCTGCCCTACAACGTCGCCGTGCCCGTGGTACTGCACCTGCTCGCGTCGGTGCCGTCACTGCGCCACGGGCTTGTCATGGTGCAGGCGGAAGTGGCGGACCGGATGAGCGCAGCGCCGGGCAGCCGCGTCTACGGCGTGCCGTCGGTCAAGCTGGCCTGGTACGCCGATGTCCGCCGGGCCGGGCAGGTGCCCCGAAGCGTCTTTTGGCCGGTACCGCGAGTGGATTCCGGGCTGGTGGCCTTCGCCCGCCGCGAGCCGCCTGCTGCCGGGCCCGCTGGCGGTACGGGCGCTGGCGGTACTGACGGCACCGGCGGAACCGTCCGCCGCGAGGACGTCTTCGCCGTCGTGGACGCCGCATTCGCGCAACGGCGCAAGACGCTCCGGGCGGCGCTGGCACGGTGGGCGGGCTCCGCGGCCAGCGCGGAGAAGCTGCTGCGGGCGGCAGGCGTCGACCCGGCGCTGCGCGGTGAGGCCCTAGGGGTCGCGGATTTCGTCCGGATCGCCCAGGCGGCTGCAGCGGACCACGGCTGAACCGTGCCGCCCTTCGCCAGCTCATTGGTGTGGATGGAACATTGCTGCGGAAACAACAGCGGTGTTCCACCGACACTTACGAGCGGGACAGCTCGGCACCGGCCGGCGCCGATCACATTCGCGCCACGGTTGCACAGAGCACTCCTGGCCGCCTGCGATCATAAACCGTGACGTCCGTGACCGCCGCCGCGCCACCAGTGACTGCGCGAGTGCCCGCGAAAGTAAATCTCCAGCTCGCCGTCGGACCGCCGCGTTCGGACGGCTACCACGATCTGGTGACCGTCTTTCATGCCGTGTCGCTCTTCGACGAAGTAACCGTCTCGCCCGCCGACCGCACGACGGTGCTGGTCAGCGGTGAGGGTGCGGACCAGGTGCCGCGCGGCAGCGCAAACCTCGCGGCCAAGGCGGTCACCGCCCTGCAGCGGGCGCTCGGCCGGCCCGGCCGGGGAAAGTCAGCCGTGCGGATCGAGATCCGCAAGCGGATACCGGTAGCCGCCGGGCTGGCCGGCGGGAGCGCCGACGCGGCCGCCGCGCTGCTGGCGTGCAATGAGCTGTGGCGGGCCGGCCTGAGCCTGCAAGAGCTCAGCGGCATCGCGGCGGGCCTCGGCAGCGACGTGCCGTTCGCGCTGGCCGGCGGCACGTCCATCGGGCAGGGCCGCGGCGAGGTCCTCACCACCGCGCTGGTGGCAGGCACCTACCACTGGGTACTCGCGTTCGCCGCCGGTGCGCTCGCGACCCCCGAGGTGTACGCGGCCTGCGACCGGCTGCGCGCGGCCCGCGCCGCCGCGTCCGCTGCAGCGCGCCAGGTGCCCGAGCCCGCGCTGAACACCGCTTTGCTGGCGGCTCTGCGCTCAGGCGATGCGGCGGCGGTAGGTCCGCTACTGTCCAATGACCTGCAGTCGGCTGCCGTTTCGCTGATGCCGGAGCTGCGCCGGACGCTGTCGGCAGGCCGGGAGCACGGTGCACTGGGCGCGATGGTGTCCGGCTCCGGACCGACCTGCGCATTCCTGGCAGCCGACGCGGAGCGCGCCAGGGAGCTCGCGGTGTCGCTGACCGGCGCCGGGGTCTGCCGGTCCGTCGTGCACGCGAGCGGTCCCGCGCCCGGTGCCGCGATCCTCGCCGGGCGGGGATCAGCGTGAATCTGGTCAACCTTGAGGTGGCGAGCAAGGCCTACGGCCAGCGGATACTGCTGGACCGGGTGTCACTCGGGGTGGTGGCCGGTGACCGGATCGGCGTCGTCGGGCGCAACGGGGCTGGCAAGACGACGCTGCTCGGCGCGCTCGCCGGCGTGGCCGACCTGGATTCGGGCCGGGCGACGCGGGCACGCGACACGCGGATCGGCTATCTGCCGCAGAGCGAGCAGCTGTCCGGGGTGGTGCGCGACATCGTGTTCGGCTCGGTGCCCGAGCATGTGTGGGCGGCGGACGCCAGGAGCCGCGGCGTCATTTCCGTGCTGCTTTCCGGCATTGACCTGCATTCAGATACGAAACGGCTGTCCGGGGGGGAACGGCGCCGCACCGCGCTCGCGGCCCTGCTGTGGGGCACGCGCGACCTGCTGCTGCTGGATGAGCCGACCAATCATCTCGACATCGAGGCGATCCGCTGGCTGGCCGGGTATCTGCGTGAGCACGTACAGACCTTCGTCGTGGTCACCCACGACCGGTGGTTCCTCGACACCGTCAGCGGCCGGACCTGGGAGGTCGCTGACGGCCGGGTGCATTCCTACGAAGGCGGCTACTCGGCCTACGTCCTGGCCCGGGCGGAGCGGGCGAGGATCGCGGCCGCCGACGACCAGCGGCGGCGCAACCTGCTCCGCAAGGAGCTGGCCTGGCTGCGGCGGGGGCCGCCAGCCAGGACGAGCAAGCCGAGGTTCCGGATGGAGGCCGCCAGCGCCCTGATCGCGGACGAGCCGCCGCCGCGGGACGGGATCGAGCTGACCAGGATAGCGGCGGCCCGGCTGGGCAAGACCGTGCTCGAGCTCGAGGACGTCACGGTGATGGCCGGGCAGCGGGACTTGCTACGGCATGTGACCTGGCAGCTGGGTCCCGGCGAGCGGGTCGGCGTGGTGGGGGCCAACGGGAGCGGCAAGACCACCCTGCTGCAGCTGCTCGCGGGTATTCTGCCGGTTCCGTCGGCGGCCGGCGGCCTTGTCTCCTCCGGCACTATCGCGCGCGGCCAGACCGTCAGGCTCGGTTACCTGACTCAGGAGCCGCCGCCGGTCGACCCGGGCCTGCGGGCGCTGGAAGCAGCGCAGCAGGTCCGCGGCTCGCTGCTGATCGGCCGCCGCGAGACGTCGGCGAGTCAGCTACTCGACCGCCTCGGCCTGCGCGGCGACCGGCAGTGGACGCCCGTCGGCGAGCTGTCGGGCGGCGAGCGGCGGCGGCTCCAGCTGCTGATGGTGCTGATGTCCGAGCCGAACGTGCTGCTCCTTGACGAGGCCACGAACGACCTCGACATCGAGACGCTGACCGAGCTTGAGGACATGCTCGACGGCTGGGCCGGGTCGGTCGTGGCGGTCAGCCACGACAGGTACTTCCTCGAGCGGGTAACCGATCATGTCGTCGCACTCGTCGACGGCGGGCTGCCCTATCTGCCGGGCGGCGTCGACGAGTACCTGGAGCTGCGTGACCGGCGCCGGGCCGGCCGCCCCGACGTGCGCGGTCCGGAGCCTGCCGTGGCGCGCGAGCCGGCCGGCGCGGCTTCGTCTGCAGGGTCGGCCCCGTCCGCCGCAGCCCGCCAGCGGACGGGGCAGAAGGAGCTGGTCCGGCTGGAGCGGCAGCTTGCGCGGCTCTCGGACACTGAGGCGAAGCTCAACGCCGCGCTGGCGGAGAATGCCGCCGACTACGAGCGGCTGATCGAGCTCGGCGCGCAGCACCGCGCCGTCCAGGCGGAGAAGGCCGAACTCGAGGAGCGCTGGCTGACGATCGCGGAGGAGCTGTCCCAGTAACCGCCGCGGGGTTCCCGTTAGCGCCGGTCGGCCAGCAGGAAAGCCAGGGCGATGATCCTGTAGCCGATCTTGTTGGCGTGCTCGTTCGGGCCGCGCGGCGGCGAGGCGCAGATCCAGGTCCATTGGCAGACGGTCGCCACGTTGCGCGGCACGGTGCCGATACCGGGCAGCTGCACGTCGTCGCCGAAATCGCTGCTGTGGAAGGCACCGAACACGTCGGCGACGCGAGCGTGGTTGCGCGCGTACACAGCGGTGAGCAGCTGGTGGTAGGCAACCGCCAGACGCTCGCTGACCGCTGCTATCTCCTTGCCGGTCCGGTTGGTGAGCCACGCGGCCAGCTCGGGCACGTAATGGCTCATCCCGATGATCGTCACCGTGGCGCCCCCCGCCGCCCGCAGCCGCCGCAGGATCGTCGCCAGGTTGGCGAGTGTGTTCCTGAATCTCGAATTCAGGCACCGGGCTATGTGGCCGGCGGCAATATCGCCCGCCGGGATGCCGATGATGCACGAGTTCGGATCGTTGCCGCCGATGTCGATGGTGATCAGCGAGATGTGGCCGCGGTGCGCACGCAGGAAGCTGACCGCCGCTCCCAGCTGTGATCCGGCCGGGTAGCGGCAGGTCCCGCTGTCGATCATGGTGCCAGTCGTCTCCCCCGAGCAGCCCAGCTTGACCAGGCGCAGCCCTGGCGCACCGCGGTGCAGCACCGCATACAGCTGGTCGGGATAGCCCTGTCTGGTCGCCATGCTGCCACCGTTGGCATCTGGCTGGATCCCCCGGGACAGTGAGTCGCCCAGGGACACGTAGTAACTGGGGCCAGGCGCTGCGCCGCCGCCGGCCGAGGTAGCTGCCGCGGTGGGTTTCGCGGTGCCGGGCGCCGCGGAGCAGGCCGTGACGGTGCCTGCTCCGAGGGCCCAGGCCGCGGTAATAGCAAGGACGGCGGCGGCGCGGCGCATTGTGCGGACCCCCACTGTGCGGACCACCACTGGGCAGACCCAGGGTGCGACAGGAACCCTCAGTGTATGAACCTGGCCGGGCTGCCGGGTCCTGGCGCGTGCCAGCTTACGATCGCTGTTGCTCGGCGCCGTGGCCCGCGTCCAAGGGAGCGAGCAAGATCCGCAGCAGCCCGGCTAGCTGGCTGCGCTGAGTTTCGTCCAGCCCGGTCAGCAGCTCGCGCTCGCTCAGCAGCAGGTCCGCCAGCGCAGCGTCGGCAACGGTGCGCCCTCGGTCGGTCAGCATGACCAGCACCCCGCGCTTGTCCTGCGGGTCGGGATGCCTGCTGACCAGCCCGGCACTTGCCAGCCGGTCGATCCTGTTCGTCATCGTCCCCGAGGTCACCAGGGTGGCCCGCAGCAGGGCACCAGGGCTGAGCCGGTAAGGCGGACCCTGCCGGCGCAGTGCCGAGAGGACGTCGAACTCCCACGGTTCCAGCCCGTGCGCGGCAAAAGCCGCGCGCCGGGCCCGGTCCAGGTGCTTTGCCAGCCGCGATACCCGGCTCAGCACCTGCAGCGGCTCGACATCGAGGTCGGGCCGCTCAGCCCGCCAGGCGGCGACGAGCTCGTCGACCTCGTCGCCGAGCTTTGTTTTCCCGGCCGGACCGCCATCAGGTCCGGTCTGCTGCGCCATGGTCGGCAGCATATCTCTTGACATCGAGACTCTGACCGAGTACCTACGGAGAGAAAGATATCTCGATGTCAAGAGATCGGAGAGCCCTGCATGTGGGATCCTGGTCAGTACCTGCGGTACGCCGACGAGCGCTCGCGGCCGTTCTTCGATCTGATGGGCCGGGTTCGCGCGGACCGGCCGCGCCGCGTCGTCGACCTCGGCTGCGGACCCGGCCAGCTGACAGTGACGCTGGCCAGCCGCTGGCCGGAAGCGGAGATCCAGGGAATCGATTCGTCGGCCGAGATGATCGCCGCGGCCCGGCAGCTGCAGGCCGCAGCCCGATCAGGCTCCGCCAGCGGCGGCCAGGTGAGCTTCGCGCTGGGCGACGTCGCGGACTGGCAGGCAGCCCGGCCGGCGGACGTGATCGTTTCCAATGCCGTACTGCAGTGGGTGCCCGGCCATCTGCAGCTGCTCAGCCGGTGGACCGGAATGCTCGCGGCCGGCGGCACGCTGGCGTTCCAGGTTCCCGGCAACTTCGACCAGCCCAGTCATGCGATCCTGCGCGAGCTTGCCGCTTCGGCTCGCTGGCGGCCGCTGCTGGCGGGCGCGCAGCTGAACCGGCAGTCCGCGGATCCGGCGCAGTACGCCGACCTGCTGGGCCGGGCCGGCTGCGAAGTCGATGCGTGGGAGACGACGTACCTGCACGTGCTGCACGGCGACGATCCGGTGCTCGACTGGTACAAGGGCTCCGGGCTGCGTCCTGTCCTGGCGGCTCTGCCCGCTGAATTGTCCGGCGATTTCCTCGCGGCCTATGGCCCGCGGCTGCGCGAGGCATATCCGGCGGCGCCGTACGGCACGCCGTTCCCGTTCCGGCGGGTCTTCGTCGTCGCGCGCCGCGGCTAGCGCGTCAGGTGCTCTCGGCAAGCCGCCGGAGTGCCTCGGGAGATATGCGCGGTTTGGGATCCAGCTGGGACAGGCCGTTCCAGGCCATGTTGACCAGGTGCGCGGCGACCTCCTCGATCTTCGGCTTGCGCGCATCGAGCCACCACTGGCCGGTGAACGCGACCATGCCGACCAGCATCTGCGCGTACATCGGCGCGAGCTTCGGGTCGTAGCCGCGCTCCTTGAGCACATCGGCCAGGATGTACTCGACCTGGCTGGCGACGTCGCTGATCAGGCTGGCGAAGGTCCCCGATCCTGATGCCGGGTTGGAGTCCCGGACCAGGATCCGGAAGCCGTCACTGTTGTCCTGGATGTAACGCAGCAGCGTAACGGCGGCGACCTCGAACTTCTCCATCGTGTCGTCGCCGTTCAGCAGCAGGGTGGCCATCGCGAGGAAGCGCTCGACCTCGCGGTCGACCACGACCGCATACAGGCCCTCTTTGCCGCCGAAGTGCTCGTAGACGACCGGTTTCGAAACGCCGGCCTGGGCGGCGATCTCCTCAATCGAGGTACCGTCCAGGCCACGTTCGGCGAACAGGCGCCGACCGATATCGAGCAGCTGCTCGCGGCGTTCCTTGCCGGTCATTCGTCTGCGGCTGGTGTTTGAGGGTTGGCTCACTGTTCCATCATGCTGGGCTGCGCACTGCTCAGCCAGCCGCATCGGCCTTTGCCGGCGCCCGCTTGGTCATCGAGCCCAGCTTTCGCGAACTGCCGGAGTGCTTGGCGGTGAGCCGCTGCTCGTCCGGCCACCGGACGTTGTAGGCCCAGCCGAGCTTCTCGGTCAGCCAGATCAGCCGTGCGGCGACGTCGATCTGGCCCTTGAGCACGCCGTGCCGCGCGCAGGTCGGGTCGGCGTGATGCAGGTTGTGCCACGACTCGCCGAACGACAGGATCGCCAGCCAGGACACGTTCCGCGACTTGTCGCGGACGTCGAACTCTTCCTTGCCGAAAGTGTGGCAGATCGAGTTGATCGACCAGGTGACGTGATGCAGGAAGGCGATCCGCACCAGGCTGGCCCAGAAGAACGCGGTGACTGCGCCCTGCCACGACATTGACCACAGGCCGCCGATGAGGGCGGGAGCGAGCAGGGAGGCCGCGACCAGCCACGGGAAGGACTTCGAGACGCGCTGGATGTCGTCGTCGGCGAGCAGATCGGGAACGAACTTCTCCTTCGAGGTGCGGTTGCCCTCGAACATCCAGCCGATGTGCGCGAAGCCGAGGCCCTTGATCAGCGCCTTCCAGTCATTGCCGAACCGCCACGGCGAGTGCGGGTCGCCTTCCTTGTCGCTGTACTTGTGGTGGCGGCGATGGTCGGCGGTCCAGGTGAGCACCGGTCCCTCGATGGCCAGGCTGCCGGCGATCGCCAGGGCGATCTTCAGGCCGCGGTTCGCCTTGAAGGACGAATGCGTGAAGTAGCGGTGAAAGCCCGTGCTGATCCCGAGACCCGAGATCATGTAGAAGACAACGGCGATCACGATGTCGTGCCAGCCGACGCCCCAGCCCCAGGCCAGCGGTACGGCGGCGATGAGGGCCAGCATGGGCACAACCACGAAGGTGGCGATCAGGATCTTCTCGCCGAGGCCGGCCTTGTCGGGGTCCAGGTCGGGCCGCGGTGCAGGTCGGGCGGGCGCCGGAGGCGCCAGTACGGCCACGGGCGTTGCCTGGGTCTCGGTAGTTGTCATAGGGATCCTCGCTAGCAGTCCAGCCCTGCATCTGACGGGGAGCGATCCGCATAACCATGGGCAGGGGCCGATGCAAATACGCTTACGTAACCGTAGGCTACGCTACCGTAGGTCGCGCAATACCAAGGCAAATATTTCTCAAAATTGCCGTGAAGCTCCTCTCTGCCCCCTCGAATCCCCAGCCACGTCGATGCGTGACGACGGCGCGCTCCTCGTGGTTCGCCCTGCTTGCCGCGGTCCGTGGGCCTGCGGCCAGCCGGCAAATATGGTTCTTAGCGGGGCGGTGGCCGGATTGGTGCGCACGCAGATGCGAGGCGCCAGCGAGCGATTGCCCTGCGCCGGGGCAGGCCGGTCACGCCGAGAGATCATCATTGCGGGCGCCATCGCCTACTGGCGCGAGGGCGGCAAGAACAAGCCGAACCGGGTTAGTGCGCCGCCGCGCTCCCGGGGGAGGATTCGAACCTCCGTTGACGGGATCAAAACCCGTAGTCATGCCGCTAGACCACCCGGGATTGCCGCTCGCCGCAAACTCTACCTGGATACGCCGGGGACCTGACGGGACACGCGGCGTGCCACCCTGGCTGCCCTGGGGTCGGCGGCGGTATGCGGGCCGTCCGGCAATCCGGATGCGAGCATTACCGCGCCCTTCGGCCCCGTCCGTCACGCTACTATCGAGACGGAGTTTAGCTGGAGCTTCGTCGCGGGCACGGCAGCCGCGGCGCTGGCCTTCAGCAGTAGCGGGAAAAACTGTCTAGTCTAGCGTCGGTCGGCGCAACGCTGCGCTGGCCGTTGGAAATGCTGCTCCGGCTCGGTCGGCGGTCGCCGCCTCGCGCTGGCAGCGGCCCCCGCCATGACAGGCGTGCGGTCCTGGCCGGGCCGCCCGATGGGGCGCTCCGGCCTCGCCCAGTCGTCCGGGCGGTATCCTGCGGGGGTCGGGAGCGTGAACCGCCGGGCGAGCGACCCGCCTATGGCCTGCAGCGATACCGAGGAGCCGAGCCGAGTGAGCGCTAGCGGTCCGGCCGCCGTCATCATCCTCGCGGCGGGCGAAGGCACGCGGATGAAAACACCCGTGCCCAAGATGCTGCACGAAGTGTGCGGCAGAGCGATGCTCGGCCATGGCATCGCCGCCGCGCGCCAGCTCGAGCCCGCCAGGCTGGTTGTCGTCCTTGGACACGGCCGCGGCCAGGTCGCCGACTATCTCGCTGCGCACGCACCGGACGCCCAGATCGTCGTGCAAGAACGTCGCGGCGGGACCGGTCACGCGGTCCGCACCGTGCTGGAGTCGGTGGGCACGATCCACGGCACTGTGGTCGTCACGTATTCCGACACCCCGCTGCTGCGCGGCGAGACGCTCGCCGAGCTGGTGGCCGGGCACGCTGCCACCGGCGCCGCGGTCACCGCGCTGACCGCGATTGCGGCCGATCCGACGGGTTACGGCCGGATCGTGCGGGATGCTTCTGGCGCCTTCGCCGCCATCGTCGAGCAGGCAGATGCCAGCCCCGAGCAGCGCTCGATCCGGGAAGTCAACTCGGGCATGTACGCCTTCGACGGCGACCTGCTGGCTGACGCCATCAAGCGGGTGCCGACCGATAACGCCAAGGGCGAGGAGTACCTGACTGACGTCGCCGCAATCCTGCGCGGCGACGGCTATCCGGTGGCCACCGTCCGGTGCGAGGACTTCGACGAGGTGCTGGGCGTCAACGACCAGGCGCAGCTGGCACGCGCCCGCCGGCTCATGAACGAGCGGCTGCTCGGATCGTGGATGGTAGCGGGCGTGATGGTGGTGGATCCGGCCAGCACCTGGGTTGACGTTGGGGTCACGCTGGAGGCCGGGGCTCGGATCGAGCCGAGCACCCAGCTAGAGGGGCGCACGGCGGTCGGGGCCGGGGCGCACGTGGGGCCCGGCTGCCTGCTCCGCGACACTACCGTGGCCGCGGGCGCCACGGTCATCCAGTCTGTCTGCGATTCCGCCGTTGTCGGCGAGGGCGCCAGCGTCGGGCCGTTCGCTTACCTGACCCCAGGCACCAGGCTGGAAGCCGGAGGACGGGCTGCGGGCAGCGGCACGTCCCCGGCGCCGCGACCCGAGGGAGAGCAGGCGCAGTGACCGGCATTACCGCATCCGGCGAGAAGAAGATGATGCTCTTCTCAGGCCGCGCCTTTCCCGAGCTCAGTACCGAGATCGCCGGCTGCCTCGGCATCGAGCCCACGCCGACCACGCTGTACGACTTCGCCAACGGCGAGATCTTCGTCCGCTTCCTTGAGTCGGTCCGCGGTTCCGACGCGTTCGTGCTGCAGAGCCACACAGCGCCGATCAACCGGTGGATCATGGAGCATCTGATCATGGTGGACGCGCTCAAACGCGCCTCGGCGAAGCGGATCACCGTGGTGGCCCCGTTCTTCGGCTATGCCCGGCAGGACAAGAAAAGCCGGGGCCGGGAGCCGATCTCGGCCCGGCTGATGGCCGACCTGTTCCTGACCGCGGGCGCTGACCGGATCATGGCCGTGGACCTGCACACCGCGCAGATCCAGGGGTTCTTCGACGGGCCGGTCGACCACCTATTCGCGCTGCCGATCCTCGCCACCTACATCGAGAACCGGCTGGATCTGTCCGGGGTAACCGTCGTGGCGCCGGACGCGGGCCGGGTCCGGGTCTGCGAGCGCTGGACCGACCGGCTCGGCTGCCCGCTGGCGATCATCCACAAGCGCCGCGACCCGGACGTGGCCAACCGGGTGAAGATCCTCGAGGTCGTCGGCCAGGTGGCGGGCCGCACCTGCATCCTGGTCGACGACATGATCGACACCGGCGCCACGATCGCGAATGCCGCCGAGACGCTTTTCGAGCAGGGCGCTGCCCAGGTAATCGTTACGGCGACACACGGCGTCCTGTCCGGCCAGGCCGTTGATCTGCTGAAGAACTCCAGCATCAGCGAGGTGATCGTCACCAATACGCTGCCGATCCCGGACGACAAGCGATTTGACAAGCTCACGGTCCTGTCGATCGCGCCGCTGATCGCCAGGGCGATCAGCGAAGTGTTCAGCGACGGCTCGGTGACGAGCCTGTTCGACGGCCAGAGCTGACGGCACCGGAGGTGCCGTCAGCTCGAGAAGATGACCGCTGCCGCCGCCCCCCAACAGCGAACGGAGGCGGCGGCCACCAGCTCAGTTTCCCGCGGACTGCGCTCCCGCGAGGCGGTCCTCCGGACACGGGCCCGGCTGCCTGCATGCCGTCGGCTACCGCAGCCAAGCCCGCGGTTGATGGACGACAGGCGAGCATGACTCACGCTCAGCATGACCGGGCGGCGTTGAGCCCCGATTAAGCACTAATGACGCGCGGCCGGCCCGGCTGGCCTGCCCAGCCGCGCCGCAGCGTCTGCGGACCGGTTCGGACACTTGCCGACCGGCTGGCTGACGAGCATCACCGGATGGACGAGCTGACGGCTGGCGATCTGGCTGTGCGAGCCTGCTTTCAGGTCAGCTTCGACGCCCCGCCGCGCTCCGAGCGCGACGACGGCGCAGACCCGGCACGGGTATTCCGCTTGCTCGGCGTCTGGCAGGGGCCCTCCATCGGGCTGCGGGCCGCGGCCGCGCTGATCGGCCGCCTGGTGGAGCATGTCACCGATGCGCCTGAGGTGCTCGTTGATGCCCACCTGCTGGAATACCCGGCTCCGGACAGGTATGCCTTCCATGATCTGCTTCGGGCCTACGCGGTAGAGCGGGCAGAGGCGCAGGAGCCGGCCAGGGCCATTGAGCACGCGGTGCGGCGGGTGCTTGCCTGGTATCTGGGCACCGCGGATGCTGCCGCTAGCGTTGTCTCGCCGTTACGGGATCGGGTGCCGCTAGCGCCGCCGGAACCGGGCTGCGAGCCGCTGGCCTTCGTCAGTGCGGACCAGGCGCTCCGCTGGTGCGGGCAAGAGCGCGCCAACATGGTCGCGGCGACCCGTCAGGCGGCCAGATTCGGCCTGCATGACGTCGCATGGAAGCTTCCAGTGGCCGTCATGGTCTGCTTCGACCGGTACGGTTACCGCGCGGAATGGCTTGTTACGCACCGGATCGCGCTGGCCGGCGCATGAGAAATAGGCGACCGCCACGGCGAGGCCTGGGTGCTGAACAACCTGGGCATGGTTCTCAGCCAGCAGCGGGCAGGCGACGCCATCGGGTACCTGGAGCAGGCTCTGGCCATCTGCCGGGGAGACGGGTGACCGGTCGCGGCCAGGCGCGGGCCGCGAACAACCTGGCCTTCAACTACCGGTTCCTGGGGCGTCACGAGGAGGCGGCAGCGGCGCTGAACGACGCTCTCGCTGTTCAGCGTCAGGTCGGCGACAGGTATGGCGAAGGAATTGCGCTGTGCAATCTGGGCGAGGCCTATCTCGAGATTGGCCGCCTGGATGACGCGATCATCCGCTCACGAGAGGCACTGGCCATCGTCCGGGATATCGGCTCGGCGCGGGTCGAGGGCTATGCCCTCTGCAACCTGGGGCGGGCAAATCTGGATCTTGGGCATGCCGCCGTGGCAGCCGACATGCTTGGGCAAGCGCTGGCTATCCATCGCGCCGAGGGCGACAGGTATGGTGAGGCGCAGGACCTCCAGTACATCGGCAGTGCCAGCGCGCAGGCGGGACGGCTGGCCGAAGCGCGGACTGCTTGGCAGCGTGCCTGCAGCCTCTTTGCGGCCCTGGGGGAAGGCGCGCCGGCGGCAGAGTTCCGTTCCAGTTTGCTGCAGCTGGACGCGCAATCGGCCGATTGACCGGGCATAAATGATCGGCCAGTTTCGGGATTCTCCGGTATGCGATCTATTACGATGCCGATCGCGGTCCTGGGCGGTAATGGTCCAGGCCTACGAGGGGATCATCATGGCAGAGCAGACGCAGCATGACGTGCAGCCGGACCCGCAGCATGACGTGCAGCCGGACCCGCAGCACGGTTAATGTCGCACCCCCGCGGCGGCGTGCGCCCGGCAGGCGGCGGGGGCGCGGTCCGGTGCGCACCTTGGCTAGGTTTCGGCGCGTTTGCTACCGGGCCAGGAAATAACCGGGCGTCGGGTACCGGTCGGGCCCGCCGCCCGGTACCGGCCGGCGGCGACAGGCTCGGCAAGGGTCGGCTAGACTCCTGCTCTCCGGGTGTCCAGGTGACTCCCCTGCCCGCGCGCCGCGCGCTCGGCGGATCCTGGGAGCGCCCCCAAGTTCGGTAGATATGACGTCGCAAGGAGTGCCGCCGTGCCTGAGGTCCGTATTGCCGCCGAGCCGCGCACTGAGTTCGGCAAGGGCCCAGCCCGCCGTGAGCGCCGCGCGGGCAAGGTGCCCGCCGTCCTTTACGGTCACGGGACCGAGCCGCGGCACGTCAGCCTGCCCGGCCATGAGGTGCTGCTGGCGCTGCGGACCGCGAACGTGCTGATCCGGCTCGAGGGCCTGGAGGGCGGCAGCCAGCTCGCGCTGCCCAAGGCCGTGCAGCGGGACGCCATCAAGGGCTCCGTCGAGCACGTCGACCTGATCATGGTCCGCCAGGGCGAGAAGGTGACTGTCGAGATCCCGGTGACCGTTACCGGTGAGGTGGCTGCCGACGGGATGCTGGACCAGCAGCTGGTGCAGATCGCCGTGGATTCCGAGGCGACGAACATTCCGCGGGGCATCGAAGTTGACGTCGAGGGACTGGAGATCGGCGCGTCGGTGCACGCCGCGGATCTGAAGCTGCCAGCGGGCGTCACGCTCGCGGTGGAGCCCGAGATCCTCGTGCTGCATGTCCTCGCGTCGCCGACTGCCGAGCAGATGGCAGCCGAGCTTGGCGAGGCGGGCGAGGCCGAGGAAGAGGCCGCTGCCGTGCCGGAGGCCCCGGCCCAGGCGCCGGACCGCGCGCCGGAGGCGGCTGCCGAGGAGTCTGGCTGAGCTGGCCGTCCTGATCGCCCGGCGGCGCCGGCGACCAGCCTGAGGTGAGTGCTCCATGGCCGAGGAACGCTGGCTGATCGCCGGGCTCGGCAATCCGGGCCCGCAGTACGCGGGCAACCGGCACAATGTCGGGTTCATGGCTGCCGACGAGCTGGCGGGCCGGATGGGCACGCGGCTGCGCCGGGACCGCTCGCGTGCTCGGCTGGCAACCGGAAGACTGGCCGGCCTCCCGGTCGTCCTCGCCGAGCCGATGACGTACATGAACCTGTCGGGCAGGCCCGTCGCGGCCCTGCGCAGCTTCTACAAGATCCCCCCGGATCGGATCGTCGTGCTGCACGACGAGCTGGATATCCCGTTCGGCGTGATCAGGCTCAAGCTAGGTGGTGGCGATAACGGTCACAACGGACTTCGTTCGGTGACCGCCGCTCTTGGCACTCGCGACTACTACCGGGTGCGGCTGGGCATCGGCCGGCCACCAGGCCGGATGGACCCAGCGGATTTCGTTTTGCAAAATTTTTCTGCCGCCGAGCGAGGGCATCTCCCGGATTTGCTGGCGAGGTGCGCAGATGCGGCGGAAACTCTGCTGCGACAGGGCCTTGAGGCTGCGCAGAACGAGTTTCACGCGGCGGCCGGACCCGCAGATTCGTGACAATTCACCCCGCATTGCCGCGTGCAGCCGCTGCCCTGCTATAGCAGGAAAGCCACTGACGTGCTCTGACCGGACCGTATCTGACCCAAGATGGTCTTTATCGTAGCTATCGATGTCAATCGCCACATTTAATTAGGCGTCTCTCCAGTGTTAGGAACAGGTGGCCAGCAGGTACCCGGGTGGTTGCGCACGCACGACGCCCTGGCAAGCGGAAACGTTGCGGGGAAGCTATATGGACCAGCGGATACCTGCGCCAGGCTGTCGCGGCGGACAGCATATGCGCGCTGGCGGGCCTGGCCGCGTTCTAGCTGCGCTTTGATGTCCCGGGTCACCAGCCTGGCTCATACTTGCTGCTATCGCTGGTCCTGGCGTTGTTCTGGCTGCTTGCGGTCGGGATGGGCGGCGGTTATGACTGCCGGTTCATCGGCGTGGGAACAGATGAGTTCCGACGGGTCCTAAACGCCGGAATATGCCTCACAGCTGGCGTCGCCCTCCTGGCCTACGCCACGAAAACCGATATCGCGCGCGGCTACGTGGTCATCGCCCTGCCGGCCGTGACGCTGCTCGACCTGCTGGCCATGTTCACGCTGCGCAAGCGGCTGCATAAGCTCCGCAGGCTCGGCAGTTGCATGCGGAAGGTCGTGGTCGTCGGCCACGCGGAATCATCGCGGACCTGGTTATCGTGCTGCGGCGCGAGGGTTATGACGGACTGTCCGTCGTCGCGGCCTGCGTCGCCGGAACCGCCGATTCGCAGGGCGACATCGTCGAAGTTCCGGCGATCGGCGGCATGGACGCAGTTGCCGGCGTCGTAGAGCGGTTTGACGCCGACACCGTCGCGGTGCTGGCCTGTCCGGAGATGAGCGGCGTGCGGCTGCGCGAGCTGGCCTGGGCGCCTCGACCAGCCGGAATTCACCGGCGCCCGGCGGGCACTGAAATCTGGCTTTGACAAGGCGTTCGCCATGTCCCCGCTGCTCCTCGTCGGCCCGCTGCTGACGGTCGTGGCGCTGCTGATCAAGCTTGGCGACGGCGGCCCGGCGCTTTTCCGGCACCGGCTTGTGGCAGGTCAACGGCACATCTGACCTGTCGTGCGACGAGTCGGTGCGGCTCGATCTGCGCTATGTGGAGACCTGGTCCTTCATGCTCGACCTGCAGATTATGTGGAAGACCTGCTCGGCGATCGTGCACGGTTCCGGCGCGTACTAATCTGTGCTGTTCCGATGGTCTCCGATGGTCAGTCCAGGTGTGGAGCTCGGTGTGACGGTTGACGATGACCACCTGCTGGCGCGCGATCTTGCCGAGGCCGCCGGACAGCGGCTGCTTGCGCTTCGTCAGGCGCGCGGTGACGGCGATGCCGCGAGCCTGCGCCGCGACGGGGACCGGCAGTCCCACGAGTTCCTCGCTGACCGGCTGGCCCGGCTGCGGCCGGCCGACGCGCTGCTCTCCGAGGAGGGCGTCGATGACCCGGCAAGGCTATCCGCCAGCCGGGTCTGGATCGTTGACCCGCTGGACGGCACCCGGGAATTCGGCGAGCCGGGCCGCAGCGACTGGGCGGTCCACGTGGCGCTCTGGGTGCAGGGCGAGCTAACCGCGGGCGCGGTGGCGCTGCCTGCCCAGGGCATGACCCTGTCCACGGCCGAATTCAGGGCACAGGGCGCAGCGGCGGCCAGTCCGGACAAGGATGCCCGCGGCCCGTCGGCTGGGCCGCGGCAGCCGGCTCGGGGGGCAACTGCTGGCAGCACGGCAGGCGCCGCGCCGCGAGAACTGCGGCTGCTGGTCAGCCGGTCCCGGCCGCCGGCGATCGCGGTGGCGGTCGCCGAGCAGCTCGGAGCGGTGCTTGTGCCGCTCGGATCGGCCGGCGCCAAGGCCGCAGCGGTGATCACCGGGGCGGCCGACGCCTACCTGCACAGCGGCGGCCAGCATGAGTGGGACTCGGCCGCCCCGGTCGCCGTCGCCCGGGCGCGCGGGCTGCATGCCTCGCGGATCGACGGCTCCAAGCTGCTCTACAACCAAGCGGACCCGTCGCTGCCGGATATCCTTATCTGTCCGGACTCGCTGGCTGGCATGCTCCTCGAGGCGATCAGCTCGCAGCGGCACCGCCTGGAGTGACGCAGGGTCCGTGCAGCACAACCCAGCCCCTAAGACGCCAACGATCCGGAGTTCCGCGATGACCGCGTCCCGTTCCGATTATCTGCTCTCTCAGCTCGACGTCCTCGAGGCCGAGTCGATTCACATCATGCGGGAGGTCGCCTCGGAGTTCGAGCGGCCGGTGCTGCTGTTCTCCGGCGGCAAGGACTCCATCGTAATGCTGGCGCTGGCGGAGCGGGCGTTCGCGCCAGCCCGTATCCCCTTTCCCGTGATGCACGTGGACACCGGGCACAACTTCGCCGAGGTGCTGGAATTCCGCGGTCGCAGGGCTGCCGAGCTTGGCGTGCGGCTGATCGTCGCCTCGGTGCAGGAGACCATAGATTCGGGCAAGGTTGCCGAGGAAACGGGGCGGTGGGCCAGCCGCAACCGGCTGCAGACGACAACGCTCCTGGATGCAATTGCCGAGCACCGTTTCGACGCGGTGTACGGCGGCGCGCGCCGGGACGAGGAGAAGGCCCGTGCCAAGGAGCGGGTTTTCTCGTTCCGGGACGAGTTCGGCCAGTGGGACCCGAAGACCCAGCGGCCCGAGCTTTGGAGCATCTACAACACCCGGATCCGCAGGGGCGAGCATATCCGGGTGTTCCCGCTGTCGAACTGGACCGAGCTGGACGTCTGGCACTACATCGAGAGGCAGCGGCTGGAGATCCCGGCCATCTACTTCTCCCATCGGCGCAAGGTCTTCGAGCGGGACGGGATCCTGCTGGCCGACAACTCGTTCGTGGACCGGGCGGAGAACGAGCCGGTGTTCGAGACGTCTGTCCGCTACCGCACCGTCGGCGACATGACCTGCACCGGAGCCGTGGAGTCCGCGGCCGTCAGCGTCGCTGAAGTGATCAACGAGATCGCGGCGACCCGGATCACTGAGCGCGGCCAGACGCGCGCGGACGACAGGACCAGCGAGGCCGCGATGGAGGACCGCAAGCGAGAGGGCTACTTCTGATGACGGCCACGGTGGCAGGCGCAGGCCTGGGTCCGGCCGATGGGGACAGGCACACGGACATCCTGCGGCTGGCGACGGCCGGATCGGTGGATGACGGCAAGAGCACCCTCATCGGGCGGCTGCTGTTTGACTCCAAGGCGATCTTCGAAGACCAGCTCGCCGCGGTGGAGCGCACCAGCCGGGAGCGTGGCGAGGAGTACACGAACCTCGCGCTGCTGACCGACGGCCTGCGCGCAGAGCGAGAGCAGGGCATCACCATCGACGTGGCCTACCGCTACTTCGCCACGCCGCGGCGGAAGTTCATCATCGCCGATACCCCCGGCCATATCCAGTACACCCGCAACATGGTGACCGGCGCCTCGACGGCGGACCTGGCGATCGTGCTGGTCGACGCCCGCAACGGGCTCACCGAGCAAAGCAGGCGGCACGCGTTCCTCGCCACGCTGCTGCGGGTGCCGCACCTGGTGCTCGCGGTCAACAAGATGGACCTCGTCGGCTACGACGTGGCCGTCTTCGACCGCATCATGGAGGAATTTACTAACTTCGCGGCTAAACTAGAAATCGGCGACCTCACGTTCATCCCGATATCCGCGCTGCACGGCGACAACGTGGTCCAGCGCTCGGCCAACATGCCGTGGTACGACGGGCCGTCCCTGCTGCATCATCTGGAGCACGTGCACATTGCCTCGGACCGCAACCTGATCGACGTCAGGTTCCCGGTGCAATACGTGATCCGGCCGCATCAGGCGACCGACCCGCAACTGCATGACTACCGGGGCTATGCCGGGCAGGTAGCCGGCGGCATCCTCAAGCCCGGCGACGAGGTGACGCACCTGCCGTCCGGCCTGACCACGACGATCCAGCGCATCGAAGGGGCGGCCGGCCCGGTGCCCCAGGCGTTCTCGCCGATGTCAGTAACGTTGCTGCTCACCGATGACCTGGATGTCTCCCGTGGCGACATGATCTGCCGCCCGCACAACCAGCCCCAGGTCACGCAGGACGTCGAGGCGATGGTGTGCTGGATGACGGATGCGCGGGCGCTGAGCCCGCAGAGCCGGCTGATCGTCAAGCACACGACCCGGACCGTCAAGGCCATCGTCCGGGATCTGCACTACCGGCTGGACGTCAACACGCTGCACCGGGACGAGAGCGCCACCCAGCTGGGCCTGAACGAGATCGGCCGGGTGACGCTGCGGCTCACCCAGCCGCTGTTCTGCGATCCGTATAGCCGCAACCGGATGACCGGCGGGCTGATCCTGATCGATGAGTCGACCAGCGCAACCGTCGGCGCCGCGATGATCACCGACCCCGGCTGAAGGGCTCGGACCCGGCCGCGGAGCTGCGGTCAGCAAGACACCCGTCGCCAGGCGCGAAACGGCGTTCCGGCGAAAGCAGCCGCGGGAGGATGGCCGCCTGCCTGGCCTCTCCTCCCGCGGCTGTCACTCAGCACATCAGCTTCCGGCGACCGTCGTACCGGATCGTCACCGTACCCGCCGCGTGACGCGGCCCGGTGATGAGGCTCACGACATCACTGTCCCAATTAAGGATGCAGACAGTGATGTCGCCCGACGGCGGGCTGGCCGCGGCCAGCCGCGCCGGGCACGACAGCTACGAGCGTCCGGGTGACGTCACCCTGTCGTCACCGCGCTGGACGGCAGTGACGCCGGCGCGCCGCACGACATGCTGGCCGGTCTTGACCGCCGCCCGCTGGAGGCGGCCTGGGCGCCCGACTCCGCGTCGGTCTACTTCACCGCCGATGACCACGGCAGGCGCCCGATCTTCCGGGCCGACCTGGCAACCGGCGAGGTCACCAGGGTCACAACCGACAACGGGGCCTACGACAACGTCTGCCCGGCGCCGGACGGGCGCACCCTGTACGCGCTGCGCGCAGCCATCGATGAGCCGCCCGCGCCGGTCCGGATCGACCTTGCGGCTCCTGGCGGCGAGCCGACGGCGCTGGCAGCGCCGGGCGGCCCGACCGAGGTGCCGGGCCGCCTGGAAGAGGTACAGACCACCGCGGCAGACGGCGCAGCCATCCGGGCCTGGCTGGTGCTGCCGGACTGGCGACCAGGCCCGAGCGCTACCGGGACAATTCGCCGCACCTGCACGCGGGCAACATCGTCACCCCGATGCTGACTATTCACGGGGACAAAGAGAACCGGGCGCCGGTCGGCGAGGCGGTGCGGCTGTAGTGGCACCTGACCGGCCGGGACAAAGGCCCGAAGTTCCTCTACTTCCCCGACGAGAACCACTGGATACTCAAGCCGGGGGATGTGCGGGTCTGATACGAGACGATCTTCGCCTTCCTCGCCGAGCATGTGCTCGGCGAGCAATGGCGCCAGCCCGAGCTGCTCTGCTGCGCCGCCGGGAAGCTGCCCGCGCGGGCAGTATGCCAGGCTGAACGCATGACCCGCGCGCAGCTCGACAAGAGGCCCGGTGACGTTTCGGCGATGTTCGACAAAGTCGCCGAGCGCTATGACCTGCTGAACGATGCGCTCTCGCTCGGCCAGGACCGGCTCTGGCGCAAGGCGGTCGTCAGTGCGGTCAATGCCGGGCCCGGCGCGGTCGTGCTGGACCTGGCCGCGGGAACGGGCACGTCGTCACGCGCATTTACCTCCGGCGGCGCCCGCAGCGTCGCGTGCGACTTTTCACTCGGGATGCTGACTGTCGGTGCCCGCAAGCCCGCGCCGGGAGTCCGGTTTGTTGCTGGTGATGCCCTGGAGCTCCCGTTTGGCAGCGAATCGTTTGATGCGGTCACCATCTCCTTCGGGTTGCGTAACGTCGCCGACGCCGACGCGGCGCTGGCCGAGATGCTCCGGGTCACCAGGCCGGGCGGCCGGCTCGTGGTCTGCGAGTTCAGCCACCTGCCGGGGCGCAGGCTGGATGCGCTCTACGAGCGGTATCTGGCGACGGCACTGCCGGCCGTGGCGGGCCGGCTGTCGGGCAATGCCGAGGCCTACGACTATCTCGCCGAGTCGATCAGGGACTGGCCGGGTCAGCGGGACCTGGCGCGCCGGATCGGCGCGACCGGATGGTCAGCAGTCCGCTGGCGGAACCTGAGCTTCGGCGTCGTCGCGCTGCATCTTGCCAGCAGGAAGCCGGGGCCGGGGCAATGACCGGCACGCTGGTGCCGCAGCCGCCCGGGCCGGCGCTGCAGCCGAACAGGGCAGCTCCGCAGCGGCCGCACGGACGGACTAGACTGAGCGAAGATACTTGTGAAGGCGTTCACAAGATAGTCAGGACGGGTCCGTGACCGAGCAAGTTCCCCCTGCAGGCACGCCGGACTTGGCCCCGGGCGATCCCAGCAGGGCCAGCCATTCCGTGCGCGCCGGGCAAGCCGGCGAAGCCGCTGCGTTCGGGCGCGGCGAGATCGCTGATGTCATCGTCGTCGGTGCCGGGCCGGCCGGCTCTGCTGTTGCCTACTACCTGGCCACGGCGGGCCTGGACGTGCTGGTGCTGGAGAAGAGCCGGTTCCCGCGGGAGAAGGTCTGCGGTGACGGGCTCACCCCGCGTGCGGTCAAGGCGCTGACCGGCATGGGCGTGCCGATCGGGGAAAGCGACGGCTGGCTGCGGAACAAGGGCCTGCGGATCATCGGCGGCGGCGGCCGGATCGAGCTGCCCTGGCCGGACCTGTCGAGCTTTCCCGGCTACGGCATGGTGCGTACCCGGCTCGACTTTGACGAGATCCTGGCCCGGCACGCGCAGAAGGCGGGGGCCCGGCTGCGGGAAGGCGTGAATGTCAGCGGCCCGCTGCTCGATGACCGGACCGGGCGGATCATCGGGGTTACCGCGCGGTCGGCCGGGCTGGCTGACGCGGAAGGTAACAGCGCGGGCGCCGGTTCCGCGGCAGCTGCCGAACAGGAGTTCCGTGCCCGTGTCGTCGTCGCGGCCGACGGCAACTCCTCGCGGCTGTCGGTGGCCGTGGGCCTGCGCAAGCGGGATGACCGGCCGCTCGGAGTGGCGGTGCGCACCTACTACACCAGCCCCCGGCACGATGATGACTACCTGGAGGCGTGGCTGGACCTGTGGGACGGTGATCAGCTGCTGCCTGGTTATGGCTGGATTTTCGGCATGGGCAACGGGACGAGCAACGTCGGCCTGGGCCTGCTGAACACCTCGGCCGCGTTCCAGAACATCGACTACCGCGCGCTGCTGCGCCGCTGGCTGTCCGCCATGCCAGCAGAGTGGGGCTTCAGCGAGCAGAACCGCACCCAGCCGGTCCGGGGAGCGGCGCTGCCGATGGGCTTCAACCGGACCCCGCATTACACCAAGGGCCTGGTGCTGGTCGGCGACGCAGGCGGGATGGTCAATCCGTTCAACGGCGAGGGAATCGCGTATGCTCTCGAATCGGGTGAGATTGCTGCTCGGGTGATAATTCAGGCATTGGGCAGGCCGACCACAGCGAGCGCCGAGCGAGTCCTGCAGGCCTACCCCGCGGCACTGAAGGACGCCTATGGCGGCTACTACACGCTCGGGCGCACCTTCGTGCAGCTGATCGGCAACCCGAAGTTCATGAGGTTCGCGACCCGGCACGGCGTGAAGCGCCCGGCGGTGATGCGCTTCACCATGAAGTTCCTCGGCAACCTGACCGAGACCCGTGGCGGCGACGCGGTGGATCGCCTGGTGAATGC
>CABEAR010000006.1_pt1 | contig 28499 bp, 30 predicted proteins | sample 3422041 | NCBI WGS metagenome assembly CABEAR01 (sample SAMEA5534326, study PRJEB31848) | metagenome | biome: tundra; feature: field; material: soil | place: USA | collected 2013-05 | depth 0.15 m | reverse complement strand
GCCCCCGCCCGAGCAGCAGCCAGCCCGGCGGCGCGGCGGCCGATCAGGTGCTGGCCCTGATCAACCAGGCGCGCGCCCAGGCGGGACTGCCGGCTTATACGGTCACAGCCGGGCTGGTCACCAGTGCTACCGGGCACAACTTGCTGATGGCGCAGGGCTGCGGCCTGTCTCATCAGTGCCCGGGCGAGCCCTCGCTCGGCGCCCGCGAGACCGCGGCCGGCGTGCACTGGACCTCGGCAGGCGAGAACATCGGCGAAGGCGGCCCGGTAGCCGACGCCCAGAGCGCCATCGCGGCGATGGCGGACGGCCTCACCAGCGACATGCTGGCGGAGCAGCCGCCCAACGACGGTCACCGGCTGAACATCCTGAGCTCGGCATTCCATCACATCGGAATCGCCGTCTATCTCAGCAGCTCGGGCACGGTCTGGATGACCCAGGACTTCTCGAACTAGCCAGCAACCCGCGCGCGACTCGCTGCCGGAAGGTGGGCGCCGCGCAGGCCCGTCCGGCGGATGGAGAGAATAGCCGGGTGACTTCTGACGGGCCCTCGGCCGAGGGCGAGCCCCAGGCCGTGCTCTGTCCTCTCACCAGCGCCGCCATCTTCCTGGTCGTGCTGATAAAACCGGGCAGCCAGAGCACCGAGACGGTACGCGGGCTGTGCGGGGACCTGGCAGCTCTGGTCCGCGGCGTCGGCTTCCGCGATCCTGACGGGTTCCTGACCTGCGTGGCCGGCTTCGGGCCGGACGCGTGGGACCGGCTGGCCGGGCCGCCGAGACCAGCCGGCCTGCACCCGTTCCGCCCGATCAGCGCCGGCGGCCGTCATGCGGTGTCCACACCTGGCGACCTGCTATTCCACATCCGCGCCGCGCACATGGACTTGTGCTTCGAGCTCGGGGCGCAGATCATGTCCCGGCTCGGGACCGCGGTCACCGCCATAGACGAGGTACACGGCTTCCGCTACTTCGACGAACGGGATGTGATCGGCTTCGTCGACGGCACGGAGAATCCGGTCGGCGCCGCCGCAGCCAAGGCCACGATCATCGGCGCCGAGGAGCCCGCCTTCGCGGGCGGCAGCTACGTGATCGTGCAGAAATACCTGCACGACCTCGCGGGGTGGAACGCGCTGCCGACGGAAGAGCAGGAGAAGATCATCGGGCGGACCAAGCTGTCCGACATCGAGCTGGACGACTCGGTCAAGCCCGGGTACGCGCACAACGCACTGACCACCATCGTGGAAGACGGCGAGGAGGTGCAGATCCTCCGCGACAACATGCCGTTCGGCGCGGTCGGCAGCGGCGAGTACGGGACCTACTTCATCGGCTACGCCCGCACCCCCGCCGTGACCGAGAAGATGCTGACGAACATGTTCGTCGGGTCCCCTGAGGGCAATTACGACCGGCTGCTTGATTTCAGCCGGGCAGTCACCGGCAGCCTCTTCTTTGTTCCGTCGGCGCCGCTGCTGGCGAGCGTGGCCGAGCAGCAGGGAGCAGGCCCCCACGCCGGCTTGGAGGCCGGCGCCGGCGAGGGCGAGCCGGCGGCGTCGGTCAGCGATGCAACCCTGGCAACCGCGTCACCAGACCCGGATGCCCGCGGCGGATCACAGCACGGATCGGTGAACAACGGATCACTGAACATTGGCAGCCTGAGGGGAGCATCCCAGGATGAATAACCTGCACCGCGAGCTCGCACCGGTATCCGACGAAGCCTGGGCACAGATCGACGAGGAGGCCGCGCGCACTCTCCGGCGGCATCTGGCCGGACGTCGGGTCGTGGACGTGCACGGACCGGCGGGCGAGGCGTTCGGCGCCGTGCCGACCGGCCACCTGCGCCCGATCGATCCGCCCCGTGCGGGCGTGCAGGCGCAGCAGCGCGAGGCAGCCGCGCTACTGCAGCTGAGGGTGCCGTTCAGGCTGGACCGCCAGCAGATCGACGATGTGGCCCGCGGCTCGCAGGACTCCGACTGGCAGCCGGCCAAGGACGCTGCCCGGCAGCTCGCTTTCGCCGAGGACCAGGCTATCTTCGAGGGCTACGCCGCTGGCGGCATCGGCGGCATCGGGCCCGAGTCAGGCAACTCCTCGCTGTCGTTCCCCGCGGATGCCCGCGACTACCCCGACGCCATCGCGAAGGCACTGAGCCAGCTGCGCGTGGCCGGCGTCAACGGACCGTACGCCGCGGTGCTGAGCGCCGATGCCTACACCGCCGTCACCGAGACGAGTGATCACGGCTATCCCGTGATCGAGCACATCAAGCGGCTCGTCAGCGGCGACATCATCTGGGCGCCGGCGATCACCGGCGGATACGTCCTGACGACCCGCGGCGGCGACTTCGACCTGCAGCTCGGCCAGGACGTGTCGATCGGCTACCTCGGGCACACCGACGCCGATGTCCAGCTCTACCTGCAGGAGAGCCTGACGTTCCTGGTCTACACCAGCGAGGCGGCGGTAGCCCTGACGCCGGCAGGCTGACGGCTAGCGCTTGGCGAGGTCCAGCGCATAGGTCTGGCCCGCCAGGTCGGCGCCGAAGCTGTTCCTCGAGGCGAACGCAGCCTCAGTGCGGCCCGGGCCGGGCGCCTGGGAAGGTTTCGCCGAAGCCTCGATCGGGGACTGGATCGAGATTCTGGGCACCGCTCAGCCAGGCGTCCCGCTACCTCGGGCGGAGATCGTCGCCACCCGGACGCTCGCCCTGCTGCGCGGCCGGCTGCTCGACCTGCTCGCCCGTGACCAGCCGGCGCTGCTCGGCCGGGCGCTCAGGTCAACGGCCGGAAAACATAGGCTCGAAACTATAATTTTGCCTTAATGCCATTTTCATCCCAGCCGGCCGGACGGCCGATGACGCGCCGCGACAAGCGGATTCTGGCCGTCGTCGGCGGATTTCTCCTGGCCGTGCTTGCCGGGGTCGGCGTCTGGGCTGCAGTCCGTCCAGGTAGCTATGACCGCTCGCACGATGGCTGCATCACGGTCAGCGTGCCGAGCAGCACGGGCGGCGGGCTGCTGCATCAGTGCGGCGCGCAGGCGCGCATGACCTGCCGCAACGCATTCGCCCAGGACGACAGGCTCGCGCTGCTGACCAGGCCGCAGTGCCGTCTGGCGGGCCTTGCCCAGCCGTCCCCGGCCGCGGCGACGGCCAGTTCGAGCGCGGCCTGACCGGCGGCGGACGCGCCCGCTGACTGATCCGCTCCGGGGCCCAAACGGGGGCCAAACCTGCCTCTGCGAAGGGCAAAACGGACGAGGCGGCCGGCAGCGCCACATACGCTGGGAACCTGCCTCTGCTGATTTCCCTGGTGGCGCGTGCCACGGGAGATCGATGCTGTGAAAGGAGGGGCGATGAGCAGCGGGCAGCGGGTCGACGTCAGCACGCTCCAGGTTGTAGCCAGTGTGCTGGCCGCCGTGACCGGCGCGCTTGCAGCCTCGTTCCTTGGCGTTGCGGGAACCATCATCGGCACCGCCCTGATGAGCGTCGCCGGCACCGTGGTCGCCGCGGTGTACCGGTATTTCCTGGACCGGGGCCACGAGAGGATCCGCTCGGCAGCGTCGGACAAGATTGCGCCACTGGCTCGCGATAGCGCCGCGGCGGCTGCGCTGAGCCGGCATTACGGGACCACTCAGCTGAACCAGACTGAGCCGGGCAGCCGGGCCCAGCGGGCCGACGATGCGGAGACCCAGGTGTTCCCCGCGTTCGGCGACGGGTGGGCTGGCCGGCAGAGCCACACGCGAACGCAGACCTCCACCAGCGCGACGGGCCGGCACAATGGCAGCCCTGCCGATACCGTCACCGGCCTGGGCAGCCGAGGACCGGGCGGCTGGGGGCCAGACGACTACGACGCTAAGGCGGCAGTCGGCCGGGAAGGCCCATGGCAGGACATCCTTGCCTGGCTGCGGTCGAGCACGCGTAACGGCCGCCCCCGCTGGCGCAACCTCGCCGGGGCAGCCCTGGTTGTGTTCGTCATCGCGATGGCCGGCATCACCGCGATCGAGGTCTTCGCGGGAAAGCCGCTGGCCGCGGTCGTATCGAATCGGCCCGGCTCGGGCACCAGCATCATCGGGCACGTGGGCGGGTCCACCACGACCCCAAGGCACGGATCGCATCCAGTGCCGGGGACCGGCAGCTCCACCAGCCCGGCGTCATCTGGGCCTTCGGCGACGCCTTCGCCGTCTAATTCGCCGTCCGCCTCTCCGACCGCCAGCCCGACGCAGTCACCGAGCGCGGGCCAGTCAGCCAGCCCGACCCCGACCAGTTCGCCCAGCCCGGCTGCGACTCGCGCCGCGACTGGCGCCCCGACCCCCGGTCCGGCCGCGGCTGCCACCCCCGCAGGGTGATATAGCCGCCGGGCTGCGCAGTGAGATGCTGTCCGCTCTCAGCCGTGCCCCGCTGCTTTTCGCTTCAGCCGGGCGAGGTCCGCCGCATGGTCGGGCACGAAGGTCTGCAGGTCCTTGGGTGCCCGCACATACCCGCCCGAGACCGGGCGCTTCGGCAGGGACAGGGGCAGCCGCTGGACATCGTGGTACGGGATCGTGGACACCAGGTGCGCAATCATGTTGATCCGGGCGCGCCTCTTGTCATCGCTGTCGACCACCAGCCAGGGCGCCTCCGGAATGTCGGTGTGCACGAACATCTCGTCCTTGGCGCGCGAATAGTCCTCCCACCGGGAAATGGACTCCAGGTCCATCGGCGAGAGCTTCCACCGCCGCATGGGGTCGTCCAGCCGCGACCGGAATCGGCGCTCTTGCTCGTCGTCGCTCACCGAGAACCAGTACTTCCGCAGCAAGATCCCGTCTTCGACCAGCAGCCGCTCGAAGATCGGGCACTGGTGCAGGAACCGCCCGTACTCCTCTTTAGTGCAAAAGCCCATTGCCCGCTCGACTCCGCCGCGGTTGTACCAGCTGCGGTCGAACAGCACGATCTGGCCGCCGGCGGGCAGGTGCTCAATGTAGCGCTGGAAATACCACTCGGTCTTCTCGCGCTCGGTCGGCGCGGGCAGGGCGACGATCTGGGCGATACGCGGGTTGAGATACTGGGCCACCCGCTTGATGGTGCTGCCCTTGCCCGCCGCGTCCCGTCCCTCGAAGATCACTACGATGCGGGCGCGCTCGGTCCGCACCCATTCCTGCAGCTTGACCAGCTCCGCCTGCAGCCGGTAAAGCTCCGTCTCGTATAGCTTGCGCGGCATCCGCTCAGCCTTGGCCCGCGACCCGTCCCTGGCCCGCGACCCGTCCTTCGCGGAGGTCCCGTCCCTGCCCGACGTTCGGTCCCTGGCCGCGTCCGCCGCCTTCTTGCCGCTGGCCGCCATAGCCGTACCTCCTTGCACCGCATTGACCATTCTCCCGCGCCGCGAGCAGCCGCATTGCTATCACATTGAACGACATGGTTGCCTGCATTCACGTCCCTCGGATGGTGCTTTGCGCGCGGATCCAGCTGGGCTCAGCCGCGCGCGGACCGGTCGCCGGTGACCGTATCGAGCAGGGCCGCATCGAAGCAGGTCCGGTCTCCGGTGTGACAGGCGGCGCCGACCTGGTCGACCTTGACCAGGATTGCGTCGCCATCACAGTCAAGCGCGACCGATTTCACCCACTGCTGATGACCGGAGGTATCGCCCTTGACCCAGTACTCCTGCCGACTGCGCGACCAGTAGGTGCAGCGGCCGGTGGTCAGGGTTCGGTGCAGTGCCTCATCGTCCATCCACCCCAGCATCAGCACCTCGCCGGTGTCGTGCTGCTGGGCAATGGCCGGCACCAGCCCGGCGGCGTCGCGCTTCAGCCTGGCGGCGATGCGCGGGTCCAGCCCGGAGGCCTCGGCATCAATCCTCATTCGCCTCTCGCCTCTGCTCGGTCCTGCCCGGATTGCCGCGGCCGTGCTCGATCGTGCCCGGTCCGGCTCTCGGCTGCTCGGTCCGGCACCGGAATCGTCTCGCTGCTGCGGACCGGATACCCGGCCGCCGCCAGCGCCTCCTTGACCTCGGCGATCGTGAGCTTGTCGAAATGGAACAGGCTGGCGGCCAGCACCGCATCGGCGCCGGCCTCGATCGCGGGAGCGAAATGCGCGAGCTCACCTGCGCCGCCGCTGGCGATCACCGGCACGTGCACAGCGGCCCGCACTGCCCTGATGAGCGGCAGGTCGAACCCTGCCCGCGTCCCGTCCGCGTCCATCGAGTTCAGCAGGATCTCCCCCGCCCCGAGCTCGGTCGCGCGCTCCGCCCAGGTGACCGCGTCGATCCCGGTGCCGCGTCTGCCCCCGTGCGTGGTGACCTCGAAACCGCTCGGGCACTGCGCCCGGCGGGCGTCCACCGACAGCACGATGCACTGCGAGCCGAACCTGACCGCCGCCTCGGTCAGCAGCTCCGGCCGCGCGATCGCCGCCGTGTTCAGCGATACCTTGTCGGCCCCGGCCCGCAGCAGCCGGTCGACATCATCCGCGCTGCGCACTCCCCCGCCCACGGTCAGCGGTATGAAGACCTGCTCAGCCGTCCGCCGGACCACCTCATACATCGTCTCCCTGCGGCCACTGGACGCGGTGATGTCGAGGAAGACCAGCTCGTCTGCCCCGTCCCGGTCGTAGGCCGCGGCCAGCTCGACGGGGTCGCCCGCGTCCCGCAGGTCGCGGAAGTTGACTCCCTTGACCACGCGGCCGGCGTCCACGTCCAGGCACGGGATCACCCGGATTGCGACCGTCATCCGGCCACCTCCGCCAGTGCCTGCTCCAGCGTGAAGGCCCCGGCGTAGAGCGCCTTGCCGACGATTGCACCCTCGACGCCCAGCGGCAGCAGCATCGCGATCGCACCCAGGTCGGCCAGGCGGGCGACGCCGCCGCTGGCAATGACCGGCTGGTCGGTCAGCGCGCAGACCTGGCGCAGCAGGTCGAGGTTGGGACCTGCCAGCATGCCGTCCTTCGTCACGTCGGTCACCACGTAGCGCGCGCAGCCGTCGGCCTCCAGCCTTGTCAGCACGTCAACAAGCTCGCCCCCGTCTGCGGTCCAGCCGCGCGCGGCCAGCCGGGTGCCGCGCACATCCAGGCCCACGGCGATCTGATCGCCGTGTTCGGCGATCACTTTCCGTACCCATGCCGGGTTCTCCAGCGCCGCCGTGCCGATGACGACCCGAGCACATCCGGTCGCGAGCGCGGCGGTCAGGGACGCGTCATCCCGGATGCCGCCGGACAGCTCGGCCGCCACATCCAGTCGCTCGATCACAGCCGCGAGCAACGCGGCGTTGGAGCCGCGGCCGAAGGCGGCGTCGAGGTCGACCAGATGGATCCAGTGCGCGCCGGCTTTCTGCCAGTTCAGCGCGGCATCCAGCGGGTCGCCGTAACCGGTCTCGGTGCCCGCCGCGCCCTGCACCAGCCGGACTGCCTGGCCGTCCGCCACATCGACGGCGGGCAGCAGGGTCAGTGTTGCGTCGCCGTCGTGCCCGGTCGTGGTCATCGCAGCAGCTCCAGCCAGTTCGACAGGACGACGGCACCCGCATCACCCGACTTTTCCGGGTGGAACTGAGTAGCGCACAGCGGGCCGTTCTCCACCGCGGCGACGAATGGCTCGCCGTGCGTTGCCCAGGTGATCAGCGGCTGTGCCATCCGCTCGGTGTCCGACAGCGGCAGCGACCTGGCAGCGTAGGAGTGCACGAAATAGAACCGGGTCTGCGGGCCGATCCCGGCCATCAGCCGGGATCCGGCGGGCGGCTGGACGGTGTTCCAGCCCATGTGCGGCAGAACCGGGGCCGCGAGCCGGTCCACGACCCCTGGCCACTCCGCGCACCCGGCTGTCCGCTGGCCGTGCTCGACACCCTCGGCGAACAGCACCTGCATGCCGACGCAGATGCCCAGCACCGGCCGGGATCCCGCCAGCCGCCGCCCGATGATCATCGCGCCATGCACAGAGCGCAGCCCGGCCATGCACGCCGCGAAAGCCCCGACGCCCGGTACCACGAGCCCGTCGGCGTCCAGGGCCGCCCGGCCGTCCGAGGTCACCTCTGCATCGGCGCCGACCCGCTGCAGCGCCCGCTGCGCCGAGCGCAGATTGCCGGAGCCGTAATCGAGCACGACGACCCGCGGCCGGGTCACCGCGGTCTCATTTCAGCGCTGGTCACAGCACGCCCTTGGTGCTGGGGACGCCGCCGCCGCGCGGGTCCGGCGCGGCCGCCGCCCGCAGCGCCCGCGCGAAGGCCTTGAACTGGGCCTCGACGATGTGATGCGGATTGCGCCCGGCCAGCACGTTCAGGTGCACGCAGATGCCCGCCGACATCGCGAGTGACTCGAAGAAATGCCGGGTCAGCGTGGTGTCGTAGGTGCCGATCAGCGGCGACATGCCAGCCGGCTCGGAGTGCACCGCATAGGGCCGGCCGGACAGGTCGACCGCGGCCTGCGCCAGCGTCTCGTCCAGCGGCACCAGCGCGTCACCGAACCGGCAGATGCCCGCCTTGTCGCCCAGGGCCTCGCGCAGCGCCTGGCCGAGCGCGAGCGCGGTGTCCTCCACGGTGTGATGGGCGTCGATCTCGGTGTCGCCGCGGGTCCGCACAGTCAGGTCCAGCCGGCCGTGCTTGCCGAGCTGGGCGAGCATGTGGTCGAAGAAAGGCACGCCGGTATCGGCCTCGGTCACACCCGAGCCATCGAGATCCAGCTCGACCAGCACCTGGGTCTCCCTGGTGACTCGCTCTACCCGGCTGGTCCGGCCCGTCTGGCTGGTCACGACGCCCCCTGTGCTCTGACAACCCGGTGCGCGGCTCGCTGCCCCGCCAGCACGGCGGCCAGCGCCGCCCGGAACGCCGACATCTCCTGCGGCGTGCCGATGGTGACCCGCAGCCACTCTGGCGGGCCTACTTCCCGGATCAGCACCCCTCGGTCCAGCAGCCCGCGCCATATCGCCTGCCGGTCGGCGAACCTGCCGAACAGGACGAAGTTCGCATCGGAGTCAGCTACGGCAAGATCGCGCTGCCGGAGCCAGTCGACCAGCTGGTCCCGTTCTGCCCGAAGGTCTGCCACCGCCGCCAGCAGCTCGTCCGCGTGCGCGAGGGCCACCCTGGCCACCGCCTGGGTCATCGCCGACAGGTGATACGGCAGCCGCACCACCTGCAGCGCCGACACAACCGCCGGATCAGCGGCAAGATAGCCGACCCGGGCTCCGGCCAGCGCGAACGCCTTGGACATGGTCCTGGTCACGACCAGCCTCGGGAAGCCCGGCAGCAGCGCGAGGGCGGTGGCCGACCGGTCACGGGCGAACTCCGCGTATGCCTCGTCGACCACCACCATGCCGGGCGCCTGCGTGCACACAGCCTCGATCACGCGGAGCGGGACCGCGGTGCCGGTCGGGTTGTTCGGCGAGGTCAGGAACACCAGGTCCGGTTGCTGGTCACGGACGACGGCGGCAGCCCGGCCGATGTCCAGGCTGAAATCGTCCTCGCGACGGGCGGGCAGCCACCGGGTGCCGGTGGTCTGCGCGATGATCGGGTGCATCGAGTACGAGGGCTCGAAGCCAAGCGCGCTGCGGCCGGGTCCGCCGAAGGCCTGCAGCAGCTGCTGGATGATTTCATTGGACCCGTTAGCCGCCCAGGTGTGCTCGGGGGTGAGGCCGTGGCCCAGATATGCCGCCAGGTCGGACCGCAGCTCCATGGCGTCCCGGTCGGGATACCTGTTGAGCCCGGCGGCTGCTGCCGCGGCGGCGGCGGCGATTGCCCGGATGAGCCGGCCCGACGGCGGGAAGGGGTTCTCGTTGGTGTTCAGCCGGACAGCAACATCCAGCTGGGGCGCCCCGTACGGCTCATTCCCGGCCAGGTCGGCCCGCAGCGGCAGCGTCTGGCCGGTTGTCACCTGCCCAAGACTAACGGGAAGGCCGGTCAGGGGCGGCCGGTCAGGCGCGGCCGACCGCCCGGTGGCTGGTGCCGGGCGGGGTCGAAGCCGACCCGGAGCGTGTCGCTGAAGCCGACGACGACACTGGCGACGTCCGGGCTCAGCGCCAGCGCCCTGGCCAGCTGATGGCGCTCGACATCAGCGCAGCAGGCGCCGCAGGACGCGAGAGGACATGCAGGCTCGGATCACGCAGGCCCTCGGCGAGCAGCACGGCCCAGCCGCGCCAGGCTCCGCCGACCGGGTCGCCGATGCCCTGCGTGATCGAGTCGCCCAGGGCTACGAACGTGGTCATGCCGGCACCTCCGCCGCAGGCGCGCTGGCCGCCTCGAGCAGGGCATGGCAGTGGCCGATCAGCTCCTCGCACAAGACCGGCCAGCCGCGGCCGAGCACTTTCTCCCTGGCAGCCAGGCCCTGCGCAGCGCGCAGCGCAGGATCGGCGGCCAGCCGGGCAACCGCGGCGGCCAGCGCACCGCAGTCGCCCGGCGGCACCAGGAACCCGGTGACACCCTGGTCCACCAGGTCGAGCGGGCCGCCAGCAGCCGGAGCGACCACGGGCAGGCCGCTTGCCGCCGCTTCCTGCAGGGTCTGGCCGAACGTCTCGTGCGGGCCGCTGTGCACGAACACGTCCAGGCTCGCGTAGAGACTGGCCAGCGCGTCCCCCTGACGCTGACCGAGGAAAAGCGCGGCCGGCATCGCCCGGCGGGCCGCGGCCTCGGCCGGGCCGCTGCCCACGATCACCAGCCGCGCTCCGGGCAGCGCGGCCACCCCGGCCAGCAGGTCGACGCGTTTCTCGGCTGCCAGCCGGCCGACATAGCCGGCCAGGACCTCCCCGCCGGGCGCGAGGGCCCGGCGAAGCGGAGCGCTGCGCCTGGCCGGGTCGAACCGGACGGTGTCCACGCCGCGGCCCCACAGCCACACCCGCCGGATGCCATGCGACTGGAGGTCGGCGGCCGTCGCTGTGGACGGGGCGAGAGTGCGGGCGGCCGCGTTGTGTATCTTGCGCAGCCGCCGCCAGGACGCGGCCTGGCCCGCCGGACCGGTGCCGTACAGGCGGGCGTAGGCAGGAACGTCGGTCTGGTAGACGGCGATCACGGGCAGCCGCGCAGCCGCTGGCCCCGAGGACGAACGGGCTGGCCAGATGCACCAGGTCGGTGTAATGCCGGGCCAGCGCGGAGCGCACCCGGCTGGCGGACAGGCCGATCCGGAAGCCGGGGTATCCGGGCATGGGCACCGACGGCACGCGCACCACCGGAAACCAGCAGGCCCCGTCCGGCCGCGGCGTCGACCGCGCCGGCTCGGGCGCGATGACCAGCGGCTGATGGCCGCGCGTCGCCAGCTGCTCGGCGACGCGCAGCACGCAGTGGGCGACGCCGTTCACATCAGGCGGGAACGACTCGGTGATGATCGCTATCCGCACGGTTCACAGGGTGACCGACGCAAATATCCCGGCCGGGCGCTCCGCCGTAACGACGTAGCGAACTATCGGTGACATCTCTAAGCGGTCTGTGCGGATGCAGCTTCCCGAGCCGGAATTCATCACGCGTCTCCTCATCGGGCCGGGCCTCGTCTGCCGGACCTCAGCAGGCCGGGACCCGGACCCGGACGGCCTGCACGTGCGCGGCCAGGTCCTCGGCCCCGCCGAGCGCGTCGATGTGCGGGGCGGCGGCGGCCAGCGCCTCGGCGCTGCACTCCACCACGTGGATGCCGCGCAGGAAGGACAGTACCGACAGGCCGCCGGAGTTGCGCGCGGTGCCGCCTGTCGGCAGGACGTGGTTCGAGCCGGCCAGATAGTCGCCGAGCGACACCGGGGCGTACGGCCCGACGAAAACGGCGCCCGCGTTGCGGACCCGGCTGGCAACCTCGGTACCGCGTTCTGCCTGGATCTCCAGGTGCTCGGGCGCCCAGGCATCGCTGACGGCCAGTGCCGCGGCCACGTCGTCCACCAGCACGCAGGCCGACTGGCCGGCCAGCGCCGCCTCGACTCGCCCGCGGTGCCGGGCGGAACTGACCTGCCTGGCCAGCTCGCCGTCGACGCGATCGGCCAGATCAGCAGCGGTGGTGATCAGCAGGCAGGCGGCCAGCGGGTCGTGCTCGGCCTGGGCGATCAGGTCCGCGGCCACGAACCCGGCGTCAGCGGTGTGGTCAGCGATGATCGCAATCTCAGTCGGGCCCGCCTCGGCGTCGGCGGCGACGATGCCGCGCAGCAGCCGTTTGGCCGCGGCCACATAAATATTGCCGGGACCGGTGATCACGTCCACCTGTGGGCAGTCGGCGGTGCCGTAGCCAAGCATCGCGATGGCCTGCGCGCCGCCGACGGCGTGCACTTCGCTGATGCCCAGCAGCGCGCAGGCCGCGAGCACCGCCGGGTGCGGCAGGCCGCCGCGGTCGGACTGCGGCGGCGAGGCCACCGCGATCTCGCCGACTCCCGCCACCTGTGCCGGGATCACGTTCATCACCACGGACGACGGATAGGCGACGAGGCCGCCCGGCACGTACACGCCGGCCCTGCTGACCGGCACGTATCGCTCGGTGACCCGCGAGCCGGGAGCGACCGTCGTGACCGTTTCGCGCGGCAGCTGTGCCTCGTGCACAAGCCGTGCCCGGCGCGCTGCCTCCTGCAGCGCTGCCCGGACTTCCGGGCTGAGTGCGGCCAGGGCGTCGGCCAGTGCCTGCGCGGGCACCCTGGTGGTCGCCAGGTCCACCCCGTCGAAGCGCTGGGTCTGCGCGCGGACGGCAGCGGCGCCGCGCAGCCGCACGTCCTCGCAGACCGGCCGGACCGCCGCCAGCGCGGCCGCGACGTCCAGCCGGGCCCGCGGCAGCACCCCGGCCAGCCGCTGGCGGTCCAGGCTGGCGGCACTGGCGCCGCGCAGGTCTATCCGATCGAGACGTGAAAGCACCCGCCAAGCGTAACGGGCAGGATGGGCATCGCTGCCACGCCCGGCCCTGCGCTGCCGCGCATGTGAACGGCGCGCGACGGCTGGCCGGCAATGCTGGAAAGAGGCGCGCGTCGGCGATGGGCCGCGACGCCGGGAGCGAGAGGATGACCGGGTGGGTTGGATCGAGCTCGATGGCGCCGTCAATGTCCGCGATCTGGGCGGCCTGCCCGCCGACGACGGGCGCCAGATCGCCGAGCGCAGGCTGCTGCGCGGGGACAACCTGCAGGACCTCTCGCCAGCCGACGTGCACCTGCTCGTCGATGAGCTGGGCGTCACCACGGTCATCGACCTGCGCTCCCCGGCGGAGGTGACGGCGGAGGGTCCCGGCCCGCTGACCCGGCTCGAGTCGGTGCAGCACGCCTACCACCCGGTGCTGGCGGAAAGCGGCACGGCAACCGATGCCGCCGCGGACGCGCTCGCGGTCCGCCGCGACGGCGCCAGGTCCCGCTACTCCGACGATCTGATGTGCGGCCACTACCTCGGCTACCTGGAAGACCGCCCGGCCGAGGTTGCCGCCGCACTGCGCAGCATTGCGCAGGCCGGCGGCGCGGCGCTGGTGCACTGCGCCGCTGGCAAGGACCGGACCGGCGTCGTTGTCGCGCTCGCGCTCAGCGTGGCCGGCGTCCGCCGGGATGCCATCGTCGCCGACTACGCCGCGACTGGCGAGCGCATCGGCGCGGTTCTTGGCCGCCTGCGCTCGTCGGAGACCTATGCGGCCGACCTCAACAGCAGGCCTGACTCCGACCACCATCCGCGGGCCGAGACCATGGCCGCGTTCCTGGAGGTCGTGGACTCGCGTCACGGCGGGGCGCTGGCGTGGCTCGCCGGGTATGGCTTCGGCGCCGGCGATGCCAGCCTGCTGCGGGCCAGGCTGCTGGACGCCTGACCATCCGGCTACGACCGGCAGCGCAGCCGATTCCGGACCGGACAGACTGCCGGTTGCGACTCGGACGGACGCCCTACAGGGCGGGAGTCCGGGCGACGATGCCCTCCCAGGGCCTGAGCACGGCGCTGTCGCCCGCGGGCGGATCCGCGGCCGAGGTGCCGAGCAGCACCTCGCCGATCGGAGCAACAATGCCGGCCGGCTGATCCGAGAAGCTGGCCACGACGGTCAGGTCGCCGACCCGATAGGCCCACTGCCCGTCGGCGGCGGGCAGCTGCTCGTAGCGGGCGACCCGGCCGCCGAGCTCGGCGTGGCGCAGCGCAAGCAGGCTCCGGCACAACCACAGCACCGACGCCTTGTCCAGGCACTGGTCCTCGACGTTGCAGCGGGCGCCGTCCCCGACCGGCAGCCAGGGCGTCACGCCGTCCGCAGTGAATCCGCCCGAGCGGGAACTGTCCCACTGCATGGGCGTCCTGGCCCGGTCACGGTTGAACCGCGGGCTGTGGCCGCTGCGCGTCATCCGGTCCCGCTGCAGGTCAGCCGGCACGTCGACGTCTGACATGCCGATCTCGTCGCCGTAGTAGAGCACGGTCGTGCCGGGCAGCGTGGCCAGGATGAGCAGCCCGAGCCTGGTCTTGCGGCCGTCGTCGCCGCCCCAGCGGCTCGGGAAGCGGCCGACATCGTGATTGGACGCCATCCACACCGGGCAGGCGCCCGCCGGCATGCTCGCGAGCGTCTGCGCGACCACCCCCGACAGCTGCGGCGCACCGAACCCGGCGAAGACGAACGGGAAGTTGAAGGCCAGCTGCAGCTCGTCGTTGTCGCCGTAGAACTGGGCCAGCCGGGCGAACTCGGCGACCCAGGTCTCGCCGAGCAGCAGCCGCGGCGGGACATAGCGCCCGGCGATCTCGCGCCAGTCACGGAAGACCGCGTGCGTCTCCGGCCGGTTGGCGTTGTAGACAGGACGCAAGCCAAAACGGCCAGCCAGCGGATTGTCCTCCGCCAGCGGCGGGTTGTCCCGCAGCTCGGCGTCCTTGTACAGGCCGTGCGCGACGTCGATCCGGAACCCGGCCACTCCCCGGTCGAACCAGAACGCCAGGATCCGCCGGAACTCCTCGTGCACCGCAGGCAGCCACCAGTTCAGGTCCGGCTGGCTCTCCAGGAAGTTATGCAGGTAGTACTGCCCGGTGCGGTCATCCCACTGCCAGGCGGATTGTCCCGTCGCGTCCAGCCAGTTGTTCGGCGGGCCGCCGCCGGGCGCCGGATCCGCCCACACGTAATAGTCACGGTGCTCGGAATCCCTGCTTGAGGACGCGTCGACGAACCAGGGGTGCGCGGAGCTGCTGTGGTTCGGCACCAGGTCCAGCAGCACCCGCAGGTTCCGCTTTGCCGCCTCGGCGATCAGGGTGTCCAGATCCTCGAGCGTGCCGAGCTCGGGATGGACGCCGGTGTAGTCACTGACGTCATAGCCCCAGTCCTCGTCGCGCGAGGGCATGGTGGGCGACAGCCAGATGCCGTCAACTCCCAGCCAGGACAGATGGTCGAGCCGCGTGATGATGCCGCGCAGATCTCCGTAGCCATCGCCGTCGGCGTCCCGCCAGGACCGGACATAGAGCTGGTACAGGACGGCGCCGTGCCACCACGGGTGCCTGGCGTCAGTCATCTCTTCCACCGGCGTCAGCCATCTCTTCCATCTGTCTCCTTACTCACCGAGATTCACCGGCACTTACCGGGCCGGTTTGCCTTATCCGGGCCGCGCAGCGGACACTGGATGCGTGAGCCCGTACGCTAGCCTGGCCATCGTCATCTTGCTTCCGACGGCGGCCGGGTATGTCATTCTCGGTGCCGTCCGCGGGTGCCGCTTTCTCGCCAGGGCTCGCCGCGTACCTGCTCCGGCCGCCGAGCCGATAGAGCGGCTCGGCGCCAGTTTGCGGCGGTTGAGGACGGAACTCGAGCTGACTGAGACCAGGCAAGGCCTGCTCGCCAAGAACCACCGCGTCCAGGCACTGCGTGGCGCGTATATCGACACGCTCGGCGCGGCATGTAAACAGCTCGAAGTCCCGTCGCCAGCCTGCGGCGACCGGGCCAGCCTGGCTGAGATCTACCGGGCCGAGGCGGCGCTGCGGCAGCGCGGCCTCGACGTCCGGGAAACGGCCGTGCGCTGAATGGCGCAGCCAGCCAGCCGCGCGGGCCGGCCGCGCGGGCCGGCGATCCGGGTGCTCGCCGTATCCGACCAGGTAGACGACGCGCTGCAGGCCGATCTTGGCACGCTGCGCACGGCGCAGCTCATCCTGGCCTGTGGTGACCTGCCCGCTGACTACCTGGGCTACCTGACCGACGCGCTCGACGTGCCGCTGGTTTTCGTGCCGGGCAACCATGACCCGGACCTGTCGGGATACCGGGTCTCCCGCGGCGGGCTGACCCTGCGGGCCGGCCTGCCCGCTCGGCTGCCGGTACCCGAATGCGCCATCAACGCCGACGGCCGGGTGGTCGACGTCGGCGGCCTGCGAGTGGCCGGGCTCGGCGGGTGCCTGCCCTACGGCCAGGGGCCCAATCAGTACACCGAGCGGCAGCAGGCCCGGCGAGCCCGCGGGCTGCAGCGACGGGCGCGGCGGCGCGAGCTGCGCGACGGCAGGGGCGTCGACGTCCTGCTCACGCACGCTCCGCCGCTGGGCGTCGGCGACGGTGACGACGCGCCGCATCGGGGCTTCCAGTGCTATCACCCTCTCATCGCCGCGCTGCAGCCGGCCGAGCTGCTGCACGGCCACGTGTACCCGCCGATACCGGCCGCGCACGGCGGGCAGCTGGGCACCACGATCGTGCGCAACGTCACGCCACGGCAGCTGATCGACATCGCAGCCGGCCCAGCCGCAGTCCAGTCCACCCGGACGGGACAACCGCGGACCGAGCCGGCCGGCGCGCAGCCGCACCCAGGGGGGCGCCATGCCAGCTGAAACGGGCTTTCCTCGTGCCGACGTCGAAAACGACTTCCTGCGCGCTCGGCGGCGCCAGGTGCTGTCCCGGCTCGTCCAGCGGCTGGGCCGGGAGCCGGACGACATCAATGTGATCCTTCCGCTGGACGAGGTGGTCGCTGCCCTCGGCTGGCAAGGCGAGCAGCGGCTCGGGCTGCAAACAATCCGGCTGGACACGATCATCGGCACCGTGGACTCCAGCCGCGACTTCGACCGCCGCTTCCGGCCGACCTCCGGCCGGGTCAGGGAGCGATGGGAGCGGCTGGCACTTGCCCAGCGCCGCGGCGAGCCGATCCCGCCGATCGACGTCTACCGGATCGACGGCCTGCATTTCGTGCAGGACGGCCATCACCGGGTCTCGATCGCCATCGCCACCGGCATGACGACGATTGATGCCTACGTGACCGAGATCCAGACCGCAGTGCCAGCCGGTCGCCTCCGCAGCCGCGGCGACCTGCTGATGAAGAGCTACGAGCGCATCTTCCGGGCCAGGGTGCCGCTGCCGCCCCCGGCCTACTCCCAGATCACCTGCACCGACCCGTGGTCCTACGCCGAGCTCGGCGAGGCCGTCGAAGCCTGGGGCTTCCGGTGCATGCAGGACAAGGGCCGATTCCTCGACCGCGAGCAGACCGCCCGGCACTGGTTCGCCCAGGAGTTCACTCCGGTCGTGAAGATGCTGCACGCGGCCGACCTGGTCGCCGCGGGCACCGAGGCCGAGGCCTACCTGCGGGTGGCACGCGAGCGGTACCGCCTCCTGCGCACTCACGAGTGGAAAGATGAGGTCATCGAGCGCCTGCGCCGTGCGGTCGGGTAAGCGACGTCAGCTCAGCGACATCAGGGAGCCGCACTGGCCGCGGCGACGGGCTCGGCGCCAGCCGTCAGGCTCTGGCCGGAATCGGGATCGAAGATGTGCATCGACCGGGTGTCAATCCAAAGCTCGGCTTCATGTCCCTCGCGCACCCTGGTTTCCGGATCCAGCCGGGCGGTCACCGTGTCGCCACTCGCGCCGGTGTCTGCGCGGCCGGAGTCCTGCTCCAGCTCGGCGAGCTGATCGACGTTGAGGCTCTGCTCCCGCTCACGGGTGAAGTACACGAAGACGTCGGAGCCCATCGACTCGACCACGTCGATCGTCGCGCGGAAGCTGATCCCGCTGCCGCGTGCATCCGGTCCGACGAGCGCCGCATCCTCGAATTCCTCCGGCCGGATACCCACGATGACGTTCCGCCCGCCGCGTGCGCGCTGCAGGGCCTGCCGCAGCCGCGGGGTCAGCGGGATGGTTCCGAGGGCGGTCTGCAGGCTGTCCTCCTCCACAGTCGCTGGCATGAAGTTCATCGACGGCGACCCGATGAAGCCCGCCACAAAGAGGTTGTCCGGCTGGTCGTACAGCTCCTTGGGGGTGCCGACCTGCTGCAGCAGCCCGCTGCGCATGACGGCGACCCGGTCGCCCAGGGTCATGGCCTCAGTCTGGTCGTGCGTCACGTAGACCATGGTCGTGCCGAGCCGCCGCTGCAGCCGGGACACTTCGGTGCGCATCTGCACCCGGAGCTTGGCGTCCAGGTTGGAAAGCGGCTCGTCCATCAGGAACGCGGACGGATCGCGCACGATCGCCCGTCCCATGGCCACCCGCTGCCGCTGGCCGCCGGACAGGTTGGCCGGCCGGCGATCCAGATGCTGATCCAGGTCAAGGATCCGGGAGGCCTCGTTCACCTTCGCGTCGATGGTGGCCTTGGGGGTCTTGGCCAGCTTGAGCGCGAAGCCCATGTTCTCCCGGACCGTCATGTGCGGGTACAGCGCGTAACTCTGGAAAACCATCGCGATATCGCGGTCTTTGGGCGCTGCGTTGTTGACCACCTTGCCGCCGATGCGCAGCTCGCCCTCGGTGATGTCCTCCAGGCCCGCGATCATGTTCAGCGTCGTCGACTTCCCGCAGCCCGACGGGCCGACCAGGATCACGAACTCGCCGTCCGCGATGTCCATGCTGACCTTGTCGACGGCCAGCGCTCCGTCCGGGAAGCGCTTGGTGACCTGGTCCAAAACGATCTCAGCCACTGTTTCTCCTTACGTCCGCTAGACGTCCGCTAGCCCTTGACCGCGCCTGATGTCAGCCCAGCGACGATCCGGCGCTGGAAGAACAGCACGAAGATGATGATCGGAATGGTGATAACGACAGCGGCGGCCGCGATCGGCCCGGTCGGCGCCGTGAACTGGGAGCTGCCGCTGAAGAAGCCAAGCGCGGCCGGCGCGGTACGCGCGCTGATCGTCGAGGTGAACGAGATCGCGAAAATGAAGTCGTTCCAGCAGAACAGGAACACCAGGATCGCGGTCGTCACCATGCCCGGTGCCGCGAGCGGGGCGATGACCCTCGTGAAAGCCTGGAATGGCGTGGCACCGTCGATCTTCGCGGCCTTCTCCAGCTCCCACGGGATCTCCCGGAAGAAGGCCGCCAGGATGTAGATGCCAAGCGGCAGGCCGAAGGCGACGTACGGGATGATCAGTCCTGGCCAGGTGTTGAACAGGCCGAGCACCCGCTCGATTTCGAACATCGGGGTAACCAGCGAGATCGCCGGGAACATGGCGATGAGCAGCGCCATCCCGATGAGCAGCGCCTTGCCGGGAAATGCCAGCCGGGCGACGGCGTATGCCGCCATCGAGGCCAGCAGCACCGCGATGATCGTCGAGATCAGGCCGATCCCGACCGAGTTGAGCAGCGGCCGGATGAACTGCGTGGTCGTCAGGATCCCGCTGTAGTTCCCCCAGGTCCATTCTTTGGGCCAGAAGCTGGCGTCGGTGATCGCAGCGGGCGACTTGAAGGACAGCGAGATGATCCAGATAACCGGGATCAGCGTAAGAGCCACGGCGACCGTATTCGCCGTTCCCCAGCCGAGCTTCTGCCGGCCGGTTGTTCTAGCGGTAGCCATCAGTGCCTCACTTCGTAAGGTTCGCGCCGGGGGCGGCGGTGCCGAAGCCCTTGATGAACAGGAACGCGATGATCGCCACGCAGATGAAGATCAGGATCGAGATGGCCGACCCGATGCCCAGGTTCAGTGCATTAAACAGGTTGTCGTAGCCGAGGATCGAGACCGAGCCGGTGCCGTTGCCGCCCGCCGTCAGGATGTAGATATTGTCGAAGATCCGGAACGCGTCCAGCGTCCGGAACAGCAGCGCGACCAGGATGGCCGGCTTCATCAGCGGCAGCGTGATCCGGACGAAGCGCTGCCACGCGGTCGCCCCGTCCACCTTGGCCGCCTTCTGCAGGTCCTCCGGCACCAGCGCGAGCCCGGCGAGCAGCAGCAGCGCCATGAACGGCGTGGTCTTCCACACCTCCGCCAGGATGATCGTGGCAATTGCCGTGTAGGTGTGGCTCAGCGGCGCACTGTTGTGGAAAAGCGCGGACAGGTAGCCCTCGCTCGGCGTCCACGCATACTGCCAGCCGGCGGCCGCGGCCACGGTGACGATCCCGTACGGGATCAGCGCGGTGGTGCGGACGGTGCCGCGGCCGAACAGCGTCCGGTGCATGAGCAGCGCGAGCAGCATGCCGAGCACCAGCTCGATGGCCACCGAGGCGACCGTGATGATCATCGTGACCTTAAATGCCTGCCACCAGTACGGCGAGCTAAGCACCGCCGCGTAATTGCTCAGGCCGATGAACTTCACCGCGTTGGGGAATGCCAGGTTGTAGCGCTGGAATGACAGGTAGACGGCGTAGCCGATCGGGTAGGCGGTGACGGCGATCATCACGATGACCGCCGGCGCGCAGAGCAGCCAGCCGAGCCTGCGCTCGGCGCGTGCGCCCTCCGACAGCTGGCGTTTGCCGGTGGCCGGCGCCTCCCCGGCCGCGCCGACGGCGGCCGTCTGTGTCCTGGTACTCATCGGCCCCTTCCTTTCTTGGCGGCCGGGCTGCTGCCTGCTGCGCGGCGCTTCACGGAATCAGGCCCTTCGACTGCAGGCCGTTGTTGAGCTCGCTGACCATCTGCTTCTCGGTGCTCACCGGGTTGATTGCGGCCGGTGGCGACATCAGGTGCGAGATGTCGATGGACAGGATCTGGTAGAGCGGCGTCTTCGGCCGGATGCTGGCGGTCTCGAGGGCCTTGAGGATGTCGGCATGGAATGGGTAGTCGGGGAACAGCTTCGGATCGCTGTACAGGCTGACGAGCGTCGGCGGCGTTCCGCCGACAACCGCGTTCCTTATCTGGCTGGCCTTGTCACGCAGGCACAGCGCTGCCTCGAAGGCCAGGTCCTTGTGCTGTGAGTAGGCGCTGACCGCGAGGTCAATGCCGCCGATCGTCACGTGGACCGGCTTGCCGGGGACAACTTCCGGATACGGTGCCCACTTGAATACCTTGAACAGCTTCGGGTTGTCGGCCTTCATCGCCGGATAGACGAACGGGTAATTGAGCTCGAACGCCGCGGTACCCGCCTCCATCGCCAGCCGGTTATCGTTCTCCATCTGCACGTCCAGCGACGGGTCTGCCGCTACGGACGTCGCGAGCTTGTGCATCATGCTCAGGCCGGTCACCGCTGGCGCGCCGAGTGACACGTGCGCCGCGTCCGGGGTCAGCACTGAGCCGCCGGCACTCGCCAGCATCGTGTTGAACCAGACGGTCCCGCCCTCGTACTGTGCGCCCTGGATCTCGATCAGGTGCGGCTTGCCCTCCTTGGCCAGCTTGATCGAGTCATTGATCATCTGGCTCCAGGTGGTGGGCGGAGTCGGGACCAGGTCCGACCGGTACCAGAGCAGCTGGGTATTGGTGTTGTCTGGGGCGGCGTAGAGCTTGCCATTCCAGATCGCGGTGTCCACCATGGGCTTCAGCGTGTCCGCCTCCGCCTGCTGCTTATTGGCACCGGTCCATGGCTCGATCCAGCCGGCCTGGGCGAACTCGGCCTCCCAGGTCACGTCGAGGCCAAGGATGTCCAGCGTGTTGTCGCCGGCGGCAAGCCGCCGGGCGAGTTGCTGCCGCTGACCGTCAGACCCCAGTGGCAGCTGCTGGTAGGAAATGGTGTATTTGCCGTGGCTCTGGGCGCTGCAGACATTGGCGGCTGTCTGCGTGGCACCTGAGACGTCGGGGGATGCGTAGAAATTCAGCGTCACTGGTGCGGTGCTCGCATTGCTTGTGCCGCAGGCCGCCAGTACCGAGGCGGCCAGTAGCACACCACCAAGCACAGCGACCTTGTTTCGTGCCGAGGTTCCTGCACGTGCGCGGGCAGCCAGCGGGGATCTCGGCTGGCCGCTGCCACGTTGTCTCATCTTCCCTCCAGCGCGGTGTGGATACCGGTGCTGCGCACCGAACCTGTGCCGTTCTGCCAGCGCGCAAACGCGGCGCTCACTACCCGCATTTCCCAGCAATTAAAAAGACATTCACATCCGGGTTCCAGCGGTTTCACAGAGCTCCGCCTTACTGGCGGAGGGCGCGCCCGGCTGCCGCCACCGGATGACCGCCGCGTTCCAGGCCTCGTATGATCGCGGTCGCGGGACTGCCGGTCAGTGCTGGAGCCGGGGCCCGGGCCGGGTAGCTGCGCGCTCCCGCCCACCGCTGCTTGCGAGGCCGACCATGCCGTCGGCCGGGCCGAGCTCGCCCGCTGCATGACGCGCAACGGCAGCACCTGCCGCCGCGGCCTGACCTGCTCACCGCGCAGCAGCGCGCACAGCCGCCTGGCACCCTCGGCCCCGCTGAGCTGCAGCGGCTGGTGCACGGTGCTGAGACCGAGCAGCGTTGCGGCCTCGATGTCGTCGAAACCGACGACAGAGAGCCTGGCCGGCACCGGGAAGCCGGCTAGCTCGGCGGCCGAGAGCACTCCCATCGCCTGGGCATCCGAAGCGGCGAAGATCGCAGTCGGCGGATCCGGCAGGGCCAGCAGCTGCGCGGCCAGGCCGGCCGCCTCAGTGGGTCCGTACGGCCCAAGACGCACCAGGTCAGGATCGGAATCCGCGCCTGCGGCCTCGAGTTCCTGCCGGTATCCGGTCATCCGGCGCCGGGACGAGGCGAAGCCCAGGCCGGCCTCGCCGCGGGCGGCGCGGTCACCGACAAAGCCGATCCGCCGGTGGCCGAGCGCGAGCAGGTGCGCGGTCGCGAGTCGGCCGCCAGCAACATCATCGGTGATCGTCTGCGGGACGCCCTGCCCGCTGACATCGACGGTGACCACCGCCACCCCGGCGCCCCGGAAGGCCGTCAGCTGCTCGCTCGCCATCGGCAGCGACATGACGATCACGCCGTCGACCCGCGGCCGTTCCGTCAGGTCAGCAAGGAAATGGTCCCGCCGCACCGGGCTGTCGACGTTGCAGACCACGGTGTCGTAGCCCTGCTCGCTCAGCACGGCAAGCGCGCCGGCGAGCCGCTCCACAGTCGAGGGCCTGGTCAGGTGCGGCACGATGATGGCCACCGTCCGGGGGGTTCCTCTGGACAGCGCGGCCGCCAGATGGCTGGGCCGGTACCCGAGCTCTTCGATGACCCCCAGCACGGTCTGCCGCGTCGCCTCGCGCACGTTCGCGGCGCCATTGATCACTCGCGACACCGTGCCGACACCAACGCCGGACGCTGCGGCAACGTCCGAGATGGTAGCCCGACGTACAGCCCGCATGGCGGCTCCCTAGCTAAACCGGCCGCCACGATGGAACCGGTTCCACAGAGATATTGGCTTATCTTGACTCCGCTGCACGGAATCGTCAAGAGTGCGGCAAAACACGCCAGAAGTAACGACTGCGGCCGACGCCAAACGGGGAGGTCCCTGGCCCGCGGCTTACTCGACGATCTTGGAGATCGGGATCTCCAGGATGTCCCGGCCGCCGGCTGCCTTCAGCGCGGGAATCAGCGTGTTGACCCCCCGCTTGGGCACAACGGCCTCGACGGCGTGCATGTCGCCGCGGGCCAGCGACGTAATCGTCGGCGAGGTCATGGCCGGCAGCATGGCGGTGACCGCCGTCAGCTGCCCGGCGACGACGTTGAGCTTGAGCAGCACGTTGCCGCGGGCCCGGATGGCGCCGCGCAGCAGCAGCGCGATGTCCTCCATCGCGGCGCGCTTGGCGGCGTCGGCGTACGCGGCCGGGTTGGCGATCAGCTCGGTATAGCTGGTCAGCAGCGTGTCCAGGATCCGCAGCCCGTTGCGGCGCAGCGATGAGCCGGTCTCGGTGAGATCGACGATCGCGTCGACGATGTCAGGCACCTTGGCCTCGGTCGCGCCGTACGACGGGATCACCACCGCCTTGACGCCATGGGCTTCCAGATAGCGACGGGTCAGCGCGGGGAACTCGGTGGAGATCCGCACTCCGTCGGGCAGATCGGCCGGCGACTGCCAGCCCGCGCTGGCCGGCACGGCCAGCACCACCCGGACCGGATCGGAGGTGGCCTTCGAGTACTGCAGTTCCCCCAGGGACGCGACGTCGGCGCCGGTCTCGGTGATCCAGTCCCGGCCGGTGATGCCGACCTCGAACAGGCCCTGCTCGACATAGGACGGGATCTCCTGCGGTCGCAGGAACCGGACCCGCTCGATCCGCGGATCGTCGATCGTCGCGTGGTAGTCGCGGTCCGAGGAACGCCGGACCGTCAGGTCGGCCGCGTCGAACAGCTCCAGCGTGGCCCGCTCGAGCGAGCCCTTCGGCAGCACCAGGGACAGCAACGCAAAAACCCTTCATTCATAACGGCATTCGCCGCTGACTCTAGCCGCCAACCCCGGTCACCGTCTGGGCGCAGCCGACTGAGGCCCTGTCATCGCCCGGCCGTCGCCGCATTGACCCGGCCCTCTGTACCGGGTACTTTTTCTAAAGTACCCGACCTGGAGGTGCCATGCCAGCCCGGAACCGCGCGAACCCGCTGGCCCTGGCGGTGCTGATCTGCCTCTACGAGAGGCCCATGCATCCGTACGAGGTGGCCACGACGCTGCGCCAGCGGCACAAGCACGAGAGCGTCCGGCTTAATTACGGCTCGCTGTACGGGGTGGTGGAGTCGCTGGAGCGCCGGGGGCTGATCGCGGCGCAGAAGACCGAGCGCTCGGGCAGGCTGCCCGAGCGGACCGTCTACCGCATCACCAGGGACGGCCAGATCGAGACGCAGGACTGGCTCACCGATCTTGTCTCCACGCCGGTGAAGGACTACCCCGCCTTTCAGGCGGCACTGTCCTTCCTGCCCGCCCTTCCGCCTGATGACGTTGTGCTGCTCCTGACCGAGCGCGCCCAGCACCTCGAGACCGAGCTCGCTCAGGCAAGGGCCGTTCGCGAGCTAGTGGAAAAGCAGCGGCTGCCGCGCCTGTTCTGGGTCGAGTCCGAGTTCGGCATGGTTCTGCGCGAAGCCGAGCTCGGCTACGTGCGCACACTGATCCGCGACATCAATGCGGGCGCCCTGGAAGGTGCCGACTGGTGGCGCGAGGTTCATGCGCGCGGTGACGAGCCGGGCTGGCTGCCGCCGCTGGGCGACGGCGAGACGAGCCACGAGGAGACCCGGTGACCGCGGCGGAGAACGTCATCAGCACACGTGACCTGCGCAAGAGCTTCCGGACCCGGCGGGGACCGGTCGAGGCGGTCCGCGGTGTCAGCATCGACGTCAGGCGCGGTGAGATCTTCGGCTTCCTGGGGCCGAACGGCGCCGGCAAGACCACCGCCCTGCGGATGCTGACGACGCTGCTGCCGATCGAGGCCGGCACCGCGACGGTGGCCGGCTTCGACGTAGCCCGCCAGCCGCAACAGGTCCGGTCCCGGATCGGCTACGTGAGCCAGCTCGGCGGCGCTGATGAGCTGGCCACCGGGCGGGAGAACCTGATCCTGCAGGGCCGCCTGTACGGGGCCGGCCTCAGGCAGGTCGCGCCGCGCGCTGAGGCGCTGATCGAGCTGCTCGGCATGGCCGAGTTCGCCGACCGCCGCGTGGTGACCTATTCGGGCGGGCAGCGGCGGCGGCTCGATATCGCGCTCGGCATCGTGCACGAGCCGGCGGTGCTCTTCCTCGACGAGCCGACCACGGGACTGGACCCGCAGAGCCGCGCCAATCTCTGGGAGCACATCCGCGCCTTGCGGGACCGGGACACCACCGTCTTCCTCACCACCCACTATCTCGAGGAGGCCGACGTGCTCTGCGACCGGGTGATGATCATGGATTACGGCCAGATCGTCGCCGCGGGCACGCCGCGGGAACTCAAGCAGCAGGTGGCCGGCGACGCGATCCTGATCAGCTTCAGGCAGGACGGTGACGGGGCCGAGCGCGCGGCGCCCGTTCTCCGGCAGGAGCCCTACGTGCGGGAGCTGGCAGCCGAGGACGGCCAGGTCCGGCTGTATGTCGATGACGGCGGCAGTGCGCTGCCGCAGCTCATCCGGGTGCTCGACAAGGGGGGTATCGGGGTCCGGTCGATGTCCATGTCGGAACCGACCCTGGACGACGTCTTCCTCCGGCGGACCGGCCGGTCACTGCGCGACAGCGCCAGCCCCGATGCGGGCGGCGGTGACGGTGTCGCTGGTAACGGCGCGGCCGGACACGACATCACAGCGGCACGCGATGAGAGGCAGGCGGCCAGATGAAAACCGTCAGGGATGTAGACCTGCTGTTTCACCGGTACTACACCCAGCTGATACGCAACCCGGTGTGGCTGATCGTCGGCTTCTCGACCCCGATCCTCTATCTGGCGCTGTTCACGCCGCTGCTGGAGCACCTGGCCGGAGCGGGCGGGCTGCCCAGCGGGAACGTGATCAACTTGTTCCTGCCCGGCATCCTCGCGCTGGTGGCTTTCGCCAGCGGCATCGGGCCGGGCTTCAGCACGATCTTCGAGCTGAAGGCCGGCGTCATCGAGCGCTTCCGGGTCACCCCGGCCAGCCGGTTCGCGATCCTCACCGGCCCGATCGTCGCCACCATGGTGATGATGTTCGTGTTCGACGCGGTCGTGGTCGCGGTCGGCGCAGGTTTCGGCTTCAGCCTGCACTGGGCGGGTCTGGCGGTCCTCGCGGCGCTGCTCGCCCTGCTCATGATCATCATGGCCGCGTTCTCCATCGCCACCGCACTCGTCACCAAGGAGATCAGCGGTTTTGCGGCGATCGCCAACGGCATCAACCTGCCGGTACTGCTCCTGGCCGGGGTACTGCTGCCGATCTCGCTCGGGCCGCCGTGGATGCGCGTCCTGGCGCACTTCAACCCGCTGTACTACCTGGTCGAGGCCTCCCGCGTGCTGGCCGCCGGGACTCTGACCGGCCCCGCAGTGTGGCAGGCATTCGCCGTCCTTCTGCCGCTGTGCGTGCTCGTGCTCAGCTGGGCAACCAGGATCTTCCGCAGGGCAGTGGCCTGACGCCTGTCCGCACGGCCAGGATGGCCGCATGGCAGCCAGGCTTGCCGTCAGCCAGCGTCCAGGCTGAGCAGGTCGTCGATCGTCTCCCGACGCAGCAGTACCCGGGCGGTGCCGTCCCGGACCGCGACCACGCCGGGTCGCGGAACGTGGTTGTAGTTGCTGGCCATCGACCGGCAGTAGGCGCCCGTCGCGGCCACCGCGATAAGGTCGCCAGGCGCCAGGTCACCGGGCAGGTAAGCGTCCCGGACCACGATGTCCCCGCTCTCGCAGTGCCTGCCGACCAGCCGGCAGAGGATGACCCGCGCGGCCGACTCCCGCGAGGCGAGCACGCAGGTGTAATCAGCGTCGTACAGCGCGGTGCGGATGTTGTCGCTCATCCCGCCGTCCACGCTGACGTAGGTGCGCAGCCCGTCGACGTTCTTGACGGTGCCGACCGCATATAGGGTGACCGTGCCAGGTCCGGCGATCGCGCGGCCGGGCTCGACGGTGAGCCGCGGCCGGGGCAGTCCGGCCAGGCGGCACTGGGTATCCATGATGTCGCGCAGGCTGCGGGCAATGACGTGCACGTCGGCCGGGTCATCCGCTGCGGTGTAGGCGATGCCGAACCCGCCGCCGAGGTTGAGCTCGCTGATGCTGATGCCGTGCTGGTTACGGATCCGGACCGCAAGCTCGAGCACCCGGTGCGCGGCAATCTCGAAGCCCGCGGTGTCGTAGATCTGCGACCCGATGTGCGAGTGCAGGCCTGCCAGCTCGAGCGCCGGGGAGGCGAGTACCTGGCGGACTGCCTCGTCCGCCGCGCCGGACCCGAGCGAGAACCCGAACTTCTGGTCGTCATGCGCGGTGGCGACGAACTCGTGCGCGGCAGCTTCGACGCCAGTGCTCACCCGGACGAGCACCTGGGGGCGCCCGTCACGACCGCGTGTCCCGTTGACGGCCGCCCTGCGGCCGGCGATGGCCCCGAGCCGGGCTATTTCCTCCAGTGAGTCCACGACGATGTGGCCGACGCCGACCGACACCGCCCGCTCTAGTTCTGAAATGAGCTTGTTGCTGCCGTGCAGAGTGATCATCTCCGGCGGCACGCCCGCCCGGAGCGCGACCTCGAGCTCGCCGCCGGTGCAGACGTCGACGCCGAGCCCTTCCTCACTGGCCCAGCGAAGAACTGCCTGGCAGCAGAACGCCTTGGCCGCGTAGAACACCCCGGCGGCCGCGCCGAACGCCTCGTGGAAGTCCCGGCAGCGGCCGCGGAAATCGTCCTCGTCGAGCGCGAACAGCGGCGTGCCGAAGTCGTTGGCGAGTTCGCGCACGTCGATGCCGCCCAGCTCGAGCGCGCCGCGGACGCGCCGCGCGGAGCGTGGCCAGATCGCCGGGTCCAGTGCGTTGGCGTCTGCCGGGGGCGGCGGCGGACGCTCGGGCGGCTCCATGTCGGCATGCCGCGGACCTGCCGGGTGGGCGACTCGGCTCATGAAACTCCCTGGTTAGTCGCCCGGCTCTCAGCCGCTACCGTGCCGACAGCCAGGGGCGTGCCGACATCGCCTGCGGTGCCGACTAGTGCAGGACCGACAGCTGCCGCGTGACCGGCCGCCCGCCCGGAGATACTCGTTCGCTCGCCGGGAAAGATCCTAG